>Ga0209992_10002312_pt1 | contig 17682 bp, 18 predicted proteins | sample 2SBtaG_2_FD_182564 | JGI IMG/M metagenome (GOLD analysis project Ga0209992, IMG submission 182564) | Deep subsurface microbial communities from Kolumbo volcano to uncover new lineages of life (NeLLi) - 2SBTROV12_ACTIVE470 metaG (SPAdes)... | ecosystem: Environmental > Aquatic > Marine >... | reverse complement strand
CTCGCGTAGTAGCGATTGGATCTGTTCACTCTGTGGACCATTGGTCAACTCCTAGAATTGGCGGGGTCGGTCGTGGGACCACGTGATGCGATTGATGTGGGGACACAGCAAGGCATCTCTGGATTGAACATCCGATGCAAATCGGCCCTGTCGGGGGCGTAGTTGCCGATGTGCACGTGGAGTTGCGCGAGAGTTGCGCCAGTCGCGTCTCGTTGGGGTTCTTCCGCCTCATCGCCGCATCACTTCCTTCCGGACCTTGGGCCACAACCGGGCCCACACCGCTCGACTGGGCGCCCCATGCAGCACCCAGGCTTCGATCTCGGCCCTCGCCCACCGCTTGCCTCGACCAACCCTAATCGGCGCAGGCAGGGCTTCTCTGGCGTGCAAGGCATACACGGAACTCCGGCCAACGCCCAAGAGCAGGCCGACGCCACCCGCATCGAGAAGCACTGTCCCGGGCGTCATGCCCCCACCTCGGCGACCGTGGGCGCCTGACGGCGCACGTGCTCGCTCCTATGGCTACTGTTGGTGCACAATCCAAGGACCGACCCTGGAGCCTCGTGTGCGCACCGAGTGGGGCCTGTCACCGCGGACCTCCCTCATAGATGTCGATGGCTGCAAAGATCTCGCGTTCGATCGTCAGCCGCGCGCCGTCGTCGATTGGTCGCACTGGGAAGCGTCCACCACGTCCCCTGGGGAAGGAAAGTACTCGGTGCCCATCCCGTGTACGACGCACTGCAATCCCGTCCAAGTGAACTGCGCCCAGCGAGCAGGATACCCACCCGAGCAGGCCGGTCGCGCGGTGGCTTGGCCCAGCTCGCGTGAATCGGACCGAGGAAACAGGCGACTCGGAGCTACTCATGGGAGCCTCCGTCACCGGAACTAATCCCGGCTTCTTCGTCCGTCGGATAACCGATGCTCTCACGCAGGAATCGAGAGAAGCCGGTCTCGGAACAGCCTTGCAGAGTGTAGCAGGTCCAAAACGCCCAGATGGGCGCTCGGCCCATGAATGCGTCGAACGACCCCAGGTAGAGATTGGAGCCTTCCCTGATCTTCAGTCCCCACAGCGCGAGTGCGCGGCGGAACCTCTTCTCATCCACGCGCGCTCCGACATAGCCATCCCACGCGCAGGCGAGTTCGATCCCGATTGCCTCCTGGCGCCGAAACAGGCCAAGATGGAAATCACCGATCCATGCCAGGAGTGCCGGCAAGTTCCGGAGCGGAACGGCTAGTGTGATCATCCGCGCGGCCATCCTCTCTGCGGCTCTCTCTCGGTACTGCTTGGCGATGAGTTCCCTGTTCGCGGGCAGGTCGGAGAGGGCCGCGAGCAGGTCGGGCTTGCAGCGTGTGATCTCCGCAACCACATCGGCCGGGACCGATCCCTTTGGTCGGAACCGGAGTCTGGTGCCCTGCGCCTGAATCTCTATTCCACGCTTTGTCAGGTCCTCTAGGAGTGCGATGGCCTCGGATCTGGCCATCACACTTCTCCCCACTCGCCGCTCTCAGGCGATTCATCGGGTCGAGGGACCTCGCCACCCTCGATTGGTTCCACGGAGGGGTCCTCCCCAGACAAAACCCCTGGTTCAGAGCGCTCGAGAGGGGTTCTGTCAGGTGGCAGAAGGTTGTGTTCTGTCGCGTGCGCCGAGACCCCTCTTTCCTCAACCACACCTTCTTCTGACAGAACCCCCTCCCCGAGCACATCACTGTGGGTATTGTCAGAACAAGAGAAGTGCTCACTCTGTGGGGTCTCCACGGGGATGCGCTCCTCTCTATCCGGCGGTTCGGCGACACCCCCTAGGTCTGACACTGGCAGAACTCCCCTCTCGGTCTCCCCACTGGTGGTTTTACCGAGGGGGGTCTCCTGCTGGAGTTCCGTGGCATCCTCCTCCCAATTGTGGTTTCCGGAGCCCCCACTCTCTGACACTGACAGAACCCCTCCTGGGTGCGCGTCAGCAGGGGTTCTGTCGAGCAGCTTCAGGATCAGGGAGGGAGCGCCGCCTTTGGGCCCCGGTTTCGGCGACCGCCAACGGGCGAGGCCGCTGTCAACGAGAAGTTGGAGTTCCTGCTTGGCGTCCTCGGATGAATTTGAAGACCGCAGCCTCTGCCAGTCCCGGACACTCACCTGCCCCCCCTGCCGACGGATCACGTCTATTCGCTCGCGGAGATCCCGTTCATCTTCGGTCTCGGAGAATATCGCCTCGACCCTTCGTGTTTCGTTCTTGAACCACTCGGTCAAGACAATCCCGTTCGCCATTGTCTTCCGACCAACTTCCTCAGTGCTTGGATCACCGCACGCTTGCACCAGGAGGTGAAGGACGAGAGTGAAGCGTGCGCCGTAGCCCTCGAGCTTGGACCACGCGGCTCTGAGCTTGCCGTGGAGCAGCTCTTGCTCCCGCGCGGTTCTGTTGTAGAACTCGACCCACAGGCCGTGCGCTTCCGGGCCCAGCAGGATGGTCTTCGGTATCGGCTCTCCCTCCTCGTCGAGTCCAGATTCGAGGCCATACAGACCCTCGAAGATCCGCTCCAGGTCCCGTTCGGTCTTTGACTTGACGTGCGCATCCGTCCACCGGCGGGCGCCCGACGGCGGCAGGGTAAGCAGTAGGCGAGCAGCCAATCCGCTTTCGAAATACTGGGGCTCCAGGGTACGTTTGAGAATATCGGGCTGGATCCCACCGGTGATGCTGAGTGCGGCGCGGGGTATGTAGATTGACTGTGGCCTACCCGTCTTCCTGTCAATAGTGATAGGGCGAGCTCCGTGCATTTCGATGAAGTGCGTCGCATCGTTCCCCTTCCCGCTTTTGTATTGGTCGAAACCCTTGAGCCACCCTGCTAACTCGTCACGTGCCAGTAGCAATCCTCGCGGCTGGCGGTGGAGGAGAATGCTCAGGGCCTCCACGGTCGCGTCGACACAGCGATAGCGGGATTGCACCGGCTCCTTCGGCTTATCCGGCGGGTCTCCACTTGGCTTGTTCTTGTACTTACGCAGTTCAGCCTCGTACCGGACGATCTCTCTCTCGTGCAGGGCCAACTCGTCCCGGTGCTCGCGCTCGGCTCTCGCCTCCTTGCGAACAACGGGACCGAGAGCCTTGTCCAACGCCGGCGACTTCAGCGTCCCGCTGTCAGCGACAATCGCTGACCAGATGACGGGCGGTTCCTTCCATCCCTGCTTCAGCTGAATGTCCCGCGTGTTGCCAATCGCCGCTGCTGCACTTGTGATGAGTGGTACAGCCACAAAGGCAGGGTCGCACCCCACGGCCTTGGCGATGGTCACGATAATTTGGGCTAGCCGCGGCGGAAGAACCTCGATAGGGAACGGCACATACTCCAGAGGAGCCGACTTCGTAGCATCCGAGCGGCGAGGGGGCTCCTGATCGCCAGGATCATTGGAGCCAGCGGTAGGCGGTGCATCGATCCCTGCAGACCGCGCCGTCTTCAACGTGCGCGCGTAGTAGTCCGCACGCAACTTGGGCGGCGCGCCACTTTCGCGGCGGTGCGCAATCAGGGCATCCACAACCTCCTGATCCTCGAATCCGGCCGCGAGCAGCCTCGCTGCGATCGACAAGTCGTATTCGCTCTGCGACGGGAATCGCTTCTCTCTGGTCCATACCTGGGAGAACCCGGCATCCAGAGTCGACATCAGCCGGATTTTCTCAATGGGAGGCTCTGCATCTGGGGCCAGAACGAGGTCGACCCCGGCCGTAGCGTCTGGCGCCACCTTCTGTGGCTCGGTTGCGGAAACGCCGATCTCGTCGAGAAAGGACTCCACGTCCGATGGATTGACTCTCCTGACTCCGTCATCGAGTTCAATCGGCTGCCCTGTATCCAAGTCGACTGGCGTGACGACAGTCCCATACTTCGCGTTGACGGTGCCCGCTGGCCGCATGACACGAGCGAGGTCGTGCACCGAGTCGCGGGTGTACCCGACGGACACGTGATCACCCAAGTACGCGCTGTACTGGCGCGTCAGCGACTGTGCGCGATTCCGTTCCTCTTCGTCGTCGAGAGCCCACGGTTCCTCAAACAGAAGCCACGGATGAAACCCACCGCCCGTATCCAAGACCACTGATGGCCTGAGCTCCGCTGGCACCTTGCGCAGGTAGCCGAGGACAGTGTCTGGATCAGGCGGCAACCCTTCCTTCTTGTGAGCTCCTTCACCGTGATCCTCATCGGACCACAAGCCGACGAGGACCGTCGCTGACCCCGCAGAGCCACGGACTCTCGAGAGTTCGGGCGGGTGCGACTTTCCAGTGGCGTGCCCGCCCCCGAGTTTGAGGGCCAGATCGGGATCGTGGAGGGCCACGCTGATGTAAGCGTTGTGGCCAGAGGCGGAGATTTCGCCGATTGCGGTGTCCGCCTCACCGATGTCCTTGCACCAAGTTGTCCGTTTGGTCGTCCCGTTCCAGACAGGCAACATCCCACCGATGAATGTGCCCTTCGCGTCGGTGGTGCCCCGGAACAGGACCAGAAGAAAGGCCGCAATCGCGACAAGGGAGCCTTCGCGGCGGTGTTCCGGACAGTGCTCTGCGGGGGTATCGGATGAAGTTGAACTCGGAGAGTCTGGTGTGACCCCACCGTCAGTTTCGTGGTGACAGCTCACTTCTCCACCTCCCCCGCTGAACCACCTGCGATATAGATCGCAAGATCGCGCCGCGTCACTCGCCAGTGCCCCGTGCTGCCGTGAGCCGTGGCCCCCTTGGTTGCTGACAGGGTCCCGTCACGGGCAAGCCGGGCGAGCAAGTCCGGCGACTTTCCTGTCACGCGAGCAGCCTCACTCAGGCTGACAATGACTGGAACTCCTGCCTTTTGCAGGTCCTGTTCAATTTCGCACGTCCGAGAGTTCTCGGGTCTGGATTCGGTCACGGCAACGGTCCTCGGCAGGGGCGCGCGACTGCAAAACCGAAGAGGTTGGGCGAGACGCTAGCGCAGATTCCCACTTTTGCCCTGCCGGGCGTAGTCGGGCGCTACCCGACCTCGTATGCCAACCCTCAGCTAGTTCGGTCAGTAACCAAGATCCGCGATGGGTGCCTTTCAGCTGGTGAAACTCCGATTGGAGGCGTTACCCAGTTGGCACTCAGCAGGTATCGAGTGACAACTTCCTCTCAAGAGGAAGCCATATTGTTCCTGACGAGGACTGGAGAATCACGCGAAAAACGTCATTTCCCTGGACCAACATCGGGAAGGGAGCTGACCATCCGCTCTACTGCATCCTTCACTGCCCGTAGTTGCCCACGCTCGGGAATCTCAGCAGGCCCCCACCCCTTCTCAGGCTGAACGAACCAGCGTCCTGTACCAATCTCCAGCTTCGCGACGCGGCCCGCACGGCCTGTGGCATCATCAACCAGGAAGACAATTAGATGGTCTCTCGCGCCGGCTGTCTTCCGACGCACGCGCAAGTGCATTGACAGGGGTGTCTCCCCAGGAGTCCAATTCACTTCAAGATCCCTGGTTTCCCCGTGGTCCATCGCACGATTTTATCCAGGGGCAGACCTGTACGCAAAGACCGAGCCTGCGCCACACTCGCCTGTGATAACCATTCGTCTCACCAGGGTAGAACGAGTGGTCGTGACCACTGCTCGGTCTGGTTGAATGTCAATAGCCATTCCTAGGTGCCGTCGCATCTCTCATCTGACCTCGGCTCACGTGCACATAGGCCACTGTGCTCATGACACTGCGGTGCCCTAGGGCCTCTTTCACCACCAAGACATCCCCGGTCCGGCTGTACAAGGACATGGCAAACGAGTGCCGCAGCGCATGGGGCCCAACAGGGCGAATGCAAGCCCTGGCTAACCACAGCGCGAACCTCCTCTGCACTTGCCGACTCGACAGCCTGCGTCCGGAACAGGACCCAAAGAGCGGCCCCTCTAATCGCTCCCCAATGTGGTCACTGAGCACGGCCGCCACATCCTGCCCGATGAACACCACCTGCCCGCGCCCTCCCTTGACATGCCGGACTCTGACTTCCCCGGCCTCCAGGTCAACATCCCCCACATTGAGGGCAAGCGCAGACCCAGTTCGCAGCCCCGTTCGGAGGAGCAGCGTAAACAGGGCTCGGTCGCGCAGCACGTGGAGTCCCTCCACGCACCGGAACGCTGCAAGTAGCCGTTCCTGCTCGTCCTCAGTTAACCCTCGCGGCGGTGGCGGTGCGCAGTTGGCGAGCTGAATCAACCGAGCCGGGTTTCGCTCAATCCAGCCTGCGTCGACGGCAAACCTAAAGAAGGTCCGAATGTTGCTGCGCACGGAGTTGACCGATCCCGCTTGCTTGTCCTTCCCATCAAGCCGCAGCAGCACCTGGGGCGAGCAGAGAAAGTCCGCGAGAATCTCGGGAGTCACCTCGCCCAACTGCAGGTCAATGCCCTGCTCCCGCAGCCAGCCACAAAGAGACCGAACGTGTCGCGCCCGCTGGCGCACTGTGTTGATGGAACGGCCGTTGGCCTGGAGTTGGCGGAGGTGCTTGGCTAGCGCATCAGTGATCTTCACGGACGCCATGAAGGCCCAGCGTGGCCGAGATCAGGTCCTCAAATGTCGAGGTTCCTGTGAAATGCGACCCTTTTGTGCCCGGACGGGCCTGCACACTGGGACACCACTGCGATCTGTTGGCAGATCGGGAATTGGCTCCTCATCCTCGACAGATTTCCCGATTGGCAGTTCGGGCGATCAGTATTCAGCGTCCAGGTCCCTGCCATCCTCCCCGCCCTCCAAATCCGCCCAACGAAATGGGTGTCCACCCGGGCCCCCTCCCCCTGTTGATGGACTTTCGCCTCCAACTGGATCCAAGAGCAGGAGTCCCTTCCGTCCAGCACCGTAGGGGCCCTGGGTTACGTTTGACCTGCATGGCAGCGAGAGCCAAGGCGATCACGCAATCGTCGTGAGCGCCACTGGGGGCGCCTGTGCGGACGTTTCCCGCATCCGTGACCGAGTACTGGAATGCCTCAAGCTCATCGATGCACTCTGGCCACAGCTCCTGGCGGGGCAGGGTTATTTGGCCTTGCTCGAGAGTGAGCGACAAGTGGTCGATCAGCGCCGCTTTCGATTGCGCTGTGAACGGATACGGGTCGGCCTGGACGCCAGCGCGAAGCAGTTGCTCGTGGACGGGGTCCCCTACTCCGGTCACGTCCGTCAGGACTCGGGCCCGGTTGTATCTATCGCAAGCGGCCTTGATCCGGGCAACCTGGATCGACCAGTCCAGCCTGTGAAACCTATCGACGAAGACGACTTCCCTGCGGGCATTCATGATCACCAAGACCGTGAAGTCTTCGACCCGCGCTAGGTCCAACCCCGCGCAGTAGTGCCCACCTTCAACGGGGTCTTGCCATTCACCCGTAGCCGCTTCCCGCACCTTGCGGAAGACTGACCCCGCTCCCTCAATGAACTCCGCCCCGTACTCCTGCTGAAACACTCGCTCGGGAATCTTGTCCCTTTCGGACTCGATCAAGTCTGCGTCCAGCAGGGGGTTCGTCCAGCTAGGGTAGTTCCAGGACTCGTAGTCTGGGTCATCCTCATCTTGCCCGCGTTTGTATAAATCGTAGAAGTAGCCCTGGCCTTTTGGCGTGGAGATGAGGAGCGCCCAGCCCGGCTTGTCGATCAATCGCTGCGACAAATGTGACTGCCATATTCCCGGTTTGAGCCGTGACGCCTCGTCGACGATCAGCCAGTCAAGGCCCTCGCCCAGAAGGGACACGGGGTTGTCCGCTGTCTTGGCGCGGATCTCCGATAGGCCACCCGACATGTTGCGCAGCACCAGGGTCCTATCGTGTCGCCGCAATGTCACGATCCTGTGGCGCAGATGCGTCGTGGCGATGAGCTCAATCTCGCGAAACACCTTGTCGGCTAGGTCGTAGGTCGGGGCCACAACCCAACCGACACTGCGTTCGCTTGGCGCCAGGGCTGCGGCGACACCTTCCATCGCGGACGCCAGGGTCTTCCCCCACCGCACGCCACAGGCCACGATCCGCCTTGTTGCTCGTGACAAGTGAATCTCAAGCTGCCCGGGATGCGGTTCGTAGCCGAGGTCCTCGAACAGGGCCTGCTTGTTTAGGCGTACCTTAGTCTTCGATTTCACCATCTGGCTCACCTTCCTCATCATTGGCCATCCAACGCTCGTGTTCCTTGCGGACAACTTCTTCGAGGCTGATAGTCGAGCGATCGGTGGGTTCACCGCGAATCAACCTCTCCTGCTTGATCGTCATGTCGAGTGCGCGTGCGGCATCCATGGCCGTAGCGATCGGCATGTCTTTGATCGCCTCAAGCGCTCGTGTTTGGACGACCCGTACGATCCGCAGATGGCGTTCCCCCATCTCGTCGATGCTCTCGACCATGCGTTCGTCAGCACGTTCACGGGCTTTGCGTTCCACCGTTTCGAGCCGGGTTGCCCAGCCCTCCCGCTTGGCGCAGCTGGTGATCGCACGCTTGCTCACGTCGAACTCTTTGGCCACAGCGCTGTAGGAGCGGCCCGCACCAAGACCGCAATAGAACTCGAACGCCTCCGGCGGGATCTTGCGGTTCATGCTGACCTCCTATCGGTGGCGACTTCGCTGAAGGTCTGGCCTGTGCCCTCTAGCACGGCCTGTTTGCCCGTGGCCTTCTCCCAGCGGTGAACAGCCACGTCCACAAACGCGGGAGACAGCTCCATGGCCATGCACCGTCGTCCAAGTTCCTCTGCTGCGATGATCTGTGTGCCACTTCCGGAGAAGGGCTCCAGGCACACTTCGCCCGGACGTGTGTGTTCCCGAATGGCGCGGGCGAAAATCTTCAGCGGCTTTTGCGTCGGGTGGATACCATCCTGCTGCCCCACCTGATCGATCTGCCAGACGGTCGTTGCGTTGGGCAAGGGTCGTCGCGCTTTGTCCGGCATCTTGCCCTTGGGCCACCCGTAGAAGCAGGGCTCGTGCTGCCACATGAAGTGGGACCGCGTGAGCACGGCGCGGGCCTTGACCCAGATCAACTGCTGGTGCACGAGCAACCCTGCGGCCTCCCACGCTTGCTCGACCAGGGCCTGACGCTTGTGTGCGTGCCACTGATAGACGGGCACGTCTTCCCGGCAACGGGCAAGCGCCGTCTCCAGGAAGCCTTGGAAGAAGGCAAGGCCCGAGGTGGGGTCGGTGTAGTCGTCCCAGTGCTTGTCACGAGTCTTGGGATCGTTCGCCCAGGACTGTGGATGGTTGCCGCCCTGATAATCCACGAGGTACGGCGGGTCGGTAGCCAGAAGCGCGGCCTTCGTGTCCCCCATCAATCGTCCGAGGTCTTCTGCGTTCGTGCTGTCGCCACAGAGGATGCGATGGTCTCCTAGGATCCAGCGGTCCCCTCCGTTTGTGACGGGGACCTCAGGCGGTTCGTCGGGCCCGGGATCTTGCACGTCGCCTTTGGCTTGCGCTTCGAGCTCCGCGAGCAGGGCGTCCACATCGCTCTCCTCGAAGCCAACGCCATCCAGTCCACCGTCAGTTCGCAGCTCTTTGAGAAGCTGGGCCAACACAGGCTGGTCCCACTTCGCGAGCTCAGCCGTGCGGTTGAGTGCGATGCCGAGTGCTGTGGCCTCAAGGTCGGAGATATCCAGCTTGACCACGTCGCAAGCCTCGTAGCCGAGCTGCTTCATGACTACGAGACGGCCGTTGCCCGCGATCACGCGTCCCGTCTTCGCCTGGACGACTAGCGCCTCAGATTGTCCGAACCGTTGTAGGCTGGCACGAATCGACGCGAGGTTTGTTTCGTCGTGCGCCCGCGCGTTTGCGGGATCGAGGTGCAGTGACTCTAGAGCAACCCTCTGGATCTCCAGGTGGGTACGGTCACGGCCAGATGCGGTTGCATATTCCAAGTCGGTCTCCTGGTGCGAGGAGGAATGGCCTGACTTGGAATTGAGCTTGGAGTTGGCTCAGGCCGGTTTGGGTATCTTGTAGCGCAGGGAGGCACGAGAAACAACTGGCCGCGTTGGTGCAGAACGGCACCAGGGATCGACGGGGAACTAGCGGTGAAGCAAAGGGGAACTCTCGCGGGAAAATTCACCGCGAGTACACAGACGCTTGGCGAAGTTCACCCCACGTGAGCAGCGAATCGCCCATGGCAGCACGTGCAGAGATGATTCACCGTGCACGGGAGCGCGCGAAACTCCCGAATTCGGTGCAGCAACGGGGAACTATGGGTGAACGCCGAAAGGTCCGATTTGGTGTAGCATCGGACATCCGCATCCATGATACGTGTGTGGATTTCGCCGCAATCACGGGCAACCGGGAACGGCTGAGTTTCTGGACCTCATATGCTCGCCTCTCACACCGCCCAACCCGCTCGCCATGACCAGTAAGCCCCTCTCCGAGTCGGACATCTGCGACCAGTTCATCACCCCCGCCATCGTTGGCGCTGGGTGGGAGGCGACGACGCAGATCCGCCGGGAGTATTCGTTCACGGACGGTCGAGTCACCGTGCGCGGTCAGACGGCAAGGCGCGGCGCCCGCAAGCGAGCCGACTACCTGCTCTCCTACCAGCCCAACCTTCCCCTCGCCGTGGTCGAGGCCAAGGGGCCGAACGAGCCCATCGGCGGCGGGATGCAACAGGCCCTGAACTACGCCGAGTCGCTCCAGGTTCCGTTCGTATTCACGAGCAACGGCACCGGCTTCATTTTCCACGATCGGACCGGCAACTCGAACCCCGTCGAGCGGGAGATCGCCCTCGATGACTTCCCGTCACCGGGCAAACTCTGGAATCGTTACCAAGCTGCCAACGGCCTGACCGACGAGGCCGTCACCCTGGCTCGGCATCCGTTCTACGACGGGTTCGACGGCAAGGAGCCGCGCTACTACCAGCGCAACGCCGTGCAGTGTGCCGTCGAGGCCGTCGCACGAGGGGACCGCCGTGTTCTGCTCGCAATGGCAACGGGCACCGGCAAGACCTACACGGCGTTCCAGATCATCTGGAGGCTGTGGAAGGCAAAGCGGACCAAGCGGACTCTATTCCTCGTCGATCGCAACATCCTCGCCGACCAGACCATCACAAACGACTTCAAGCCGTTCGAGCAGGTGATGACTAAGATCCGCCACCGCATGGCGGACACCTCGTATGAGGTCTACCTCGCGCTCTACCAAGCGATCACGGGGACCGAGGAGTCAGCGGACATCTACAAGCAGTTCTCCCCGGACTTCTTCGACCTGATCGTCATCGACGAGTGTCACCGAGGAAGCGCCCGCGAGACCAGCGCATGGCGCGCGGTCCTCGACTACTTCGAGTCCGCAATCCATCTTGGCCTGACCGCAACTCCGAAAGAGACGAAGGATGTCTCAACGCTGACCTACTTCGGCGACCCGATCTACACCTACTCGCTCAAGCAGGGAATCGACGACGGCTTCCTCGCCCCCTACAAGGTCGTGCGCATCGACCTCGACCGGGACCTTCAAGGCTGGAGACCCTCCCCAGGGATGCGGGACGACCTCGGCCAGGACATCGAGGATCGGATCTACAACCGGAGAGACATGGACCGCGTGCTCGTCTTGCACCAGCGCACCAAGCTCGTCGCTGAGAAGGTCGTCGAGTACATGCGGAAGACGGACCCGTACGGCAAGACGATCATCTTCTGCGAGAACATCGACCACGCTTCACGGATGCGCCGCGCCCTCATCAACGAGGTCGCCGACAAGTACCCCGACGAGAAGACAAACGTCTCGAAGTTCGTCGTCCAGATCACCGGCGACAACGACGAGGGCAAGCTTGCCCTGGACGACTTTATTCACCCCGAGCGCCGCTACCCGGTGATTGCCACGACCTCAAAGCTCCTCTCGACGGGCGTGGACGCCAAGACGTGCAAGCTCATCGTCCTCGACCAAAACATCCAGTCGATGATCGAGTTCAAGCAGATCATCGGACGGGGAACCCGCATCCACGAGGACACGGGCAAGCTCTGGTTCACGGTGATGGACTTCAAGAAGGCGACCGAGCTGTTTGCCGATCCCGACTTCGACGGCGAGCCCGAGATCGTCATCGAAGGATCGGGCGGCGGAGCCGGCGGTGGAGGAACGGAACCTCCTGAGCCACCGCCCGAACCGCCCCCCGAGGAAGGCACGACGCGCTACATAATCGGGGACCTGCAGGTCTCGGTCCTTGCCGAGCGAGTGCAGTACCTCGACGCCTACGGCGACCTCATCACCGAATCCCTCACCGACTACACGAAGCGCGCAGTGCGCGAGCGGTACGCCACTCTGGAGGACTTCCTCCAGGGATGGGAGAGCACCGACCGCAAGCGGGCCATCCTCGACGAACTCGCCGAGCAGGGCCTGCTCCTTGAGGAACTGCGCGAGCTGGTCGGGGCCGACTACGACCCGTTCGACCTCATCTGCCACATCGTCTACGGCCAGCCGCCGCTCACGAGGCAAGGACGCGCCGCCCAGGTCCGCAAGCGCGACGTGTTCACGAAGTACGGGGAGAAGGCCCGCGCCGTACTCGACGCCCTGCTCGACAAGTATTCCGACCAGGGGCTCCTCGCCGTCGAGGACCTCGCCGTCCTGCGCGTCCAGCCGATCTCGGACCTGGGCACCACGGTCGAGATCCTGAACAGCTTCGGCGGTAAGGACCGCTACCTCGTCGCCATGCACGATCTCGAACGCGCCCTCTACTCTCCCGCCGCCTAGACCACAGCTCACCACATATGTCCATCTCTGCAACGGTCAAGTCCATCCAGGACATCATGCGCAAGGACGTGGGTGTCGACGGGGACGCTCAACGCATCGGTCAACTCGTCTGGCTCTTTTTTCTCAAAATTTGGGACGACCGCGAGCGCGAGCTGGAGCTGATCGAAGACGGCTTCCAGTCCCCGCTCGTCAACGTCCGGTGGAGGGACAACGGAGAAGAACGCACTGCCGAAGACCTTCGCTGGCGCACCTGGGCGGCCGACCCAGAAGGCATGACAGGAGATGACCTGCTCAACTTTCTAAACAGCACCCTCTTCACCGCCCTAAAGTCGTTGGACCCGGGGCCTCGAATCGAGGTTCGAGACGAATCGTCGCGCGCATCTCATTCACTTCATCGTCGCAAAACACTTGTGCGCAGCGTCTTCGAGGACGCCTACCAGTACATGAAGTCGGGAACGCTGGTGCGGCAAGTTGTAAATCACGTGCAATCTGGCCTTGATTTCAACGACACTTCGAGCCGCCATCTCTTCGGCGATGTCTATGAGCAAGTCCTACAGGGACTACAGGGCGCTGGCGACGCTGGTGAATACTACACGCCACGCGCGGTAACTCGGGCGGTTGTCGATGTACTGAACCCCACGCTCGGAGAGGTCTTCCTGGATCCGGCGTGTGGCACAGGAGGGTTCTTGACCGGCGCCATCGAACATGTCCGAAAGAACGAAGTCAGAACGGCCAAGCAGGAGGCCGAGTTGCACACTTGCGTCCGAGGGGTTGAGAAGAAGCCGCTGCCGCATCTTCTGTGCACAACAAACTTGATTGTCCATGGGATTGATGTCCCAGCCGGAGTCCGCCGTGACAACGCGCTCACGAAACCTCCGAGAGATATCTCCGCACGCGACCGCGTAGATATCATCCTGACTAACCCACCATTTCAGGGCAAAGAGGAGGGAGGCATCGAGAATAACTTCCCCCTCGAATGGAGGACCCGGGAAACGGCAGACCTTTTCCTCGGCCTTGTGGTCGAACTTCTTAGGGACGGCGGCCGCGCAGCCATTGTGCTTCCGGACAGTTCCTTGTTCGGTGAAGGCATCACCGAAGCCCTGCGCCGGAAACTACTCTCAGAGTGCAAGCTCAGAATCGTGCTGCGGCTTCCGCACGGAGTTTTCTCCCCCTACACAGACATTAGAACGAATGTGCTCTTCTTTGAGAAAGGCGCTCCAACTGAGGATGTGTGGTTCTATGAACACACCTGCCCAAGCGGAGCTAAATACACGAAGACTAAGCCCATTCAGCGTAAGCATCTCGATGAGTTTGTAGCGTGGGCGTTGTCACCGGCAGACTCAGATCATGCGTGGAGGGTTGAGATCAAAGAGGTCCTCGATAGAGGGGCGAGTCTCGACTGGCAGAATCCTCTAGAAACTGACTCCGCGCGGCTTCTCAGCGTTGGTCTCACCTCGCTCGAGTCCTCGACGCAGGAACTCTCTCAACTCCGTACAAGACTCTGGGACACACGGAAGTGCGGGAAGGCTCAACTCGGGCCACGTGCCCAGCAACTCGTCCGGCACATGATTCAGGTCGCAGACACCGTCCCACTAACGAGTGGCATCACCGAAGACCTGCGATGTGCCGCGACAGAGCTTGCTTTGCAAGGAGAACTGACTGCAAGTGCGCGTGGAGACGAGTCTGTCAACGATACGATTGCTCGGTTCAGTCCATCCGGTAGGCCGCTCCCAAAAGGCAGTTCCGACGACCACCCCTTCCCAGTGCCAAAGCACTGGAAGTGGGTGCGACTCGGTGACATTTCAGACTTCCGAATCGGCAGGACTCCTTCGACGCGCAATCACAACTTCTGGACAACCACCGACGATGAGAAAGGCATTTTCTGGATCTCCATTTCGGACATGGACCGCAGATCTCGTGTGACTGCGACTAAACGATGCATTACAGCCCTTGCCGCTGAGGAGGCCTTCGGGGCTCCGCCGGTGATGGTTGGTGCGCTTCTTGTCGCCTTCAAGCTCTCCATTGGTAAGACCGCCATTTCCGGTGTCGAGGGCTATCACAACGAAGCCATTGCATCCTTCGAGATCCGTGACGAAGTTCTTCGTGATTACCTACTATGGGCTATCCCGGCCCTGGCAACTCATGGTGCCTCAAATCCCGCTGTTCGCGGCGCAACTCTGAATAGCAAGTCAATCGCCGCCCTTTGGATCCCCATTCCGCCACGGCAAGAACAGGCGAGACTTACTTCGGCACTTTCTAGCGTCGCAGCGCAGATCGACGAGGTTGCTGCGGTTGCCGGGGTGAAACGGGAGGCCGCAGACAGGGTCTTGAAGCTAGTTGCACGAAGGCGGGCGCTTTCCTGTTCCACGTTCGCGGAAGGTTCGGAACCCGTCCAAGCTGTTTCCGCCCCCTAGAGCGACGGACCTTGGCTCTCGCCAAGGAATCTTGGGCCGTGGAAGAGTGAAGCGACATGAAGCCGTTCGGCAGAGAAAATAGACCCTTTCTCCGAACCTAGATGAGTCCGGCGCGGCGTAGATCCGATAGTCCGGGGAAGCGGATCTATCCGTGCAGCCTCGGCGGTAACCCCAAAAGCGGCCAGTTGAGGCGGCTCGGGGCGGGGTGCAGTGATGCAATCCCCAACCGTGAGTCGATCGCATGGGCGGGGGCTTAGCGTAGGTGCACCTCCCTGCCGACGAAATCACAGGCGATTTGACTCGGCCGACCTGTGAACCCCACGGGGTCGTGCGCCCAGCGGAAGAGGCCACCCCATCCCTCAAGTCGGTGAGGGAGAGCTGCATGACAGACCTGATGTAGACCGAACCACTCGGGCCTCGAGGCGCCCCGACGCTATCTTTGCCAGACCGCGTGTCCCTTTGCACGTAGACTCTTGGCAAGAACCTCCTCGGTGCGACACGCCTCCTCGTAGGTCATGGGATTGAGGTGCTCGTACTCAACCCTGCAAAGATCGACACCGAACTCGCGCACAAAGCGGTTCGACTTGTACCCCCTCTTGTGGTTCGCGAATCGTTCTTCCGGACTCAGTCCGGTCATTCCGACGTAGTAGCAGCGCTTCCAGTGCTTGCAAAGTGGATTCTCTGCGGCGAATTTCTTGACTTCCAAGACTTCAGGTCGCAGCTCCACGACATATACGCTGTGAGTTGTCATGCAACTCTCAGCCCAACTTGCGACTGCTCGAACGCCGTTGCCGGAACAACCACGCCCCTAGTGACCATGCTATTTGGAAACTCGCTCACAGATGATCTCCAGCAATGGACCTGAGTTTGCGTCGACGCTGAATGCGTATCCTAAGAGTGGTCCCTGACGGTTGGGCGTAATTGGATTTGTGCCCACGATTGGTTGTCGCTGAAGTGGGACTAGGAGTCACGAGTCTTCCCTGGTCTTATGGAGAGTGCGCCGAATCTCCACTGAATTGAGGAGCGACCCAGCGGTACGCCCTTCTCTTCAGAGCCTTCTCCGTGGATGTCATCGAGAGTCTCGCCAGCACCCGTGTTGTCCAGATTCTCATTAGTCTGGGCTGCCATCAGCTCCCTTCTTCTTCATGTACTGCGTCAGTGGTTCGTCCTGCTCTGCAGGAGTGAACAAGCTCAGCACCTTGAAAATTGACTCCCCCCATTCCTTCGGGTCGGGCAAGCCGACTTCTGCTTCGAGCTTCTTCACATCCAGCCCTGCCACTTCTACAGCCTCGCGCGCCGCATCGAGAAAGTCCCCAATCCATACATATTGACCCGCTCTCCTCGGAATCCAGCCAGTGGCAGTTGCCGCCTTCCCGAGTTGCCGCTGCAGTAGCCATCGCAGCTCGACAACAGCGAGATTCACCGGGTTGCTCTCGGTTGCATCCATGAGGTTATGGACAGCATCCCTGTAGACAATAAACTCCAGTGCAGACTGGGTGACTGCCAGCTGGCCCACGCACTCGGCTAGCATCCTATCACGTTTGAGCGAACTAGACGCCAGCGCATCGATGCGCCTCTCAAGGATGGCGAGGTCAGCCTCGCACGCAGCTAGGTCAGACTTGGAGGGGATCTCTTGCGCGAACAAGGGGTAGGCGAGTAGGGCTGCCAACGACAGCCAAGGTAGATGCTTCATGGATTCCTCTGTGTCTGGGGATAGTCTGTAGCTTGACACACTCGGCTTAGAAAGCGAGGGGAATCGTTGCTCATGCGCATACCGTCACCGGTGAGAAGGGACGAAGGCGGCGTCTCTTGCTTGCTGCGTTGGCGTGCGGCAGAGAAAGCCAAGCTCAACACGCACTGTGCACTGACGCGAAACTGGACTAAGTTGTCGCCCTGGCGCCAGAAGATCTGTCATCCGAATCAGGCGCAGTGCGCGTGCGTCTACATCGACCGCCCGTCCCAGCCCCCACCCGAACGGGAGCGTAACGAGTAGAGGTACCGCTTGGCACGGGCTACGGCGTGGAAATGCAGAGGGCCACGAGCTACGACTGGCCTGACTGCAGGAAGCAGCACGACTCAACTAGATTGCCTGTATTGCCTCAAGGTTGATCTCCTCATTCTCCTGATACGGTATGGCCTCCGACGGGTACCCGAAGTGGTGGTAGAGTTGCTCAAGGACCGTGAGTGCTATGGTCGATCCTTCTTCCACGGTCGAGGGCCGAAAATCGGTAACAAAGTCCGCTGAGGTATTGGGCGCATCCGTATCCCAGAACATCCAAAGGGGGATTTCTCCGAGCAGCCCACGCGGCAAATGGACGGGTATCTGTCCGCCGAGTCCACTCATTCCAATCCGCCATGTGTACTTACCCGCAGTGAAGACATCTTCTCCACGTGAGCGCACGTCTCGCACAAAGAACATGGCGGCCTCTAGCGTGAACTCCACTAGTGCCAAGGGGCTGATCACTAGCTTCCCTGCGGGAGCGTTGTGTTCCGATGCCCACGTCAGCGTATCCTGGCAGCACACGTAGGTGACCAATCCAGAGGGAGCAACGCACACACTACTTCTCCCTCGCAGCCCAATTCGGAGACCGTTCGTGGGGGTCCTTTCGACTTGAGCCCCACGGCGAAAACAACTGAACCCTCTGGGGCGAATGGTTGGGACC
>Ga0209992_10002310_pt1 | contig 17721 bp, 16 predicted proteins | sample 2SBtaG_2_FD_182564 | JGI IMG/M metagenome (GOLD analysis project Ga0209992, IMG submission 182564) | Deep subsurface microbial communities from Kolumbo volcano to uncover new lineages of life (NeLLi) - 2SBTROV12_ACTIVE470 metaG (SPAdes)... | ecosystem: Environmental > Aquatic > Marine >... | reverse complement strand
CATAACAACTTTGGATTTCATAACGTTTCGATAATTTACTCATATATTTCTTGATCTTCTTAGGATCATTGGACAATTCGATTCGATCTACGGGTTGAGTCTCGCCTTCGGGTAATACCACTATTGCTAAAAGGTCTTGATGGTAATCGATGCCTACATACGCTATCTTATTCATGGACGATCTCCTTCTTTATTGTGTTAGTTATAAGAAATTGAGCCTTTTTATTACTAACACGTTTAGAGGTTGATCGTCTGTTTCATATTATCTGATGAACTCCGAAGAGGTGAGGAAGAATCTCGCCTCGATCCAATAAAATTCCCACTTCTAAAAGCTTTACCGCAAAGAGCGCAGAGGGCGCAGAGTAAAGGCCGAGAACAAAGATAAAAATGTCATGCTGAGGCGATCACCATTGATGAGCTTGTGCTGAGCGAAGTCGAAGGTGCGAAGGATCCAAGTACAGTGGAAAGAAAAAGGCATAAAAAAAGCCGGGGAGCTTACGCTCCCCGGCTTTTTTGTTCCTTAAGCTTTTACGCTTTCTCTTTTTTCTTTTTTTGATCTTCCTGATCTTTTGCGAAATCGTAGGTGCCCTTCTTAGGCAAACTAGCGGTAAAGGCCGCAGCTTCTGCGTCTCGTTCTTTATCGCGTTCGGCTAATTCCGCTTGAAGTTTTTCGCGAGCGATTTTCTCTTGTTCTTCTTTACTCAGTTCCTCGCCGCCTTCTCCAAGTTCCGCTGTAGCTTCGCCACCTTCTGTGGCCGCTCCTTCTACTGCGGGTTGATCGCCTTCTTCGGCTTCTTTCATAGAAGTTTTAAAATTCTTGATACTTCTACCAAATGCGCTTCCAATTTCCGGTAACTTACCGGCTCCAAATATGATCATAATAATGACCAATATTATCATCAATTCTGGAAAACCAATTCCCATCATGATCCAATCCCTCCAAGTATAAAACTTAACTTTATCTTTTTATTTTTCCCGATCTCCAATGGGGAGACGCGGCTTTCCAATACTCCCTCACTAATCGCGCATAAGGAGACAGAGCCAAGGGCTCATATTCATTGAATTTACGAGTTTAACGCGTTTATTCAGTAAATTACAAGCGCAATCGCTATTTTTTTTCGGAAATGCTTAAGATGTTCCAAATAGAAGGCTTAAAACACTTTCTAAGCAAATTAGAAATAAAAGATAGTGATTTGCGAGATCCTTCACTACTTCGGCTACACTCAGCACAAGCTCATCAAAGGAAGATCGTTTCAGGAAGACATGCGAGAGGGTTGGGTTGAACTAAGCAAACTTCAGTTTAAAAGTTACTAAATAAACCAATCACGAGTTCTTTAACTTCATGATCGTGCTTTTATAATTATCGGTCGAAAAAATTCCCGACCCTACCACCAGGATATCGGTCCCAGCGCTGACAATTTCCGTCGCATTATCTACTTTAATTCCGCCATCCACCTGTACCTCAATAGAACTGCCGCTCTTCTCAAGAATTTCTCTCAGGTATTCAATTTTATCTATTACCGCAGGGATAAACGTTTGACCGCCAAAGCCTGGGTTGACGGACATCAGAAGCACAAGATCGATATCCCCTAAAATTTCTTCCAGTAAAGAAAGCGACGTGGCGGGATTCACCACAACGCCCGCTTTTACCCCAAGGCTTTTAATATGCTGGATGGTTCGATGCAAATGCGGACAATTCTCGATGTGAACGGTCAAGATATCGGCGCCCGCTTCGACAAACTCGGGAATGTATCGGTCCGGATTTTCAATCATCAAGTGGACGTCCAGCGGTAAATCCGTCACCCGATTCACCGCTTCCACGATAAGCGGTCCCACGGTAATATTAGGCACAAAATGACCGTCCATAACGTCGATATGAATCCAATCGGCGCCCGCTTTTTCTACAGCCTGTATTTCTTCGCCAAGCTTCGTAAAGTCTGCGGCAAGAATTGAAGGAGCTACTTTAACCATAAGTCCTAACCCTAAAGTACAAATAAAATGTGATTGTTTAAAAAATAAAGGAAAGCTCTAAAACTCAAAGTTTACCAAGAAATTAGGCATGAAAATCAAGGGATCGGCAACATCGCGAGTTTAAAATTCCCCTAAAATCCAATGGAGCATACCATAACAAAATGATTTTTTCCCTAATAAGTTAAAAGGAATTTAAAAATTTAAAAACCCCTATTTATAAGCTCCTTTATTAGACTTTTTCCAAAAAAATCGAGCAATACAACGCTACTTAATACCTTCAAAAAATTTTCTAAAAATACAGAAAGTCTGAGGCGAAAAATTTAGAGTTTTAAAAACTTTAACCAAAAACCGCATAAAATGTTAAAAATCAATACTTTTAGGTACCCTTACCGGAACTTTTTTGTTTATAATATAGGCGCTTATTTTCAATTTTTTTTCGGTAAACCATGCTAAAACGCATTTTAGGACGCGAAATTGCCACGCGGTTGCTCGCCCGCGACCATGACCTGCTTGTTGTAGCCGCATTTATTGGGTTATTGGCGGGGTGTGCCTCGACCGGTTTTCGCTGGATGATTGAGTCCATTGAGCGCATTTTTTCGTCCAATGGTTTGACTCTTTTAGGCCTTCCGGAAAATTTCCACTGGTTTTTACTGCCATTCATGCCAATGATTGGCGGATTCATCATAGGAATAATTTGTAAGTTTTTTCCAAATGCCGTCGAAGAAAACGGCGTTCATCGTGTCATGCAATCGGTGGCATTGGAAGACGGGAAAATTCATCCAAGGACGCTTTTCTCGTGTTCGTCGACATCGGCAATCACCATTGGTACCGGAGGTTCTGCCGGTAGAGAGGGACCGACCGTACAAATCGGCGCCGCCATCGGTTCGTTCTTCGGACAATTTTTTAACCAATCGACGGACCGAATCCGCGTGCTCGTGGGATGCGGGGCTTCCGCCGGAATCGCCGCTTCTTTTAACGCGCCATTAGCGGGAGTGCTCTTTTCTCTGGAGATCATTTTACGCGACTTTGCGATCAGTTCTTTCAGCCCAATCGTAATCGCCTCTGTAATAGGCACCGTTGTGGGTCGCGCCATTGAGGGTAATCACGTCACCTTTTTGGTCCCCGTTCATCAATTGGTGAGTAGCTGGGAAATCATATTTTATTTTATTCTGGGACTATTATGCGGAGTCGCGGGTTTCTTATTCGTCAAAGCTTATTTCTTTGCCGGCGACTTCTTCGCAAAAAAGGTTGCGATTCCGCAAATGTTGAAACCCGCATTAGGCGGGCTAATCATCGGTATCGCCTCTATTTGGACGCCGCAAATCATGGGTAACGGTTACGAAGCCATGCAACAGGCGCTTAACGGCGATATGATTTGGACGCTTGCCTTTGCGCTCATTTTTCTGAAGATAGGCGCAACCGCTGTCACGCTTGGCTCTGGAGGATTGGGCGGCGTATTTGCCCCCTCGCTTTTCATGGGAGCCATGGTAGGTAGCGCGTTTGGCGCCGGAACCCATTTCTTTTTCCCGCAATTGTCCGCGTCGCCAGAAACTTATGCCGTCGTTGGTATGGGCGCCGTTGCCGGGGCGGTCATGCAAGCTCCGTTAACCAATATTCTTATGCTCTTTGAACTGACCAACGACTACACGTTGATATTACCTATCATGATGAGTTGTATCGTCGCGTCTTATACAATGCAGATTCTTCACAAGCATTCGATCTATCTCGAAAAACTTCTGAAGAAGGGAATCAATATTCAGCACGGGCGAGAAGTCTCGATACTCAATTCATTTTTTGTGCGCGACGTTATGACAAAAAAAGTCGTTACCATGCCGCAAAACACTCCTTTTAGAAAAATCTTGGAAATTGTTTCGCGTTCCAAAGGTCAACAATTTCCGGTAGTCGATACCGAGGGACACATGACCGGGATTCTTGCCTTTTCCGATATGAGAGAAATGATATTGGAAGACAGTTTAGGCGATTTGGTGGTGGCCAACGATTTGAGCACCAAAAACGTCGTCAGTCTCACTCCGTCAAAAAACTTGAACGAAGCTATGGAATTATTTGCAGAAATGGATATCGAACAATTACCGGTTGTTCAAGAAGACGATCCCACCATAGTGATAGGCATGATAGCGCGCGGCGATGTCGTTAACGTGTATAACCGCGAAGTCCTTGTCGCCGAGTTTGATCGGTAATCAAAACTTAGAGCCTCCATTAACTTCCAACCTGTCATCCTCGAGCGACAGACTGAGAAACAGTCTGGAAGCGAAGGATCTCGCCTCGATTTAATAGTCCTCCCGATCAAATGAAACGTCATCTCGACCAAAGTGGAGAGATCTCATACTTCAAAGAAGTATGCACCTTAAACATCCTCAAACCACGACCACCTTTCCCTTCAAAAACCTGTCTTACCCACCTTTGTTTTTTAAGGTATTCCTCTAAAAAAGTAACAAACAGGTCACAACCTTTCTCAATACCTCTAATAAAACAAAACTTTATTTTTTACACAACACAAAATATTTCAATAAGTTACACTCAATTTTTCTGAAAGGCAAAATTTTGACCTTGCAAACATCTAACATTATGTCTATAAAAGCACCTGAAAACCCTTGAATTTAGGCCATAAAGTAAATTCGATGGGTATTTTTTGGCGAATGAATAATCACTAAATTTACTTATAAAAAAAGTTTTTTCTCTGCATATAAAATTTATTTAACAGATTGAGGGCGCTAACAATGATTAAAAATTACTTTAATTTTATAGGTATTATCGGACTATCGGTCCTCTTTTTTGGCGGTTGTAGTACTTATGCTCCTTTTAAGCATTCTACTTTTGGCGCCGATCCTTTAATAGAAATGGATTCTTTCCAAGAAATAGATTTAGTTCGATTATTGGATCCTAGTAGTACAGTTGAGCAAAAAGATTATACTTCAAAGACTTTAGAAGAGGCTTTTGATAAGTTTTATGAAGAAACTGACCTAGAAAAAAGAAAATTGAATAGAAATCGAATTCAAGAGCGTATCTTAGCCGCATCTCAAGAACGTTGCGAAGAATACGTTCAATATCTAGATAAAAAAGATTCTCATACCAATTTTGCATTAGGCGGCCTAACAACACTCGTTGGCGGTGTTGGAGCTATTTTAACTCCCGCTTCTACTGTTCGCGCACTATCGGGAGCGGCTGCTATATTGAGCGGCACAAGAGCAGAGTTTAACGAAAGCTATTTTGCCAACAAAACCATCGAAGTGGTTCGTAAGGGTATTGAAGCAAAACGAAAAGGGCTTTATACCGCCATGAAAACTAATCAAAATTCTGCGCTCAAAGATTATACCGTCGAAGCAGCAATCAAAGACGCTGTGGCTTTTCATGGGGCTTGTTCCTTAAGCGGTGGGTTAGAACATTTAGCGGATTCTCTGCAAAGAGCTGAAAACCCTGGCCTCAAAGGAGCGCAAAACACTTTAGAATTAGTTCAACATTTACGCGAAACCATGGACAATGGTAACGTTGCATTGGTTATTTCTGGCCTAGAAGGCCCCATAAAAGTAGGGAACACTCAGGAAGTAACAGGAAAAACCGGTGGAGACTTTTCCATACTAACGCCTGGGGATAAAAATATTGCAACAGTCATAGTAGGCCCCACTTCAAGAACAGCCACTATTAAAGGAATTTCTCCAGGAAAAACAACTTATGTTCTTCAAAACTTAGGAAAAAGGACTTACAAGCTAGAAATTACTGTTGAAAATGAATTTGACCTTAAAAATATTCCAGATTTAACGATTGGTATGGATAATGGCGGCCACGGGTTAGCTATTCCACTTGGTGTTGATCAAAAACGCAAAGTCGTCTCCAGCGACGAATTGATCCTTAGGGAAAACCCTGCTCAAACAAACACGACCCAAACAACCCTTGAGCCATTATCACCGGGAAAAGTTTTAGTGACCATCACCAATGAGAAAGGTAATCAAGCGGCTCAATTTGTCACCGTTAAAAATGGATTTCCTCTGAATAAGATTAACGATTTAAAGGTTGGGAAAAATAACGATATAGCTATGTCAAATGCCAATAGTAAGCGAAAAGTCAAGTCTACAGATGAACACATCTTGGGCGCAGACAACTCCGACAGCGCTAAAATAACTCTAATTCCTAAAACTCCAGGAAAAGTTATAGTGACGATAAATAACGACGATGACAAAAAAGCCGCTCAAATTGTAAACGTTGAAAATGAGATTTCATTGAGCTCCACCAATGTTAAAGTCAGTACAGGTAAACCTGCTACCGTTATATTAAAAACAGGCACTACCCTTAAAAATGTTATATCAGCTGACAAAAATGTCGCGGACGTCACGTTTAAAGCTGGCGACAATACTTTTACTATCGATCCAGGAACCACAAAAGACAAAACATTCGTAACAGTTGAAGATAGCTCCAATAAAAAAGGAGGTATTCTAGTAACAATGGAATAGTTTTCTTAATGACTCATTTATAAAGACTCTATTCTTGACTTAGTTTGATCAAACGCCCAGGTGAAAAATCTGGGCGTTTTTTCATCAAAAAATACAACAAATCGTCTAACCATCAAAATAATGTTTCTCTTTTGCAAAAAGTTACCAATGTGCAGATTCTTTTGCTTAGCTCTAATCTCCTTATTGAGCCATGGCTGCGCATCTCGCGGCCTCACGCTCAACGTTTGGGAGATATCACAAGACGAGTATAAAATCGATATCCCCGATTTTAAAAACTTCTACCAAAAGCATCTATCGGCTGCCGATCTATTAAGTAAACGAAACATCCAGCAAAGTAACTGGATCAAAAAATCCGACGCAAGTTGTGAAGGTTTTTTAGGGCAATTAAAGAAAGGTAATTTGGAATTAGATTTCGATCCCGAGTTTTTTAAAAGCAAACAACCTCTTTTCTTGAATATCGTAACCCGCACCGATTATATTTATGGCTCATATTGGAATTATTTTCCTTTTAATAGTCTTCTTCAAAAAAACCCATTAAAGAATTTAAGGAACTTTGATCCTTCAATCTTAGGAGGTCTTGGTTTTGACTATTTATCAATTCCCACTAAAGCTGTCTTAGCAAACCCCAACCTTCCGGAATCAACCCTAACAAAAAACAACATTTTTGAGGATCTTAAGCAAAATAGCCGCGAATTGAATCTGATCAAAAATAGCTTTAACCAAACTTTGAATGACTCTAAAAAGTACTTGGAATTTAACAAAAAACTTATTAGCGAATATAAGATTCCTAAATCTTCGCTGAACGGGTCCATCATTCAATTTGATGATTCCATAAAAAAAGTTAAAAAGCTGCGCGACCTTGTTGACGAGTTAAAAAGTAATTTAACAACAAAATTGAAAGCCTCGTTGAATTTCGGCGATTTTTTTAAAAACATTTCGAATAACGAAACCGAACTTGGAAACATTAACTCAATAGTTGATTCACGAAGCCAACAACTCCAAAGTATATTGAAGCTGGCCCCCATTCAGTTTGATTTGAGATTAGATCAAATAGCTCTCCAATTGAGAAACGCTCAAGAAATTTTAAACAAAAGAATTTTAAATAAAAACATCAGCCCTTCATTCGCAACTTTATTTAGCCAACGTTTGCATTTACTAAAAATGGCCTTAGAAGAACAAACTCTTCTTGAATCGTACTTGGAAATCGCGCTTAAAACAGAACAAGCCTACGAAAACATCAAAAAACCATCCATTGTTGATAAACTAAAAGAAGAAATAGAAAAGCGAGCTATTTTATCCTACGCTGAAATAATCAGAATCAACCGAGGCAAATCTCTTGCAAAAATTTTATCGAAACAAACTCAGTCCATCCAAGAATATCCCTTAGAAGCGGCGTTTAAGGACCTTTTGCAATACCATAGGTCTTGCGGAGCGGATAAAGAAAACAATAAACTCCTTCCCGATCAACCATTAAATGAAGTATTTAAAACCGCCTTACAGGTGGTACGGGCTTGCGGAGATCACGGGTCTTTTTCAAAACCCATCAATGAGCTTCTTCCAGAACCCATTCATGAATCTCACATAGACCCGTCCCTCCAAGAGTTAGTTAATAGCGTTCAAGCCTGCTACAAAAAATAACTCGAATAATTAATTTTGAGAGGAACCGCCGACCTTTTTTTTGGAAATAATTTCTAGCAAATCGTAGCGGTAGATGCTGGCGTCCATGGGCGCGCCATTGGGAATGGTAGGATCGTAGATTTGAGTGCGCCGCACTTTGATTGTGTATGCGTAACTCGGTTCGTGATTAAAACCTTTGATTGGATCGTAAAAATAGCCTCCATTAACCACCATGCATTTTTGCGGAATCATTCCCATACAGTCTTTCAGTTCCGGCCCAACTTCATAAACCTCGTCGATATAACTTCCAACACCCTTTTGAAGTCTTTCAGAAGCAAACCGCTCCGGTTGCGCACACGCTGAGGCAAAGAAAAAAACCACAAATATCAGAAAACTATTTTTAGGCATAGTGATAGTATGGGGAGGCCTTGAATGATCAATAAAGAAACTAGCTAACAGCTTTTATTCTTCAGTTCCATAGCCTATTGTTTCTTCAGGAAGGTTGTTTCTTATCCATTTTGGCAAGGTATCTCGTTTCAAATCTAAAGTCTCTTGATTTTTTAGTAAGAGAAGTTCGCCTTTACCATAATTCCCACTGTTATTAAAAATAAGAACATAATCGGCAAGGTCATACGCCTTTTTAAGATTTTTTAAACCTCTGGCATACCTTCTTCTAACGTCTTCGTCTGGAACAAAATGCCCACCTTTTTGAGTTCTCTCTCTAACTCTCCTAATTGAAATTTCAGGAGAATCAAGTCCCACATATGCAAAACCAATATTCCATCCTTTCTCTTTAATTTTTTCCATTAGCTTTATATGCATTTTACCCGACAAAGTTGTTTCAATAGCAAAGCTTTGATTTTCTTTTATCAAACGTTGAATTTCTTGAAGACTTTGTTTACCGGCTTTTAATGCAGCGTTTTGGGGAAAGTTAGGGGAGATTTCTTTAGCTTTGCGGTCTGGGTCAATGGATGGGATATTAATTTTTCTTGAAACAACGCTTGTTTTGCCAGCTCCATTGGGACCTGCAATAATGAACAACCAAGGTTTGCTCATCTTAACTTTAAGTCAACTCCTGGAGAATTTCATCCTCTCCGCTTGCGTCAATTTTAACGCTATATCGCCTTCCATCTGGCATTTCTTTAATTAATTTTCCCTCCTGATTAGCGTCGCCAAAGTAAATGGGGTTTCCGGCAGCTCTATGTCCCTCAATTTCCTCTCGTACTCCTTCTCTGAAAAGTTCTTCAAACTTCTGAGTGAACGCTTCCACTTTCTTAGGATCGGAAAGATCTAATTCTTTAAAATCAACCATGAGCGATGTTGCCTTTCGTATTTTCTAGTCTGCATTATAAGCTTCTATTATACTTATTGTCATTAGAAGCTGCAATGCGATCTAAATCAAAATACATATGCTCATATAATACGTCTTAAAACAGATTCATTATAAATATTTTCTTTTATAAAATAATAACTATGCCGCTTTATATTCGCAACGAATCGCGTAAATTTAAAATCGATTCGCGACATCTAAAAAAACAATTCAACGTTATCCTGCAACATCTTTCGCTGGAAGATAAAGAAGTGAGCGTTTTGTTGGTCAACGACCGCAAAATCAAAAGTCTCAATCAATCGTTTCGAGATAAAAACGCGCCGACCGACGTGCTATCTTTCCCTCAGTTTGAAGAGGATGAAGGATTCGATTCCATTTTATTAGGGGATGTTGTAGTATCTTTGGAAACGGCATCGCGGCAGGCTAAGGAACATGGTCTAGCCTTTGAAGAGGAAGTGGTTTTGTTGATCGTTCATGGATTACTCCACCTCCTGGGTTACGATCACGAGATTTCCGCCAAAGAAGAAAAACGCATGCAGAAGAAAACGTTGGAATTGTTTCGGTTGATTTTTCCTCATAGAAAATCTACGGGAGATAATAACTTTTGACGCTAAAAGATCGTCGCCCTGCGACAAGCTCAGAGTGACATTTTAATCAGTTATTTTTTAAGCCAATTATTTAAAATCATGGAAAAACTTTGGACTCCTTGGAGATTAGAATATATTAAAGCCCCGAAAACGGGCCGGTGTATTTTTTGCGATCTTCCGGAAGCTCAATTGGACAGAGAAAATCATATCTTGTATCGCGGCAAACATTGCTTTGTTATCATGAACGCATTCCCCTATAGTAACGGCCATCTGATGGTCAGTCCTTATAAGCATGCGGGTTGTGTTACCGCTATCGACGACGACGAAACCGAAGAACTTTGGAGCCTCACCAAACATTGCGTTTCCATATTGCGAAAAACCTATTCCGCCCAAGGTTTCAACATTGGCTTGAACCTCGGCAAAGCTGGTGGAGCGGGATACGAAGAACATCTGCACAATCATGTCGTTCCTCGCTGGGAGGGCGACACCAACTTCATGCCCGTTTTAGCGGACGTGAAAGCCTTGCCGGAACACCTTATGGCCGGCTACGATAAGCTTTTGCCTCAATTTAAAAATATTTCTTCTTAAAACGCTCGTTCCATGCCGCCATCATTAAAAGGCTCTCCAATCTCCGAAGACGAAACTCCCATGATGCGGCAGTATTTTGGCATCAAAGTAGACCATCCCGATTCTATTTTATTTTTCCGCATGGGTGACTTTTATGAGATGTTCCACGACGATGCAGTTATCGCTTCGGAAATTCTGGACATAGCGCTCACCTCGCGCAACAAAAATAAAGCCAATGCCATTCCTATGTGCGGCATTCCTTTTCATTCGGTCAACCAATACGTGGCAAAACTGATCAAAAGCGGCAAAAAAATCGCCGTTTGCGAACAGGTGGAAGATCCCAAAACCGCCAAGGGATTGGTCAAACGCGAAGTCACCAAAATCATCACCCCAGGAACGGTTTTAGACGACGCTTTATTAGACCCGAAAAGCAATCACTTCATCGTTTCGCTTTTTATCGATCCCAAAGGAGTCGTGGGTTTATCGGCATTGGATCACTCTGCGGGAATTTTTAAAACGGCGGAGATAAACGCAAAAAACTCGCTCTCTATATTGCGCGACGAATTGGAAAAACTGGAACCGAAAGAAGTTTTATTATCCGACTCCTTTTTAAATAACGGATCCAAGCCAGATTGGTTAACGGATCTGCCGTGCCGGTTGCAACCTGCCGATGACAGGAACTTTTCTGAAAGGCAGGCGCGCAAAACTTTGCTGAAACATTTTGAAACGTCTTCGTTAGAAGGTTTCGGCTGTGAAAAGTTGAGCCATGCAGTTTGCTCGGCGGGAGCTTTGTTGCAATACGTTAAAGAAACCCAAAATTCCGAACTCGCTCACATCAACGCGCTATCCACTTATAACCCGCATAGCTATATGGCTCTGGATCAGGCGACTATTCGCAGTTTGGAACTTGTGCAAAACGCCGACGGAAGACGATCCGGCACGTTGCTCAATCTTTTAGACGTTACTAAAACCCCTATGGGAGCGCGGAAATTAAAGGACTGGATTCTAAAACCGCTTTTGGACGCGAATACAATCAACCAAAGATTGGCGATTGTCGACGAATTGCGCAAAGAGGTCATCCTTAAAGAAGATTTACGAACCGAACTTAAGAGAATATTCGACCTGGAACGATTGGCCGCAAAAATATCTTTAGCGGCTTGTGGCGCGCGCGACTTGGCGAATCTTAAATCAAGTCTCGAAGTGTTGCCGAAAGTTCAAGAAAATATCGGCAAACTTCCTTCCGAAATCGTCGCTCAAATTTTAGAACATTGGGACAACATTGACGACGTTCGCCAATGGATCCACGACAATATCTCCGACGATCCGCCACTGAACATCAAAGACGGCAACGCTATCAAAAAAGGCGTCGATCCTGAACTGGATAGATTAAGAGGTTTGGCGCGCGAAGGTAAAAGTTGGATCGCTTCCTTAGAGACAAAAGAAAAAGAGCGCACCGGTATATCCGCTTTAAAAATCGGCTACAACAAAATTTATGGCTATTACATCGAAATCACCAAAAGACATGTCGATCAGGTACCGGAAGAATATATTCGCAAGCAGTCTTTGGTCAATGCGGAGCGTTATATCTGCCCCGAGTTAAAAAAATATGAAGAGGATATTTCCGGAGCCGAAGAAAAGATTCACGAATTGGAATTAAAATTGTTCCGCGAATTACGCGACAAAGTTGCGGCGGAAAATGTTCGCGTTCAAAAAATGGCCGAAAAGATTAGCGCAATTGACGTGTTGGCGGCATTCGCAGAGACTGCGCGACAAAATAATTATTGCCTGCCGAAGGTAAGCGGAAATGCCAACTTAATCGTCGAAAATGGCCGTCACCCATTAGTAGAGCAAATGGGACCTAAAAATCAATTCATTCCCAACGATACGGCGCTCGATTGCGGCGACAACCAAATCATGGTTGTTACCGGGCCGAACATGGCCGGAAAATCCACTTATCTACGGCAAGTGGCCTTGATCGCGCTGATGGCCCAAATAGGTAGTTTCGTTCCTGCAGATAAAGCCGAAATTGGAGCGGTCGACCGAATATTTTCTCGAGTGGGAGCGCACGATAATTTATTAAAAGGTCAATCGACTTTTATGGTAGAAATGAACGAAACCGCTAATATATTGAATAATGCCACCTCTAAGAGTTTGGTTATATTAGACGAAGTGGGACGCGGAACCAGCACCTTCGATGGCATCAGCATTGCTTGGTCCTTAGTAGAGTACTTACACGGCTCGGAGAATATCGGAGCCAAAACCATATTTGCGACGCATTACCACGAATTGGTGGATCTAGCGGCTTTGTTGCCAGGAGTGAATAACTTCAACGTTCAAGTAAAGGAATGGAACGACGAAATAATTTTTCTAAGAAAAATAGCGGCGGGAGGCGCCGACAAGAGTTACGGGATTCAGGTGGCGCGATTAGCGGGGTTGCCCGATAAATTGTTGCAAAGAGCGCGGGAGGTGTTGTCTAATCTAGAAAAAAACGAGTTCGACGAAGTGGGGTGGCCCAAAATTGGAGAATCGACAGATTTGCCGCCTATGGAAACGCCCCGTCAACTTAATTTGTTCAGCGATCCTCCAAACCCAATCAATCTCAAACTGAAGGAAGTCAATCCCGACGATTTGACTCCAAAACAAGCGTTAGATCTCATTTTCGAATTGCGCCAACTATTACAAGGAATGGATGAATGAAAATTTTAGTTACCGGCGGAGCTGGCTTCATAGGGTCCCACATTACAGATGCTTACATCAAAGCCGGCCACGAAGTTGTTATCGTCGATAACCTTTCCTCGGGGCGCAAAGAAAATATTAACCCCAAGGCCAAATTTTATGAGATGGACCTTCTCGATCCCAAAGTTGAGAACGTTTTCAAAAATGAGAATATTCAGGTCATTAATCACCACGCCGCTCAAAGTTCTGTCGAGCGATCGGTAGCCGATCCCGCTAGAGACGCAAATTCCAATATTATTGCCACTTTACAATTGTTACAACATGCTGTAAGTTATTGTATTGATAACTTTATTTTTGCTTCGACAGGGGGAGCGATCTATGGGGATCAAGCGCCGGTTCCAGCATCAGAGGAATCTTCGTGCAATCCTTCGAGCCCTTATGCGATCTCTAAACTAAGTGTTGAGTACTATTTAAAGTTTTATCAAAAGGTTCATAGTTTAAATTGTGTCACTTTACGGTATAGCAACGTTTTTGGTCCACGCCAGGATCCGTACGGGGAATCTGGGGTTATTGCCATATTCTGCAATCGTTTGATTCAAAATACGGCGCCTCTTATTTATGGCGATGGAAAACAAACGCGAGATTTTGTTTCGGTTTTTGATGTAGTTTCCGCAAACTTAATGGCCCTGGAATCAAAAGACAACTCTGGGATCTATAATGTAGGGACTGGAATCGAAACCAGTATTCTTTCTTTAACGGAAAGTTTGGTCCGTCTTTCGGGGAAAAATCTCGAAATTGAGTTTGGTCCGCCGCGAAAAGGCGAACCGCGAAGAAGCGCTATTAAATATGACAAATTTAAAAAACACTTTGGTTGGGAACCTAACGTCGATTTTGACGAAGTCCTGTTACAAACCTACAAAAGTTTTGCCTAAGCAAACCGCTTTTCTAGTTTCTTTCCTGGCTGTTTTTGCTTTTGTGTCCCTATTTTTCCCAAACCAAAACCTTTTCGCTTCTCCTTCTATCGCCAATATCAGCGTTTCTTCCAAAGGTAAAACCATCACTATGGGAGCGGATTTGGTAAACGGATTTTCCGAAGATATCGTCAAAACAATTAAAAAAGGGGTACCAATCACTTTTACCTACGACATTGAGCTGGTAAAAACAATCCCCTTATGGGCAGATAAAGTAATCAGTTCCAATACTATCAGCAACACGATTCATTACGACTCATTGAAAAAAGCTTACCGCTTTTCGTCTATTGGCAGAAACGTCCAAAATAAAGTTCTGACAAAGAATCAAGATCGCTACAAAAAAATGGTTTCAAGCCTTCGAGAGATTCCCATCGCCACTATAAGTAAATTAGATCCCGATGAAACATATTACTTAAGGGTCAAAGCCGGAGTAGAAACGGACCGTTTTTGGTTTCCATTTAACTACATCTTCTTTTTTGTTCCATTCAAAGACTTCAAAACTTCCTGGACCGAATCGTCGCCTTTAGTTTGGAAAAGCAAAATTGAAACGGCGTCAACTCCATTTCCTAGAAGACAGTCTCGCAAGCGCAACGCCAAAACGAGGATACCAAGTAATGGCGCCTTACGAACCTTCAATAAGTAAAACGCCAATCGCCGATCCCGAGGGCGACGATCTAATCGGCAAAAAGAGAAAACGAACCTGGCAAATAATTGCCGCTGTTTTTTTCTCCGTTATTTTACTGACCCGACTCGAAGACTACTTCCTGAAGCAAGGCACCACCGGAAACATAACCGTATTAGCGCTATTTAATGTTTTACTAATACTGCTGTTCGTTTTACTTATCTTGATCACCAGAAATTTGGTCAAACTTTATAACGAACGCAAAAGTAAAATCATTGGGTCCAAGTTTCAAACAAAACTCATTCTTGCATTTTTAACGTTGGTTTTAGTCCCTTCCCTATTGCTATTTTTTGTCGCCAGCAAACTCTTTAGTTACAGCATTGGTAATTGGTTTAGTCTGCAAGTGGAACAATCCCTTAAGCAAACGGTCGAAGTCGCCGGAGATTATTACGCATTATTAGAGGAAGACGCGCTTTTCAAAGCTCGCGCGGTTGAAAACTTAATCAACTTAAACGAACTTTATCGCAAAGAGAATCGAGCGTTGCTCAATCAGTTTGTGTCGGAAAAATTTCTAGAGCATCGTTTACAAGGCTTAATCGTATTAGACAGCCTACTCAAGACGGTCGTTATAAAAGTTAACCAGACATTAACGACCAACATGAGAGATTTAGATTTTTCGGATCTGATTAAAAAGAGCATGGAAGGAGAAGGCGTTTCCGAAATCCGTAAAATAAACGGCAAACAAGTGTTAACGGTCGTTCTGCCGCTGGCTCAAAAAATTGGCGATAAGGTATCCATTTGGGGATATGTGATAACTCTTTCCCAAATCCCAGGCAATACGGCTATCAAGATAGGAAACATCCGCAAAACGTTTGAAGACTACCAAAAGCAATCTCTTCTAAAAATACCCGTTACCGCCAATTACTACATCACGTTTTTAATGATTACCCTGCTCATTTTGTTTTCGGCAATTTGGCTCGGGTTTTATATGGCGCGCGGCATTACGGTTCCTATCCAACAGCTGGCGGAAGGAACTCGTAGGATAGCCGAAGGCGATATGAACGTTAAAATTGCCGTAAAAGCCAACGACGAAGTTTCTATTCTAGTGGATTCCTTCAACCGGATGATGGACGAACTCAATTACAGTCGTCAAGAAACTCAAAAAGGTAACGAAGAGTTAAAATTTACCAATATCGAGTTGGATAGTCGACGTAATCACATCGAAACCATTTTAGAAAATATTGGAGCCGGAGTAATCTCCATCAATAAAAAGGGAAAAATTTCCACTTTGAATAAAGCGGCGGTTGAAATATTAAAAATCGAAAACCCAGATATTAAAGGAAGAAGTTACCGCGACGCATTCGACCAATCGTATCACGACCCTATTAGAAGCATGATTCGCCGTTTAAGCCGAGACCAAATAGATACCATTGAAGAACAAATCGATTTGCGGGTGGGCGACGCCAACTTAACCCTATTGGTCAAAATCAACGCCTTAAAAGATCCCGGTAAGAAGTATCTAGGTCTGGTCGTCGTTTTTGAAGATTTGACTCACATGATAAAAACCCAAAAGCTGGCCGCTTGGAGAGAGGTTGCCCAAGGTATCGCGCATGAGATTAAAAATCCGCTCACCCCGATTCAGCTCAACACGCAGCGCTTGCGGAAAAAGTTTCGCGAAAGCAAAGAAGACTTTGCGAGAATTTTCGACGATAGTATTCAAATCATCGACCAAGAGGTTGAAGGGATGAAGGAATTGTTAGAACAATTTTTACGATTCTCTCGATTGCCCGCCCCCAATCCTCAACCTCACTCATTGCATAAAATCATCGATAATGTTTCGGCGCTGTATGCGGATATCAATAAAAACACTTTTATCAAAAAGAATTTTGATCCAAACTTAAACCAAATCAATATTGATTCGGAACAATTCCGTCGAGTCTTTATCAATCTGTTCGACAACGCCAAAGACGCTATTGGAGAAGAAGGCGTTATTGAAGTTAAAACAAGGTTGATTCCGGAAAAGCAAATGGCCCGCATAGAATTTTCCGATACGGGAGTTGGCATTCCCTCTACGGATAGGGAAAAACTCTTTATGCCCTATTACACAACGAAAAAACGAGGAACGGGCCTGGGCCTTGCTATTGTTCACCGGATTATCGTGGATCACGATGGCGAGATAAAAGCCAGGGACAATAAACCAAAAGGAACGACATTTATCATTGAAGTCCCTTGCGCTCCGTCGATATTGCACAACGGTCGCATGACAAAAAAAGAAGATATTGCGCGCGGCGCCGGTATTTTTTAATTATTAGTTTATTTAAAAAACGCTAAACTAAAGCAATTCAAGTTTAAAACCACACCCCCGACTTGTCATTCTGACGACTAACAGGAGGAAGAATCTCGCCTTGGACTTTTTCTTGGAAGTAAGGTGAATTTTAAAAACATTATGAAATTACCAAAAAAAGATTAATCCTGGAGCGTTCAAAAATGTCACGCGAAATCACCATAAAACTAGAAGACCCCCTCTATAAAAAACTGGCGGAAAAAACCAAAGAAGCTCCCGAGGCGTTAAACGAGTTTATCGTAAAAGCCATAGAAGAGAAAATGGAGAAACCCGACCCCACAAGTTTAGACACAAGCGGTCTAAACGACTTCTTGAGTCAAGCCAAACCCGGAAGCAGAAACTATGGCGCCAAAGGCCAAGGCTGGTAACAACACAGCTCGCATTCTTTCACTTTTACGGAAATTATTTATTTAATCGAGGCGAGATCCTTCACGTTGTTCAGGATGACATGCAATGAAATTTGGAGTAGATGAGATATTGTTAGAACTTATGGTTTTTGGTATCTCTTTTAATCGCTAATTAAATTTCATTAAATTTTTGATTTCCTATGACTTGTCATTCTGACGAGCC
>Ga0209992_10002309_pt1 | contig 17726 bp, 16 predicted proteins | sample 2SBtaG_2_FD_182564 | JGI IMG/M metagenome (GOLD analysis project Ga0209992, IMG submission 182564) | Deep subsurface microbial communities from Kolumbo volcano to uncover new lineages of life (NeLLi) - 2SBTROV12_ACTIVE470 metaG (SPAdes)... | ecosystem: Environmental > Aquatic > Marine >... | reverse complement strand
AGATGTTGAGTCAACGGCATATGCGGGGGACTTTTATTCTAGTGCGGCCCTGATCATTACGGGTCGCACTTTTTATTTCAGAGATAAATATCATGCGTTACTGGTTAATGAAATCCGAACCTTCTGATTGTAGTATCGACGACCTCGCCTCGTTCCCCGACCAAACGGTAGATTGGTATGGTGTACGTAACTATCAGGCGCGTAACTTCATGCGAGATCAGATGAAAGTCGGGGACGGTGTGCTGTTCTATCACTCAAATTGCAAGGAACCAGGCATCGCAGGTATCGCAAAAGTCAGCAGCACCGCTTACCCGGACGCGACCCAGTTCGACAAAAAAAGTAAGTATTTCGACCCCAAGGCAACGCAAGAACAACCGCGCTGGTTCCATGTTGACGTCCAACTGGTCAAGAAGATCGCCATGATCAGCCTCAAAGAGCTACGCAGACATCCTGAACTAGAGCGGATGCGTACCCTTCAACGCGGTAACCGCCTGTCTATTACCCCGCTTGATCCGGATGAGTGGACGTTCATCACCAAGAAGCTCGCTCATAGCTGATGGAATGGTTCATTGCCTATCTTCTGCTAGGCGCGATAGTTGGTTTTCTAAGCGGATTGTTCGGTATTGGTGGCGGAATGATTCTGGTTCCGGTGCTGCTGTTGATGTTCAGCACACAACAATTCCCCGCTGAAAATCTGCTGTATCTCTCACTTGGCACTTCGATGGCAACCATCATGTTCACGTCACTATCAAGTATGCGCAAACATCATCAGCACGGCGCAGTTATTTGGCATGTTGTTGGCAAGCTTTCTCCCGGCATTCTGCTGGGAGCAGGCTTAGGCACACTGTCAGCCACCAGCACCCCGCAAACAGCGCTTGGCTTGTTCTTCGCGCTATTCGTGTATTTCGTCGCCGCTCAGATTCTGCTGGATATTCATCCCCATTCCTCACGACAACTCCCCGGCTTGGGCGGCATGGCTTTAACCGGCACGTTCACAGGTTGGATCAGCACCATGGTATCGATAGGCGGCGGTACGATCATTGTCCCCTTTCTAATCTGGTGTAATACCCCCATCCGCAATGCCATCGGTACTTCGGCGGCGATTGGCTTTCCAATAGCGATTGGTGGCACGATCGGTTATATACTCACCGGTATCAACATCCATCCGCTGCCTGAAAACTCGCTGGGTTTTGTCTATCTACCAGCTTTGTTTAGCATTGCGCTCTCCAGTGTTATCACTGCCCCGCTGGGTGCAAAAGCCACCCATAGAATGAATATCGATTTGCTGCGCAAATTATTTTCATTGGTACTGATCGTACTGGCAAGCAAGATGCTGTGGGAAATTAAGTATTAACACTCCCTGAATGTAATATTCATTTATGGTCACAGCTCAACAACAATCATCTTCTGAAAACGCCATGCAATGGCTTGATGGTTTGTCGCGCACGCATAATCCAGACGAGCTGCAAGTGATTCGTGACGCCATCGAACTGGCCTTGCCACTATACGTGGACCGATTCGAATTGACCGGTGCTCCGTTGTTACAACACGCCCTCGGCGCAGCGAAAATTCTAGCCGAAATGGGAATGGATCACGAGAGTATTGCTGCCGCAGTGCTACATGCAGTCCCCCTTTATCAGCAAACATGGCCACAACTTATCGAAGAGAATTTTGGTGAAAGTGTGAGAGTGTTGGTCGATGGCATCTCTCGTTTGGAACAGATCAGGAAATTCAGCGAAACGCGTCCCCATCAGCTCGATGATAAAACCGAGCAGCAATCCGAAAGCCATCGAAAAATGCTGCTCGCGATGGTCGATGACATCCGCGTAGTATCCGTCAAACTTGCCGAACGCACCCAGACCCTGCGAAATCTTTCCAACGCGACCCCTGAAGTACAAAAAAGGATCGCTCAGGAATCTCTCAGCATCTTTGCACCATTGGCCAACCGTTTAGGTGTATGGCAAATCAAATGGGAATTGGAAGACCTGTCGTTCAGATACCTGAACCCTGAGCTTTATAAAAAAGTAGCCAAGCTACTGGACTCAAGGCGGGTGGATCGTGAACGCTATATCGCTGATGTCATATCGCAACTTGAGCATAGGCTCACGCTGGGCAAGATCAAAAACACAGTCACCGGCAGGCCGAAGCACATCTACAGCATCATCAACAAAATGAAAGGCAAGCAGGTCGAATTCGGCGAACTCTATGATGTGCGGGCAGTACGCATACTCGTCACTAGCATTCAAGATTGCTATGCAGCGCTCTCAGTCGTGCACGACTTATGGTCGCCCATTGCCAGCGAATTCGATGACTATATCTCCAGCCCCAAGGACAACGGCTATCGATCTCTGCACACCGCAGTAACCGGCCCTGAAGGACTGGCTTTGGAAGTACAGATCCGCACACACGAGATGCATCATGATTCCGAACTTGGTGTCGCCGCACATTGGCGATACAAGGAAAATAGAAAGTCGGATGCGGTGTTCGATGAAAAGATAGCATTGCTACGCCAGATATTGGCCTGGAAATCGGAAGTGGCTGACAGTAACAGCTTGCGTGACGCATTCAAGAACGAGCTGTTACAGGACCGCGTATACGTGTTCACCCCACAAGGCAAAGTGATGGATTTACCCAACGGTGCGACACCAGTGGACTTCGCTTACACCCTGCACACCAACCTCGGCCACCGTACGCGTGGCGCTAAGGTCAATGGTAGGATCGTGCCTCTCAACTACAATTTACAAAATGGTCAAAGAGTTGAGATACTCACCACCAAACAAGGCGGCCCAAGCCGTGACTGGATCAATCCGTCACTTGGCTTTCTGAAAAACCCTCGTACACGAGCCAAGGTGCGCGCATGGTTCAAAAGTCAAAATATCGACGAAAGCATCTCCCTTGGCAGAGCACAACTTGACCGCGAACTTCAGCGTCACGGTGTTACTTCGATCAATCTGGAAAAGCTATCCCAACGATTGCACTTCAATAAGCTGGATGATTTTCTTGCCGCACTCGGTCGGAATGAGCTTACCCAGCGGCGCATTGCTGTTGCCATACAGGCAGAGCTTCCCACCAAGAAGATTGATATAGGCACACCCAATGTATCCAAACAATCATCACCTTCCGCTTTAAAAGCGGATATCACCATCGGAGGTGAAAATAACCTGATGACCCGACTGGGAAAATGTTGCTGCCCAGCCCCCGGAGATGAAATCGTTGGCTACATCACTCGTGATCGCGGCATCACGATACATCGAGAGAACTGTCCGTTCATGTTACGGATGACCGAGATCAGACCTGATCGCAAACTGACCGCACAATGGGATGAATAAGCACCATCTTCAAGGCACAAAGATCAACACCTGATTAACGAACGATACCCGCTTCGCGATCGAGTTCACCACTGGCAAGCTTCACTCGATATTCTCCAAGTGCTACTTTTACCTTACCGCTCAGCATATACAAACCGATCAGATTGGGGAATGCCATAGCAAGCACCAACAAATCAGTAAAGTCCAACATACTGGAAGCACTGGCAATCGAGGCAATGACCACGAATACGATAAAGATACTCTTATACACAATCGAATAACGTTCACCGAAAACATACACCCAACAACGCTCACCGTAATACGACCATGAGATCGCAGTACTATAGGCGAAAAGCACCACGGATAACGAAAGTATCAACGGAAACCAGTCTGAGACGGTTGCAAACGCAGCCGAGGTCAATGCCGCGCCCTGACTTGCCTGACGCAATGCTTCGTATTCAGGCGCGCTATAAACACCCGTAATAATGATGACCAATGCTGTCATCGTGCAGATTACGACGGTATCGATAAAAGGCTCATACAAAGCGACCAGCCCCTGACGAACCGGATATTTTACCGATGCAGCAGAGTGCGCGATTGCAGCAGACCCCAGCCCAGCCTCGCTGGAAAAAGCTGCCCGTTTGAACCCCTGCACTATCGCACCTATCATGCCGCCAGCAACCGCGACCGGTGAAAATGCCTCAGTAAATATCTTACCCAATGCATCCGGTACCATTGCTGCATTACTGCCGATAATCCAAATACATGCGCTGACATAGATAATAACCATGGTGGGTACCACTGCCTCGGCAACGTGTGCAATTCGTCGCAAACCACCGATGATGACCAAACCAATTGCAACGGCCATCAACAAGCCATAGGCGATCGGCATTTCACGAAAAAATGTTATGTGCTCCTGAACCGCCCCCAGCGACTGGCTCACCTGAAAAGCACTCCCAGCACCCAATGACGCAAGTATGGTGAAAACGGCAAACATAATTGCCAGCCCCTTACCCAGGCCCGGTACTCCTTTTTCTGCCAGTCCTCTGGAAAGGTACTCCATCGCACCGCCCATCAATCTGCCATCAGAACGGACTTCACGGTACATCTGTGCCAGACTAGCCTCGGTAAACTTGGTCGTCATCCCCAAAAAGCCGGCAACAATCATCCAGAATGTCGCGCCGGGGCCGCCGATAGAAATCGCAATCGCCACTCCGGCGATGTTCCCCAAACCTACAGTAGCCGAAAGTGCTGTAGATAGCGCCTGAAACGAAGTAACCTCTCCTTGGTCATCCGCCGTTCTGTATTTGCCCCGGACGATCCGGTACGCATGGCGCATCATGCGCACATTTATGAAATTAAAGCGCAAAGTCAGGAATACTGCTGCAACAAGCAGCCATGCCACGATGAATGGCATTGAAGGCTCACCCGGAAAAACATCGAAGAAAATAACTTGAGCCAGAAAACTATTGATCGCGTTAAAGAAGCCATCAATTGACGTATCTGCAGCAATTGCCTGCTGCGGCAGCAGCAGTAACCAGATCACCTGGCTCCATTTGACCGAAGTCCGCTTGTTCGAACCAAGATATTTCATACCTTCACCCTGAATTGTTTTATGCGTCAGTGCAGATTAAACCCCGAACAAGGTTTAGACTCAAGTATTCATGCAATTTCTGTATCTACAGACAACAAAAAACCGGCTTGCGCCGGTTTTTTGAGAGTTGCTGCAAATTCCCAGTAAAAATCGAGGAAATATTACAGAGCCAGAATGAACTCAACCAACTCTGTGATTTCTTTTTGCTTGGTACCAGCTGCATCGTTTGCAGGCATAGGCATCTTGCCCCATACACCAGAACCGCCTTTAGAAACCTTATGAATCAGCTTCTCTTTTATACCTGCTTGACCTTTGTACTTCTCAGCAACTGACTTCCAAGCTGGTCCAACTACTTTTTTGTCGATTGAGTGACAAGCTGTGCAATTCATTTTCTTAGCCAAAGCTGGCATTTCAGCTGCCATTGCGTTACCTGCAAACATCATACCTACCAAAGCCATACCTGCGATAATTGATTTCATTCTTCTCTCCGATTTATGATTAATACATCCTAAATTGATGCGAAGGTTTTTCCTTCGACCGCGATTCTAATCAACTCCACCAAATTTGCCAACCAACTTCTCTTGTCAAGCTCTTGGTCAAGCTCTTGGTCAAGCTCTCGATAAAACTAGACTAGCGGCAAGTCACTAACGACTGAGTGAAGTAAAAAGTTGACAAAAACCTGCAAAAACTCCCGAGGCATGCATTTAAATACAATAAAATCAAATGGTTATAAATTCAACAATACGCTTACTGACTATACAGACTCAGCCCGATACTCAACGCTCACAGTGTGCTGACTACCTGAAGCAACATTCACGACATTTTCAATCGCGTTCACCGATTCCACACAAACCATCTCACGCCACCCATCCGGCTGACCCATATCACCCATTTTGTTTGCCTTCTCTACCCAAGGAGTCCACACCACAGTGGATTGACTGCCAGATTTGGCAATATGAATACGGCGCTTCAATTTGTCGTCGTGTATGACACATTCCGATGAGGTGTTGATGTACACACGGTCAGTCTCTCCGTCGAATGTGATCGCACCATCCTGATTGCGCATTGTCGACCCCCCGACCTTATCCCAGTAGTCACAATCTTCCAAACCGGTTACTGATACCGCACCAATGTCGCTAATCTGGAAATAAGTGTGTAATGCCTCACCTATTACAAAATCTTCAGCACCTGTGTTTTCAGTGCTCAATTCCATACGCAAAGTCTCGCCGACGATCACGGTCAGATCCAAATTACATGAGTGCGTCCACTGCGCTTTGGTCTTTGTGCTGGCTACCAGACGCAAGGTCAGACGTGTCTCACCACCTGCCTCACTGCCTGATGCAGTGACTTGCCAAGGGACAGTGCGCGCAAAGCCATGTCCCGGAAAACCACTTTCAGTTGCATGTGCGCCAAACCACGGCCAACACACTGGCGCGCCGCCACGTATCGACTTACCTGCGACCAGCTTTGCATCACGCGACAACCAAACGACCGGCAATTCCTGGCTCTTAGGCTGCCATGTCATCAGGTGTGCACCCTGCAAACAAAGTGATGCAGTCGCTTGATCGTTACGGATCTCAGCTATCACCAGCCCACTGGCATCATCCCTGAAGCGCAGTTGATCTTTGATGCCGAACTGCTCGTTTAATTGTTGTGCTGTACTCATCACCTTGCCCCTTTATCGATTCCTTCAGTTAGTCGGAGATACGTTATGCAACTTGCCCATTCATTTCTCAACCTGTGACACATCGCGCACAGCGCCCTTGTCAGCGCTGGTGACCATCGCAGCATAAGCACGCAAAGCGACCGACACCTTTCTCGGGCGATCAACAGAGGGTTGCCAAGCCTGTTTGCCTTTTGCTTCCATTTCGGCCTGACGTCCTGCAAGTTCATTATCGGGAATCTCCAGACTGATAATGCGATTCGGGATGTCTATCTTGATCGTGTCGCCTTCCTGCACCAGTGCAATGATGCCCCCGCTGGCGGCTTCCGGTGAAACATGACCAATACTCAACCCCGAAGTCCCTCCTGAAAAACGCCCGTCGGTAAGGAGCGCACAGGCTTTACCAAGCCCTTTAGATTTCAAGTAGGAAGTCGGATACAACATCTCTTGCATACCGGGGCCCCCTTTTGGACCTTCGTAGCGGATCACCACCACATCGCCCGCGACGATCTGGTCATCGAGAATACTGGCAACCGCCGCATCCTGACTTTCGAACACGCGTGCCCGTCCGGTAAATTTCAGGATGCTGTCGTCCACACCCGCCGTTTTGACGATGCAGCCATCCAGCGCGATATTGCCATACAGCACTGCCAAGCCGCCGTCCTGAGAAAAGGCGTGCGCCTTATCACGTATGCAACCTGTAGACCTATCCTCATCCAGACCGGGATACTCCACCGATTGCGAGAAAGCAATCGTAGTACTGATACCGCCGGGGGCAGCAAGAAAAAATTCTTTGACTGACGACTCGTCACTCTGTGCAATATCCCACTTCTTGAGTCCATCACGCAATGTCTTGCTGTGTACTGTGCTTACTTCACTATGCAACAATCCGGCTCTATCCAACTCACCTAAAATAGCTGCGATGCCACCTGCCCTATGTACATCTTCCAGATGGTATTCGGACGATGGCGCAACTTTGCACAAAGTAGGGACATGGCGTGACAGCCTGTCCATATCTTTCATCGTGAAACCCACTTCTGCTTCTCGCGCAATCGCCAGCAGGTGCAGCACGGTATTGGTCGAGCCTCCCATTGCGATATCCAATGCCATCGCATTCTCAAATGCCTCGAAAGTTGCAATAGAACGCGGCAATACTGAGGCGTCATCTTGTTCGTAATAGCGCTTACACAATTCGACTACCAGCCGACCGGCACCGAGGAATAATTCTTTACGTGCAGCATGAGTTGCCACCAGCGATCCGTTACCCGGCAACGACAAGCCCAACGCCTCGGTCAGGCAATTCATCGAGTTCGCTGTGAACATCCCTGAGCATGATCCGCAAGTCGGACAAGCGGAACGCTCGATGGCTTCCACCTCCTCATCGCTACACTTGCTATCCGCCGCAGCCACCATTGCATCCACCAGATCCAGACCTTTTACCTTGCCTTGCCAGTTGACCTTGCCTGCTTCCATCGGCCCGCCGGACACAAACACCACAGGAATGTTCAAACGCATCGCCGCCATTAACATACCGGGGGTGATTTTGTCACAGTTGGAAATGCACACCAGCGCATCAGCACAATGCGCATTCGCCATGTATTCCACCGAATCGGCGATCAAATCTCTGGAAGGCAATGAATACAACATGCCGTCATGTCCCATCGCAATCCCGTCATCAACCGCAATGGTGTTGAATTCTTTGGCGATGCCGCCTGCTTTCTCAATCTCACGCGCCACGAGTTGCCCCATGTCCTTGAGATGGACGTGGCCCGGTACAAATTGTGTAAATGAGTTGGCAATCGCGATGATGGGCTTGCCAAAATCGCCATCAGTCATGCCGGTGGCACGCCACAGTGAGCGTGCGCCAGCCATGTTACGGCCATGAGTGGAAGTGCGGGAACGGTATTGAGGCATAATTTCTCTCGACATCTCTTTAAGTTAATGTACTTACGAAAGTACATGTGGAATGCGCAAGCGCACGTATAATCACGACTTACGATTTTACCTGAATCCACCATGCTCGTTCACCCGCAATTCGATCCCGTTGCCCTCCATCTTGGACCGCTTTCAATTCATTGGTATGGCCTGATGTATCTGGCTGGATTCTTGACCTTTCTATGGCTGGGTCGCAAACGTATCTCCAAGCTGAACAATCCTAGCATCAACATCAAACTGCTAGATGACCTGTTGTTCTACGGTGTGCTCGGTGTCATCCTGGGTGGACGACTAGGTTACGTGTTCTTTTATAAGGCCGATTATTACATCTCCCACCCGCTTGAAATCCTTTCTGTATGGCAAGGCGGCATGTCATTTCATGGTGGATTTCTCGGGGTATTAGTCGCAATGATATGGCTTGCCAGAAAGCAAAATTTACGCTGGTTACAAGTCACAGACTTTATTGCGCCCCTCGTTCCACCCGGCCTTGCGTTTGGACGTTTGGGCAACTTTATCAATGGTGAATTATGGGGGCGACCAACTGACACTAGCTGGGCTGTCATTTTCCCACAAGTAGACAATATACCGCGTCACCCGTCACAACTCTATGAATTTGCTCTTGAAGGCGTCTTGCTGTTCTTCCTGCTCTGGATATATGCGCTTAAACCACGCCCGGCGGGTATGGTGTCAGGCCTATTCTTGGCTGGCTATGGAAGCTTGCGCTTTATCGTTGAATTTACTAGAGAGCCGGACAATTTTCTCGGGCTTTTGTCTCTCGGCATGAGCATGGGACAGTGGTTAAGCTTGCCTATGGTGATTGCTGGAGTCGTTCTGATGTATTTCAGCAAAAAACGAGGTACTTGACACATATTAGACACTCGCACACTATTCGCGATGTCTATATAACAGAAACACCACATTGGACGACATTTCTTTAAGCGCACTGTTCGGCATTCTGCTGTTCTTACTTGTGTGTAGCGCTTGCTTTTCCGGTTCAGAAACAAGCATGATGGCAATCAGTCGCCACCGCTTGAACCTCCTGATACGCAAAGGAAATAGGAGCGCAAAGCTAACTAGCAAGCTGCTCGCCAAGGTAGATAAGCTGCTCGGCTCCATTCTGCTGGGAAACACGCTGCTGAACGTGGCAGCGGCAGCCGTCACCAACATCATCATCCTGCGGCTATTCGGTCAAAACGACTGGGCGATTCTGATGGGAACCCTGACTCTGACATTCGCTATTGTGGTCTTCAGCGAGATCATGCCGAAAATCATTGCAGCCAGTTATCCGGAGCGCGTCGCCCTATCCGCAAGCTATGTTCTCGCACCACTGATCAAGCTTTTTCATCCGATTGTTTCAGTAGCAGGCTTTTTGGTAAAAGGCATGTTGTGGCTGATGCGTATAAAAATTGAGACTGACCAGAGCAAACAGAAAATGACGCTTGAAGAATTACGAGGCTTAGTGCTGGATGCGGAGCATTTTCTACCCCGCAAGCACCAGAAAATGTTACTAAACCTTGTTGACTTGGAACGCATCACAGTCAATGACGTGATGATTCCCCGCAATCAGATTGAATCTATCAATATCAACTCACCTGCCAGTGAGTTGCTTCAACAGATCATTACCTCTCATCACACATTACAACCAGTGTACGAGGATTCACCCGGAAATATTATCGGCATCCTCCACATAAAGCGCGCACCGGCACTAATGCAGACTGATGAGTTCGACACTGTTCAGTTACGCAAAGTCTTGCATGAGCCTTACTATATCCCGTCAGACACGCCCTTACTGATGCAACTTCAGCAATTTCAAGAGCGTCATGCACGCTTGAGCCTTGTTGTGGATGAGTATGGTGAATTGTTGGGACTGGTGACACTGGAAAATATACTCGAAGAAATTGTAGGTGATTTCACCACTCAATCACCTGCACAGGCTGGCAAATCTCTACGCCAAACAGACGGCAGCCTTTTGCTTGAGGGAGGGAGCAGCTTAAGAGACCTGAATCGCAAACTGGGATTAAGTTTCCCGCTAGATGGTGCTAAAACACTGAATGGACTGATACTTGAACACTTTGAGGATATCCCCGAGCCCGGCACCAGCCTGAAAATATCGGGATATCCAATTGAAATCATCCAGACTCAGGGACGTATTGTAAAAGTTGTACGCATTTTTCCAACTCAGCACCTAGAGCAAGCTGAATCTTAGTGGAAAAATTCTCTATTTTTACCTGTAAAAACAAATTTTTACCTTATTAACCTATCAATCTACTTATTTACGTCCATTTCGACTTTACAAGACCCTTAAAGCTCGGCATCATGAGTGCCACTATCTGACAGAATTCAGAGGGAGTCGTTATGGCTGTCGCAGCAAAAGATCATAAAGCAAAAGAGTTCACCTTTGCCTGGGAAGGAAAAGATAAAACCGGCAAGGTGGTTAAAGGAGAAATGCGTGCTCCCGGTGACGCTACGGTTTCAGCTCACTTACGCCGTCAGGGTGTCAATGTCACCAAGGTCAAGAAACTACGTGCCAGCACTCAGAAAGTCACACCGAAAGATATCGCACTGTTTACCCGTCAGCTTGCAACCATGATGAAGTCTGGCGTTCCACTGTTACAGGCTTTCGATATCGTTGGGAAGGGGCACAGCAACCCTTCAGTAGCCAAACTGCTACTCGATATCAAGACTGATGTGGAGACTGGTAGTAGCTTGCAGCAAGCCTTTAAAAAATACCCATTATATTTCGATGAGCTGTATTGCAATCTGATCGGCGCAGGTGAAGCTGCCGGTATTCTGGATAGCCTGCTGGACAGACTGGCCACGTACAAAGAAAAAATCGAGGCCATTAAAAGCAAGATTAAGTCTGCGCTGTTCTACCCTGTCTCAATTATCGTAGTCGCATTCATCATTACAGCGGTGATCATGATATTCGTCATCCCCGCATTCAGTGAACTATTCGAAAACTTTGGTGCTGATCTGCCTGCACCAACTTTGATTGTTATGTCTATCTCTGAGGTTTTTGTCGCATATTGGTGGGCAATCTTTGGCGGTATTGGCGGTGGGCTATACACCTTCTTCAATTTCTGGAAGCGCAGCAGAAAGATGCAGCGTGTGATGGATAAGATTATGCTGAAATTACCCATTTTTGGTGAATTAATCCGCAAAGCCAGCATTGCAAGATGGAGCCGAACGCTGGCCACTATGTTTGCAGCCGGTGTCCCACTGGTAGAGGCTTTTGATTCAGTCGCTGGCGCTGCCGGCAATGCCGTTTATTACGATGCAACAAAATATATACAGCGTGAGGTAACTACTGGTAATAGCATGACCGTCGCTATGCAGGCTTCAGAAGTATTTCCAAGCATGGTGCTACAGATGGTTGCCATCGGCGAAGAAGCAGGTTCTCTTGATGCAATGCTGAGTAAGGTTGCAGATTTCTATGAAGCTGAAGTCGATGATGCGGTTGAAGCACTTTCCAGCCTGATGGAACCTATCATAATGGTCGTCTTGGGTGTATTAATCGGTGGTATGGTTATTGCCATGTATCTACCTATCTTCAAAATGGGACAGGTGGTTTAAAGATTTATTGATGACAGCGGGTAGAAGTATCTTCTCCCGCCCCTCACTGCATCTCGACAGACTGCGACAACCCTACCAGTTCACTTGAAATAACCTAAATGATCGACTCCCTTCAGTATTCACCAATTCTATTTATTTGCGTAAGTGCTTTACTGGGCTTGATGGTTGGCAGCTTTCTCAATGTCGTCATACATCGCCTGCCAAAAATGATGGAGTTGGAATGGCATCAACAATGTGCTGAATTGCGCGGTGAAGATTCAGTCACAACGCCAAAGTACAACCTCATGTTTCCGGGATCAGCTTGTCCAAATTGCAACCACACTATCCGTCCATGGGAAAATATCCCTGTCATCAGCTATATCTGGTTGCGGGGCAAATGCAGCGAATGCCAATCAGCGATTTCCATGCGCTATCCGACCATTGAGGGTATATGTGGATTTTTGACCGCATTTGCAGCATGGCACTTTGGTTTTGGTCTCGCTGCGGTCGGCGCGATTCTATTGATCTGGGCTTTGCTCGCACTAACCGCTATCGATTTTGACACCCAGTTGCTGCCTGATGACATTACGCTACCACTGCTCTGGCTAGGACTGATGTTCAACATGTTCAATGTTTTTACTGATTTATCCGATGCCGTCATTGGTGCAGTAATCGGCTATCTGGTTTTGTGGAGCGTGTACTGGATGTTCAAACTCCTCACCGGCAAGGAGGGTATGGGTTATGGTGATTTCAAGTTGCTGGCTGCACTAGGGGCATGGCTGGGCTGGAAGATGCTCCCGCTTATCATTTTATTATCCTCTTTGGTTGGTGCTGTTGTTGGCATTGCGTTGATGTTATTACTGAAGCGCGGCCGTAACATACCCATTCCATTTGGGCCCTATTTGGCGGGAGGCGGACTGATCGCACTTTTCTGGGGTCAACAATTAACACAAGGTTACCTGCAGTTAATTGCCATGCCATGAGCCTTCGTATTGGCCTGACAGGTGGGATTGGTTGCGGGAAAACGACAGTGGCCGAAATGTTCGCAGCATTTGGCGTTGGCATTGTTGATACGGATGTGATTTCTCATGAACTGACGCAAGTTAATGGAAGCGCGATACCAGCTATCAAAGCAGCATTGGGTAACGATTACATCACCCCGGAAGGTGCCTTGAATCGCGCATTAGTACGCAAATTGATCTTTGCAGATTCCAGTAAAAAGAGATTACTGGAGAAAATCCTGCACCCGTTGATCCTTAATCAAGCCATGTCACAATTGCAGCAGCTCAAACACACCCCGTACAAAATACTTGTCGTACCGCTACTCGTGGAAAATGTTCAATTCCAGCAACTGGTTCAAAGAGTATTGGTAGTTGACTGTAGTGAGGAAACTCAAATTGACCGTGTCACTAGCCGCAACAACATGAGCCCATCAGATGTACAATCTATTTTGGCACAGCAGTCATCTCGCACTGAAAGACTCAAGATAGCAGACGATGTCATAAATAACGATACCGATATTGCCAGCTTATCCAAACAAGTGGAAATTCTGCACAAACGTTATGCAGAAAATCAAGAAGTTGTTTGACTATGCAAGGATTTTCAATATATCGTACACAATCGACACCCACCCCATATCAAACTGGAAAAATACAGCGTGATTAGCTACGAATATCCCCTTAATGAAAAGATGCGTACTTTATTGCGCCTAGAAGATCTGTTTTCTAAAGTTGAACTCTTCATGAGCCGCGATTCCAGCTACGATCACCATGCTGCGGTATCCACACTATTCGAAATTCTTGAAGTAGGATGTCGCGCCGACCTAAAATCTGAATTATTAAAAGAACTTGAGCGTCAGAAGCGTACCTTGTCGAATCTTCACAACAACCCTGAAATTTCAGAAACTGCATTGAATTCTGTTTTGTCAGAAATAGATCAGGCATCCACTCAGTTGCTTGCGATGAGTGGTAAGACAGGTCAGCATTTGCGCGAAAATGAATGGCTAATGAGTATCAAACAACGAGCTGTCATTCCCGGCGGCACTTGTGAGTTTGATTTACCGTCATACCACTACTGGCAAAATCAGGCTGCTGACATGCGACGTGAAAATCTGTTGTTATGGCTTTCTCCTCTTCTACCACTTAAAGCTAGTTCAGAAATTATCCTGCGTTTGTTACGTGAGAACGGAAAGGTTTTCAACTTTACTGCACCTCATGGCACTTTCCAGCAAATGCAGGGAGGACGTCTTGCACAGATACTGCGTGTTAGTTTAAATGAAGAATTAGCTTGCATACCAGAAGTAGGGGCCAATAAATATGCAATCAATATCCGATTTATCTGTGCGAACTACGCTTCCAAATCAACATTGTTCGAGCAAGATGTACCCTTCGAGCTGACTTTCTGCAACTTAGCCTCATGAGCAAATCAGCGCCAATCGTTTCCTGCCCTCAGTGCGGCAAAGAACATCAATGGGACACTAACAACCGCTTTCGACCCTTCTGTGGTGAACGCTGCAAACTTATCGATTTGGGTAAATGGGCCAATGAAGAATATCGTATCGAGCAACGCGAACAAGACGCTGGCAGTCATGATATCGAAGGTCAGGACACCCAGGCCTGACGCAACAAGGCAATCCCGTGCGCACCATGCTGCCAAGCATTTTGCATATCATCCAACGCCAATCCTCCCAGAGCATACACAGGTATTGAAGTACCTCGCGTGATAGCCGAGAAGTTTTGCCATCCAAGTGTCGGTGCTCCCGGATGGGACATGGTCGGCAATACCGGGCTCAGTAATACAAAATCACAACCCAGCTCTTCAGCACGGTGCAGTTCTTCTGCATTGTGGCAAGATGCTGCACACCAACTCACTTCAGGCAGTACTTCTAAACTGTGCAACTGACTTGCTGTCAACTGCACACCAGCGCCTAATTCCTGTGCTAGCTCGATGTCTGCATTGATGATCAGATTCGCACCATGCTGGCGCAACATAGGCTGAACCTTCAGTGCTATTTCGCGTAGTGCTGTGCGCGTGATATTTTTTTCACGCAATTGCATCAATTTCAGCCCGCCCGCTAACCTTTCCTTGAGCTTGTTCAGAAATTCTGTCTCGCCCAGTTCTTTGATATTGCTGATTGCATACAGCGGCGGCAAAGATAGTGCGCGTAACACAGGAGTATTGGCGGGCAGCATAGGTGAAACAGAGATATCCGTTGAAGATTGCCATTCGAAACATTGCCCTTCATGGGGGTGCAGCTCACCACGCCATGCCGTCACCCGAAAAAAATGCAGTCGCACTTGGGCATGCGGATAGGTAAACACCCGTGTGATCCACGGATAGGCTGTTTCGACTGTAATACCCAGTTCTTCTTGCAATTCTCGCACTAACGCTTGATGAGGCGTTTCGTCAGGCTCTATCTTGCCGCCCGGAAATTCCCAATAACCTGCCCATATCTTATCCGCCGGACGTTCTGCCAATAGAAAAGAGCCATCGGGCTGTTGTATCACCGCTGCGGAGACTTCAACGATTTTTGGGTTACTCATTTTGAATCCACCGGGTTCTATCCGTTTTGATGTGCGAATAGTTCAAGCATTTCTTCCGGCGCAATCCCTTGCGAACTGCCACCCCACTCTGCCGCTTCTCGAACCACGCTGAATACTCCACTGTAATGCCGCCTGACGTGTAACTTCGTCGATCTCACCAGTCAATCCGAAATGGCTTAGCCAATAAGCAACAATGATCAGATATTCTTCCTGTGAAAATGGGTAGAACGAAACCCACAAACCGAATCGTTCAGAGAGCGAGATTTTTTCCTCTATGCTTTCTGAAGGATGGATGTCGTCACCCTCATATTTTGTCGCCAGATTATCCTGCATGAACTCAGGCATCAGATGGCGGCGGTTGGATGTCGCATAGATCAGCAGATTATCTGAAAACGCCACCAACGAGCCATCGAGCGCACCCTTGAGTGCCTGATAGCCCGGCTCTTCTGTATTGAATGAAAGGTCATCGCAATAAAGAATAAATCGCTCACTCCTACCTGACACTTTATCAATAATGTGCGGTAGGTCGATCAACGTATGCTTGTCGACTTCTATCAGTCGCAAGCCCTCCTGAGCATATTCAGTGAGCAATGCTTTAACCAACGAGGATTTCCCCGTGCCGCGTGAACCTGTCAGCAACACGTTGTTGGCGGGGTGACCCTGTACAAACTGCCGGGTATTTTGCTCGATCAGCTTTTTCTGATCATCAATACACAGCAAATCGGCAAGATGGATACGATGTGGACGTGGCACAGGCACCAACCTGCCGTCCTTCCACCGAAAGGCAGAGGCATCCCACGCAGGATCAATTTCGCCTGTCGTTTCAGGAAGCGTTTTTTCCAGTCGCGCTAATAGCTGTTCAGCACGATCTAGAAATCGGTCGAGTTTGTCCATGCAATGATCAACTTCGGTAGCTCGCGTTGATTTTCACGTAATCATACGAAAAGTCACAGGTCCATAACATTGCTTCAGCAGCACCTCGGTCCAGCGTCACCCGGATGGTGATGTCACTTTGCTGCATGACGCGCTGACCGTCCTCTTCACGGTAACTATCTGCGGGTCCGCCGTTCTCGGCAACCAACACATCATCCAGATAGAGCTTAATAACATCCACATCAAGATCGTCGATTCCCGCATAGCCGATTGCCGCAAGAATACGCCCGAGGTTGGGGTCTGAAGCAAATAACGCTGTCTTGACGAGCGGTGAGCGCGCAATCGCATAGCCGACCTGTTTGCACTCATCCGGTGTTTTTCCACCCTCTATTTTGACGGTCACAAATTTTGTCGCACCTTCACCATCACGAACGATGGCTTGAGCCAACCATATCGCGACTTCATCTATCGCCGATTGCATCTCATTGCGATTGGCTTCATCAATGGTCGCCCCGCTTTTACCGGTCGCAATGAGCATCAGTGCGTCATTGGTAGAAGTATCACCATCTACCGTGATGCAGTTGAAAGAACGATTAGATGCTACGCTCACCATCTCTTGCAGCATAGATTGCTCAATATCAGCATCCGTCGCGATATAACCCAACATGGTGGCCATATTCGGATGGATCATACCAGAACCTTTGGCTATACCTGTTATGGTGATGCTCACACCATCTATCGTGATCTGTTTAGAAACTGCCTTAGCAACGATGTCGGTGGTCAAGATTGCATGCGCCGCATCAAACCAATTATCTACTTTCATATTGGTAACCGCCGCCGGCAAACCAGCTGCGATCTTTGAAACCTGCAGCGGTTCCATGATCACACCTGTAGAGAAGGGCAGAATCTGTGATGCCTTGCAGTTCAACATTCCTGCTAATGCTGTACAGGTCGCGCGTGCATCCTGCATACCTTGTTCGCCCGTGCCTGCGTTGGCATTTCCGGTATTGACCAGCAGTGCTTTTATCGCATCGCCCTGAGCCAAATGTTCTTTTGCAACGATCACCGGTGCGGCACAAAAACGATTTTGGGTGAACACACTGGCGACGCTCGCACCATCACACAATTGCACGACGAGCAGGTCCTTGCGATCAGGATATTTGATATTGGCTTCTGCGACACCCAAAGAAATGCCCGCAACGGGCAACAATTGCTCCGCAACGGGCGTAGTCAGATTTACTGGCATGATATTGCGCCCT
>Ga0209992_10002302_pt1 | contig 17785 bp, 19 predicted proteins | sample 2SBtaG_2_FD_182564 | JGI IMG/M metagenome (GOLD analysis project Ga0209992, IMG submission 182564) | Deep subsurface microbial communities from Kolumbo volcano to uncover new lineages of life (NeLLi) - 2SBTROV12_ACTIVE470 metaG (SPAdes)... | ecosystem: Environmental > Aquatic > Marine >... | reverse complement strand
TAAATAGCTTGCCCAATGCAATAATCACATCTTTTTTGATATTTTCAACTGTAAAGCTTTCTTCTTTATGGTTTTTTAATCCACAATTTGTTTTATAGCAATTCAAATGCAATTCCTTTAATTTTGATTCAAGAATTCTGTTGGATTTTTTATTTTTTTCTGTTGTTCCTTTTTTCCCAAAGGGGTTCCATGCGGTGATAATCCCAAATGTTTTTTTGCTTAAGGTTTTACATGCCCCTCTTTCATTGACTTTGAAAGAGACCAAAATTTGTTTATCGTTTTTGACCCAATATTCACTTTGGTAATATTCTGGAGGAATTTTTTTATTCATTCAGTTGAGGAATCAACAACTGCCGCTCCAATTGAATCTCCCCAGACGTTAACCGCTGTTCTGAATCTGTCCAAAAACCAATCAACTCCAATTATCAAGCCAACACCTTCCAAGGGTAGTCCAACTGCTGTTAAAACCAGAGACATTGTGACAAGTCCTGCTTGGGGTATTCCTGCAGCTCCAATGCTCGCAAGCGTAGCCGTAAGTGCGATGATTATTACTTGGCTTAAGTCAAGATTCATGTTGTATGCTTGTGCTATAAAAACAACTGCAACTGCTTCATACAGCGCTGTACCATCCATGTTTATTGTTGCGCCCAAAGGAAGTACAAATTTACGTGTATTTTTTGAAACTTTTGCTTTTTTGACGCAGTTCATGGTTAAGGGCAATGTTGCACTACTGCTTCCTGTTGACAAGGCGTTTAGCAAAGCCGGGCCCATTGTTTTAAGGTAATCCTTTATTTTTCTTTTTGTCTTTAAGAAAATAACTGGAAGGGTGATTGTTGAGTGTATTAAAAGACCTAAGAAAACGACAATCATGTAACTCATTACAAAATTTAAAGACTCAAGCCCTCTTGTTGCAATTGTGTTCCCGATAAGTGCAAAAATCCCATATGGAGTTAAGTAAATAACCCACATTGTCATTTTTAAAACAGCTTCAAACATTGATTCAAAAAAACTAGCTGCAGGTTCTCCTTTTTTTCCTGTTAGGCCAATAGAGAAACCCAAAAGTAAAGAAAAGATGATTATTGGAAGTATTTTCCCTTGTGCTAGTGATTCCATAGGGTTTGTTGGAATAAATGAATAAAGAAGTTCTTTCACCGTAGCTCCATTTTTGACTACATCTGGAGCAACAAGGTTTACTCCCTCTAAATTCAACCCTTGTCCAGGTTGCATGCTTATTACTAAAAATAAACCTAAAATGACAGCAAAAAATGTAGTCAAAAGGTAGTATCCAAAAGTTTTTAAAGCTAGTTTTTTTGCTTGAGATTTTCCACTTTTCAATGCAGAGATCGCTCCTGTTGTCATTGAAAAAAGAACAAGAGGAACGATGAGCATTTTCAAAAGCCTCATAAACATCTCTCCTATGGGAGATATCAAGATTGAGAATTCTGGAAATTGCCAACCAGAAATTATCCCTAAAAGCATTCCGATAGCTATTTTTGTTGTTAGAGATTGTTTCATGATTTCGAAATATGATTGTACTAATTATTACGATGCCTTATGTTTAAGTTAGCCAATTGTTCTTTAATCATCTTCACGATTTCTTGCATACTTATTGTTTTAGATGATTTAAATAATTTCCAACTTGGAAATTTTTTGATGTTTTTGTCTTTGGTTTTAATTTATTTTTCTAAAAAAAATGAATTTAAAAATTATTTCTTTTTGGCGATTTCATTTTATATGGCACATTATGCTGATATAAATACGAATCTTGACATTGGCAATATTGTTTTATTAACATCAGTGTTTTTTTTAATGGTCTGGGTGCCGGCAAGGTTTTCTTCAGGATTGATTACTTTTGATTTTAAATTTCAAAAATGGAACAAACAGCAATTTTCATGGTTTCTGAAAACGGGTTTTCTTGCATTAGTAATTCTCTATTTTTATTTTAATGATGCATTAACAGCTGGGGGCTTGCCTGTTCATAGAAGTTGGTCAATCGATGGCGGAACAGGGCTTCCTTTAGATATTGTTAGCCTCGAAAAGAATTTAATTCTTTTCGGCGCTTGTATGCTTTTGGGCTTTTGGGATGAGATATTTTTCATCAATACCGTTTTGGCAATATTCAAAAAATCAAATCCATTTTGGCTTGCAAATTTTTGCCAATCTCTTCTCTTTGCCTCCTTCCTTTATGAGTTGGCGTTTCAGGATTGGGGTCCTTTGATGATTATTCTTTTTGCTATTGTTCAGGGAAATATATTGAAAAAAACACATGATTTGGTTTATGTTATATGTCTGCATTTATTTGCAGATACTATTTTATTTTTTTATATCCTGAATGGGCACTATCCCTTTTTCTAGTTGTTGTTTTCAAGATCTTCAATAAGGTTTTTAGTACATTTGTAAACTATTTGGAAAACATTTTCAAATCCATTTTCTCCACCATAGTAGGGATCTGGAACATCTGGATTTTGTTTATTGTTTTCAAAATCTCTCATTAATTTGATTTTGTTTTTCTCCCCAGGTTCTTTGGCAAGATTCTCGAGGTCATTTTTATTTTGCCTATCCATTGCAATAATTAAATCAAAATCTTGAAAGTCATTTGTTTTGAATTGTCTAGACCTGCTTGTTAGATTGATGTTGTGTTTTTTTGCCACTTCTCTCATTCTGGGATCTGCCATTTCCCCAGCATGCCAGCTTCCTGTTCCACAAGATTTTGAAATAAAGCAATCATCAAGGCCCTTATTCTTGACGATGGAATTGAAAATACCTTCGCCAAGGGGCGATCTACATATGTTTCCAAGGCAAACGAACAACACTTTCTTCATTATTTTTATAGAATTATATTTGTTGCTTTATGGAGAATGAAAATATGTTGAATATAGAGAAGCTCAGAGTGTCTGTTGGAGACAAAGAAGTTTTAAAGGGTGTTGATATCCAGGTTAAGAAAGGAGAGGTTCATGCAATCATGGGTCCAAACGGTTCAGGAAAGAGTACTTTGGCATATTCTTTAATGGGGCATCCTCTTTACGAGATAAATTCTGGAAGTGTTCTTTTTGACGGAGAAGACATTGTTGATGTTGAGCCTCATGAAAAAGCTCAAAAAGGATTGTTTTTAGCATTTCAATACCCAATGGAGATTCCGGGTCTTCAAATGGAGAGTTTTCTAAGAAGTGCTGTTTCTGCTGTAAAGGGCAAAGAGGAAACAAAAGATGTTTTTGAATTTCATAGAAAAGTTTTAAAAGAAATGAGGTATTTGGGAATTGATGAATCTTTTGCTAACAGGTATCTGAATGATGGTTTCTCTGGGGGAGAAAAAAAGAGAGCAGAGGTTTTACAAATGCTTTTATTGGAGCCAACAATGGCTATTCTTGACGAGACTGATTCAGGTTTGGATATTGATGCAATCAAAATTGTTGCAAAGGGAGTTAATCGTTTAAAAGACAAAGGAATGTCTATTCTGATAATTACACATTATCAAAGAATTCTTGATTACATTTGTCCAGATAGAGTTAGTGTTTTGAGTGGTGGAAAAATATTAAAAACCTCTGGTCCAGAATTAGCAAAGGAGTTAGAAAAAACAGGATATAAGAATTTTTCATCAAAAAAAGATTCGTCTGATTTATCTGTTGGTTTTTGATGAGTAAAGAAGAAAGTTTCAGTAAGGATTTTTCCGAATTTGACAATTATCAATTCGGACATCATGACAAAGTAAAACATATTGCTTCAACAGGAAAGGGAATATCAAGGGATGTTGTTTCAAAAATATCTGAATTAAAGAACGAACCTTCTTGGATGACTGACATTCGACTGAAGGCTTATGAGGTTTTTGAAAAAAAACCAATGCCCTCATGGGGGCCAGATTTAAGTGAAATAAACTTTGAAGAATTTACTTATTTCATAAGGTCTACTGAAAAAGAAAGCGATCAGTGGGAAGATATGCCACAAGAAATTCTTGATACTTTTGACAAGTTGGGGATTCCCGAGGCTGAAAAAAAGTTTTTAGCGGGAGCAAGTGCACAATACGAAAGTGAAGCTGTCTATCATAAGCTTAATGAAGAGCTTGGAAAGCAAGGGGTTATTTTTTTAACAATGGACCAGGCTGTAAAAGAAGAACCTGAATTGGTGAAAAAATATTTTGGCTCTGTCATACCTGCTTCAGACAATAAATTTTCCGCCCTTAATACTGCTGTTTGGTCTGGAGGTTCTTTCATCTATGTGCCTCCTGGCGTTGAGGTTAACACGCCATTGCAGACTTACTTCAGGATAAATGAAGAAGAATTTGGTCAATTTGAAAGAACTTTAATTATTGCAGATGAAGGAGCTAAGGTTGTTTATAACGAAGGTTGCTCTGCCCCTAAATGGGCAAAGTCTTCACTGCATGCTGCTGTTGTTGAACTGGTTGCACTTGATAATTCACGTATTGATTACCAAACGATTCAGAATTGGTATAAAAACATTTACAACCTTGTTACAAAAAGAGCTGTTGCAAAAAAGAACGCAACTGTTACTTGGCTGGACATAAATGTTGGTTCCCGAATAACAATTAAATACCCAAGCGTGATGATGATGGGAGAGGGTGCCAGAGGCGAAGTTCAATCTATAGCCTTTGCAAATGAAGAACAGCTTCAGGATTCTGGTGCAAAAATGATTCATGGAGCTCCAAATACAACAAGTGTTGTTACCAGCAAAAGTATTTCAAAAGGCACCGGTAGATCTTCTTATAGAGGTTTGGTTAAGGTTCTAAAAGGTGCAAAAAATTCTTCTTGCAGGGTTGAATGTGATGCTCTTTTAATCAATGAAGAAAGCAGGACTGACACATATCCAGTTATGGATATATCTGAAGATGATACACAGATCGCACATGAGGCAAGTGTCTCAAAAGTAAATGAGGATCAGATTTTTTATTTGCAGAGTAGGGGTATTCCGGAAATTGATGCAATGAAAATGGTTGTTAATGGTTTCTTAGAGCCCATGGTCAAAAAGTTGCCTCTTGAATATTCCGTTGAGTTTCAACGTCTTGTGGAATTGGAATTAGAAGGCTCTGTTGGATGAAGAAATTTTCTTGGCCTGATAGAACAAATGAATATTGGAGAAGAGCTTCTTTCCTTAAACCTCCCCAAGACTTTAAAATAAGTGATATTTCTCCTGTAGAAAAGTGGGAAATTTTACCAGATTTCAATACTCATATTTCTTTTAGCAACGGCAATCTTATAGATCAAGATTTAAAGGAAGGAGTTTCCATAAAATCGATAAATCCAAATGACTCCTTAAGTAGGCCTGGTTCTATACCTGGTGGAGAACCTTGGAACCAATGGACTATTTCAAATGGAAATGTTTACCAGATTGATATTGATGATACTTTCCCTGAAAATGAACCTTTAGTTATAAGGGAAAAGATTTGTCCTAGTGGCAAGATCAGTTCAAATTATTTTTTCTGCAATATTAAAAAAAATATCAATCTCTCGATTTATTACCTTATAGAGGGGAGTGGAGAGGGTTTTCATTCTGGAGGCTTTACCATTGTTTTGGATTCTTCTTCAAATTTAAAATTAATGCATATCCAAGATATTTCAAAAAAAACTGATGCTAGATTTAATTGGGAGATTAAAAATAATAAAAAAACTAATTCAGAATGGAATTTGGCTGCTCTGGGTGGAAGAAGCGTAAGGCATGAGTGCAGGCTTGAATTACAAAAAGAATCTAATTCATCTCTAAAGGGTGTTTATGTTCCTTATGATGGACAAAGACATGAGTTTCAAACTCAGCAAGATCACAAGGAAGGTGATTCAACCAGTGATCTTTTATTAAAAGGTGCTGTTGGTTCCGGTTCAAGGGGGATTTTTCAAGGAATGATAAATATCAGACCTGAAGCTCAGAAAAGCAATGCATATCAAACGAATCGAAATCTTTCATTGTCTAGGAATGCAAGAATTGAAACCATTCCCGGGCTTGAAATTGAAGCAAATGATGTTAAGTGTTCTCATGGAGCAACGGTTAGCAAGATTGATCCTTATTCTCTCTTTTATTTATCTTCTAGAGGGATAGAGAAAAACGAAGCGGCTAAACTCTTAGCAGAGGGATTCTTTTATGAAGTGTCTGATAATTTTCCAAAGGAAATCAGATCTGTTGTCAATGAAAGTATCAATAAAAGACTTTTAGAGGCTTTCTAATTCATGTCTTCTTTGGGTAAAAAGATAAGAAAAAGATTCCCAATCCTTAAGAGAAAAATAAGGGGTAAAAGATTTGTTTATTTGGATAGTTCTGCAACAACGCAAAAACCAATTGAGGTTATTGAGAAGATTCAAAACTATTACTTAAATACAAATGCAAATGTCCATAGAGGTTTGTATAAGGTAGCTGAAGAAGCAACTTTAGAGTATGAAGACGCTAGGAGGAAAATTTCAAACTGGTTTGGATTTGATTCTAAAAATTTAATCTTTACAAGAGGTACAACTGAAGCAATTAATCTTGTTTCAAAAAGTTGGGGTGAAGAAAATATATCTAAAGGAGATAGAGTTTTGGTTCCATTATCTGAGCATCACAGCAATTATGTTCCATGGCAAATGGTTTGCGAGAAGGTGAAGGCTTCTTTTGTTCCCATACCACTTTGTGAGGATCAGAAAATAGATACCTGTATTTTGGAAAATGAATTAAAAAAAGGAGCCAAGATTTTAGCTTTTTCTGCACAGGGTAATGTTTTAGGGAAGAAGGAAGATGTTAAGTCTATTTGTACTCTGGCAAAAAAATACAAAGCTGCAACCCTTGTAGATGGTGCCCAAGCTTCTGGTCATTCAAAAATGGATGTTAAAGATTTAGGTTGTGATTTCTTTGCTTTTTCAGGACATAAAATGCTTGGACCCATGGGGATAGGAGGTTTGATTGTTGCTGATGATTCTTTGATGAGCCTTCCTGCATGGCAGGGTGGGGGGGAAATGATTTCTGATGTTCAATTAGACAGTTGGACTCCTGCTTTGCCCCCTTATAGGTTTGAAGCTGGAACTCCGAATGTTGTTGGAGCTATTGGACTAGCACAAGCTGTAGATGTTCTAGATGAATTTATACAACTTGGACTTGAAGAGCATGTTGAAAGTCTATCTGAATGCACTCATGAAAACCTTAAAAAGATTGAAGGTCTTAATCTCTTATGTGAAAAAAATCCTTACGGAGCTATTTCGTTTTGGGTCAACTCTTTACACCCCCATGATTTAGCAACCGTTATGGACCAAGATGGTATTGCTGTTCGTGCAGGTCATCATTGTGCTAAACCCCTTCATCATTCCCTAGGAGTGCAATCAAGCCTCAGGGCAAGTTTCCATGCCTACAATGATTTTGATGACATAGATGATTTGGTAAATTCTTTAAAAAGAGCATTCTCTTTCCTGCTATGAGTCTTGAAGATCTTTACAGGAATGTAATTCTCGATCATTACAGATCTGCTAGAAATAAGGGAAGCATTGAAAATCCGGACCTTCATGCTGTTGGAAAAAATCCGTCATGTGGAGACGAGTTAGAGATTTTTATTAAATTAAACTCTGATAAAAAAGTTGAAGATGTCAAATGGAATGGTGAAGGCTGTGCTATATGCTGTGCAAGTTCTTCAATTATGACAGAGGCTCTAAAGAAAAAAACAAAAGAAGAAATATTTGACTTGTCAAAAAGAATAAAAAAGCTGATAAAGGGTGAAAATTTAGATGATGAAGAAAAAGAGAACCTTGGAGAACTTGTCGTTCTTCAGGGGGTTTCAAAGTTTCCAGTCAGGGTAAAATGCGCAACCCTTGGCTGGGTTTCAGTTGAGATAGCTTTTGAGGGAAAAAAAGAAATTTCTACTGAGTAATTTTTTCTTCTTTGAATTTTAAATTCCTAAAAAAAATGTAATACATTGTTGTTGTTAAGATGTATAAAAATGATGTAACAAGAAAAGGTTCTTTATAGCTTTGATGTGCATCTATCCATATTCCAGTTAAAGGAGGTCCTATTGTCCATCCAAGACCCCAAATGATTCCAATAACTGCTAAAGATTTTCCTCTATGTTCCTCTGGGGTTATTTCCATTAAAAGCCTTGACCCAAGTGGGTGTGTTGCATTGATAAGCATTGCTCTTATTACAAATGCAAACACTGCAATTGTAGGACTCGTTGTAAAGGCTAATGCAACCAGAAAGGGAATCGATAAAAAGTTTAAAAGAGTTATTGCAATTGTAGTTTGGATTTTTTTTGCTATAGTTGGTGCAATTAGATAGCCTACAACTAGCATTAATTCCTGAACAGAAAAAGCATTTCCTATTTCTGAATTAGTTAAACCCATACTTGAGAGATAGACATTCATGAATGGAATTGACATTCCAGCCCCCAAGGCTAAAGGAATGTGAGATACCCAATATTTTCCAATAAGCCCATTATTAATTTTTGCAAGTTCTTTAAACTTTATAGTGCTATTTTTTTTCTTTTTTGAGTGGTGTACAGATTTTAATTTCTTATAGATTGCAAAGGAGAAAATGTTAAAAATGCCCAAAAATAAATACATCATTTGAAAACCTTTAGGGCCTCCAAGATTATCTAGAATTAAAGGTAGTTTACCCCCTAGCAAAGATCCGATGGAGTGAGAAATTCCAGTTATTACAAAACCAAGTGTAAATCTATGGTTGGCAAGTTTTTGCTGCCCAATGGCCAGAAGGGGTTCGAAGGCATGCATTAAGGGGTGGAATATCATTCCTGCTAGAAAAGAAGATAGTATTATTGTTGTTGTTGTTATTGAAAAACCTCTCAGGATTATAAGTATTCCTAATATTGGAATTCCAATGCTTATCATTTTCCCTACACCATTTTTATCCATCCATTTTCCAAGCTTATAAGCTACAAGTATTGATCCAATTGATACAGTTGCTGCTGCGTAACCTATTATCTCCTCATTAAAACCTAGGCTTTTTAGATAAAGATTGTAGGAAACTCGAATGATACCAAAATTAAGACCAAATATTGCCCAGGAGATTAAAAAAACAGGGAACCAGCTAGGAGCATCCTTGTAGGCTTTTTGATAATTATTCAAATCTCCTCCTTTTTTTTGAATACACCCTCGGAGAGACTTGAACTCCCAACCTACGGCTTAGAAGGCCGTCGCTCTGCCAGTTGAGCTACGAGGGCTATTTTATTCCTGGTAAATTCTGTTTTCTTTTTTCTAGAATTTCTTTTAGGTTTGGGTGAACTCTTTGCATACATTTTCCATGCTTGTAAACCGCAATGTATTTTTCATCACATTCAGGACAAATCCTTGACCTGTATTCAACACCGCCATTGTATTTATCCCAAATAAAATTTGAGGTTTTTTCGTAAGTTCCAGAGTTAACTGGACTATCCATTAAAAACCACCCTCTTGATGTCCAACAGGACACACTGAGAAAGTTAGACCTGCTGCTGCAACAGATCCTGCTGAAGAGCCGTATCCTAATTGAGCAGTTTCTTCACATACGACAATTTGTAAACCCTGCTGAACAATCTGCCTTGTTTCTTCACTCTGTCTGTATGCTTTTGTTTCTCCAGTAGGTATTTTGTTTTCATAAACTTTCATGTTGTTTTCGAGGCTGACAATCATATCTATAAGTTTGTCTGTTTCTGGATTGATATAAGCTCTTCCAGTTAGCTCCAAAGTTCCAATAAAATCTCTATCAATTCTCCATTCATTTTGTTCGCTAACTTCCTTGCCGTCAAATCTTGCAAATCCAAACATATCAATCACGATTGAAGGTTCAAGTCTATAAGCTTTGAGATTTGGTAAGCTGAGCATGGTTCCTCCAGAAACGATTCCCTGAACATATCTTGTATCTCTTATTGGCAACCTGTACTCAATATCTATTTTTTGAAGAGTTCTTAAGCCCGGTATTGTTAAATAAACTGAACGGACCCATGTTTCCCCGAGTTTTACAGTTCTGTCAGGAAATCTTAATATATGGAAGTATTCCATTATTTGGCCTAGAGAAACATTAGCTCTTTCTCTTTCATTTTTAACCAATTCCAAAGGAACTCCTTGACTGGTTAAAACCTCACCGTTTTTGTTTCTTATAAGAACGTGATCATCATCCAATAAATCTATTACAGAATCCTCAATTTTTGTATCTTCTGAACTTCCAGAACTTCCCCCACCACCTGGAGCCATCCCTGCTCTTGGATCTATCCCTCTGCCTTCGCTACCACCATCACCTTCGCCACCACCTGGAGGTCCACCGCCTTCGTCACCACCGCCGTCAGCAGGTCCACCACCACCGTCAACTCCACCAGATATTCCAAAGTCTTGTCTTTCGTAAGAATAATCATCAAATCTAACTCTCGACCACGTTAAATTAAATTCCTCACTTTCATGTGTTTCAGAAAGAACTGCTTGTGTAAAACCTTGCAAGCTTTCAAATTCCCCTGGAGCCCAAATTTGACCACTCGATCCAGCTTGAATGATATATCTATGGGGAGTTGGGTGCAGAGGAATTGGAGGGTTGTAAGAAAGTTGTATGAAGTCATTTTTTGCAACTAGGGATGCTGCAACAAGAAGGGTTGCAGGAACCAAAAACAAAAGCCTAATTCCTTTAATGTTCATAACCAGTCTCTTATCCTACTATATCTCTTCATTATTTAGTTTTATTTTTTATGGTGGAGCTGGAGGGATTCGAACCCTCGACCCCTTGTATGCCATACAAGTGCGCTACCACTGCGCTACAGCCCCTTTAAGATTCGTATATTATTGAGCAGTCTTGTACCAACCCATCTATATCCCAATAGTCTCTTGCTGTTGGCGTCATCAAGTGAACAATTGTGTCTCCAAGATCCAGCAAGGACCATTCTGATTCAGACTCCGATCCTTCGGGGGTGATGTTGAAGCCATTATTTTTAAGCCATTGTTTTACATTTTCTCTTAGTGTTTTTAAGTGAGTTTTGTTTTGTGCAGTTGCAATGATGAAATTTTTTGTCCAGGTCATTTTATTTTCAACATTTATCAATTTAACTTCTTCAGCAAATTCATCTAAAAGCATTAAGCTTATTTTTTTCGGATCTAGTTTTTTTTCAGTCATTTTTTAGTTGATGTTTTTTGATATCCATTGATTTAAATCATCCATTTCTGGAGACCAGTAAGGACCCATGAATTTCCCTGGGAGTATTTCTGTTAATGGGGATTCCCCTAGAGTTCTCATCCCTAGAACTAACACTTCTTCCATTTTTAAATTGGTTTCAATGTTTTCAAGAAACTTACTAATTACAGATATTTTTTTCAGAACATCTGATTTGTGAAATTTTTTAAGAATTGCATGAGCTAGTTTTTGTTGTCTTTGTATTCTTCCTATGTCACCTAAAGAATCGTTTCTGAATCTTGCATACAAAACTGAATCTTTTCCATTTAAGGTGTGAATACCTGATTCAAAGTTGATCTTTAAGCTTTGAGACGTGTCTTCGTATTTGAGTTCTTTTTCTATATGAACTCTTACTCCGCCGAGGTCATCGATTAATTTCTCTAGGTCTTTAAAATTGATTACAAGATATCTATCAACTGTAATATTTGCCAAAGAGTTTAAAGCGCCTCTTAACCCCGTTATGTTTCCGTTATTGTGCCAACTATGGTTTATTCTGTTTGTTCCATCTTGAGTTTCAACAAGCGTATCTCTTGGTATTGAAAGTATATTTGGAGCACCTCCCGATTTAGGCAAAGCTGCAAGCAGTATCGTGTCGGGATTTATATCTTCTTTTGACTGGTCAAGACCAACTATAAGAACTGTTTCTGCTCTTGTTTGTTTGTATTTTTTGAAACCTTCTGCAAAACTTGATAAAAGAATAAAAAATATCAAACTGAGAAGCATTCCCAAGAAAGTCAAATTTAGGTATTTTTGTATCATTTATAAAGACCTCTTTTGAGAATCTTTTCTTCAACAAGTTTTGGTAATAGGTTTTTCACAGATTTTTTTTCCTTAATTTTCCTTCTTATTTCAGAAGATGAAATTTCCATTATTTTAGATTTGAGAAATGTTGTTTTATTATTTTTTTCAGATTCCATTCTTCTTGCTACAACTATATTACAGTTGTCAATTAATTCACTGTAGTTTTTCCAATTTTTTATATCTTTTAAATTGTCTTCTCCAACCAAAAGAGATATTTTTTTATTTTCATGATTTTTTTTAACCCATCTGACTTGGTCTATTGAGTAACAGGTTTCATTTTTCTTTTTTTCAAAATCAGAAATTATGACGTTTTTCAACTGAGCCGTTCCTGCTTTGCAGAGCTGAATTCTTTCTTCAAATGATGCATGAAAATTTTTCCCTACAGGAGAGATATATGTAGGAATGACATAAATGGGTTTATATTTTTCCTTAATACAAGCATTGATCAACTCTAAATGCGCATTATGAAAAGGGTCAAAGGAGCCTCCAAAAATTAAAGGATTTATCCTGGCCATTCTTTTATGCTTTTGATATTTTCAGAATCTACAGGTATTGAGGAGTTTTTATATGTATAAATTTTGGATTTTTTTGGCAAGATTTCTTTTATTTTTAAAAAATCTTTGATTTTTGTAAACCTTCCAACAAAAACAATTTTTTTTGCATTTTTTGTCTGATGGAGCCAATTTTTTACTTCATTCAGAGATGGTATTAGAAGTATTTTTTCATTAATTTTCATCTTATTAACTTTAACTCCTATTATTGGATAACTAGGCATTGTCTTGTCATACTTTCTTCCTGTTAGTTTTTCATGGATAGAAAGAGAGGAGTTTGTATTGGATATTATTGCAGTATCACAAGGAATAAAATAATTCATGCTGAGGCTTTTCTCTTCTCCAGGTTTTCCTTTCGTTATTTTTTTCGGCGATCTGTTTACGGAACTTGCAAAAGACCTATTTCCCCTTCCTCCACGGCCACCTTTTAGAGTGAATATTTCTCCTGGTTTTTCAAGTTTTTTAATTAAGTCTTTTTTCAAATCCCTTAACTCTGTTCCAGTTGGAACTTTTAGGATTAGTTCTTTTCCATTTTTTCCACTTTTGTTATTTTTTCCACCACTAAACCCATTTTCAGCTTTTATAGGTTTGTTTTGTTTGAATTTGTATAAATCAAATACAGAATCATCGGCAACGATAGAAAGGTTTCCACCTCGCCCTCCGTTTCCTCCGTCAGGGCCCATACTTGCTCTAAATTTTTGTCTTAGGAAAGAAGATCTTCCATCACCGCCATTCCCAGCGACTAAATGAATTTCAGTCGAATCTATGAATTTGTTGAAGAATTTACTCAGAATCTATTTGTGCTACTTTTTTATTGCCTCTTTTGTTTACATATTTGACTATGCCATTGTTTAATGCAAACAAAGTGTAATCTTTCCCAATTCCAACATCTTTACCAGGGTGTATATTTTTGCCCCTTTGTCTAACTAAAACATTTCCAGTTGAAACTTTTTGACCATCTGAACATTTGACGCCAAGACGTTTTCCTGCAGTTGATCTTAAATTCTTAGTACTTCCCTGACCTGTTTTATGCGCCATATTAACCCTCTATTTTTAAAACTTTTAATTGGGTGTATTCTTGTCTGTGGCCAATAATTCTTTTGTAGTTCTTTTTTGCTTTGTATTTTTGGACCCTGACTTTTTTATCTTTGATGTGAGCAATAACTTCGCAAGTAACCTTTGCTTTTTCTACTAGAGGTTTTCCAATCTTGACTTTATCCTTATTTATTGTCATTAGGATCTCTTTGTAAACAATTTTTTTGCCTTTTTCTTCAGCAACCTTGTCAACAAATACGGTTTCCCCTGAGCAAACTAACATTTGTGTTCCTGATGCTTTAATAATTGCCTTCTTCATATCTTTAATAAAATAAACCCGTAATAGACTATTATATAACTTTTTTTATGGAAAGATTTTTTGGACAGATAACGAACTTGGCTTTAGTGCTTGCTGTTGTTGGTTTCTTTCTTTGGTTTTTTTCAGCAAAGTTAAGAAAATAAATTAATCCCCTCTCCAGAGAACTGCAAGTAACGCAAGGCACATTTCATCTAAAGAACTTGGTCCCAGCCTTACGTCAATAGGTTCATTAATATCGTCATATTCACTGAGTGCATAGGCAACGAAGGGGTTATTCATGGTGTTATCGAAGGTGCATTTGAATTCAAGGGTATCTCCCCCCCTTATCCTTGGGACAAGCCATCTTCCACCAGGGTAACCAGTATCATAATAGTACATTCTTTGATAATAGAAGTTGTAGTTTGGGGTTGCAATCAGGCATTCCTTTTTCTTTTGACCCTCTTCAGGGTTTTTTCGATGGAGGATAACTTCCATGTTGGTTCCTGTGTAGTGCATATGTGTCCCTATCCCAAAAATTGCTGTTTCGGGAAAGTTTTCTGGGAGTGTAAAGAGAATTGTTTCCTCATGACCCTTTACGTTTGCGGGAATTACAAAATCGGGATATCCTTTTTCATCATATGAACCTGGGACAAGGCCATTTGGAATTAGATTGTTGTCCTCATCAAGGCTATTGTCATGACTTGAGCCCCAAACCCAAACATAGGATTTCAGCAAAGGCTGTCTTTTTGTTATTTCAAGCTCAAGTATGCTTGAATCTTTTGGAGGTTCATCGTACTCTTGGTGAATGTGGTAGTGTATTTGCATGATGATCTTAGATCCTTCAGGAATTTCAATCCCTGAGGATTCAGGTGTTGGAACTCCATTTATCCCTGGCAACCATCCTGCCAAAAGTGTTGCTGGAACTTCAACATCGCCAAAACAGTTGTAGTAACCTTTCTCACCAGCTATTTTTGTTGATTCCCCCTTCTCGTCAAGCCATACTCCGACATGATGGACAACCTCGTTGTTTCCAGGAGTTATCCTGAAGTTTGTCATCCATGTGTCCCCCTCGATTTCTGGGTCAAGGACAAAGCACCTGAGCATGTCGTCTGTTCCTCCCCACTTTTCTCCAACAATCGTGTATTCGGGGATGATCATTTTTATGTCCGACCTAAAGGGAACCTCTTTTTTCGTCTCTTTGTTTTTTTCAACCTTTTCACCCATGGGGAAATCAGAATCAATCCACTTTTCCAGAAGGAGTATCTCCCTTTGGGTCAGGGTGGGGTCATCTTTCCATCCAAGCTGGTTTGGTTCACATGTTTCCGTTTCTCCGGGACCCCATGGAGGCATCCTTTTTGCCTTGATTGCCCTCAGGGCACTCTTCGCCTTTTCTTTGACTTGGTCGTATGTTTCGAGAGAAAAGTCAGCAACATTCCCATCTGAATGGCATGAGATGCAGTGATCTGAGAATATTTCTGAGATGTGACCTTCCCATGTTACCTCTGATTCAGCAAGCGTAAACTCTTCTTGGCTTGTTGCATTTTTTTCTTGACAGGAGTTGAAAATAAGAAATAGGAAAATAAGAGTTATTTTTTTTATCTCCATGTTTCTATCTCCTCTGCCATGGCTTCAATTCTGTCTCTTAATGCTGCAGCCAACTCGAATTCAAGATTATCTGCATGTAAAAGCATTTCTTTTTCCATTTTTTGAACAAGTTTCATACCTTTGCTGTAATCTTTTGAACTCATTGATTCTTCTTCTCCAATCAAAAACAATTTACTCATTTTTATAGATTTTTTTATACTTTTAGGTTTCTTATTATTCTTTTTATTATATTCTTTCTGAATTTCTCTTCTTCTTGAGGTTTCTCCTATAGCTTCACTCATTGAAGGGCTTATTGAATCAGCATAAAGAACAACCTTTCCATTTAAATGCCTTGATGCTCTTCCAATAATCTGTATTAGAGACTTTGTGCTTCTTAAAAAACCTTGTTTATCTGCATCTAATATTGCAATAGTTGAAACTTCTGGGAGGTCCAAGCCTTCTCTTAGGAGGTTGACTCCAACCAAGCAATCAATTTTTCCAGATCTCAATTGGTGTATTATTTTTATTCTTTCAAGTGTTTTTACTTTTGCATGGAGCCATCCAGAATTTATATTTCTTTCTTGTAGAAATTCTGAAATTTCTTCTGACATTTTTTGAGTAAGGGCTATTATCAAAACCCTATCTCCCTTTGATTTTGCTTTTTTTATCTCCTTCAAAATGTGGTTGACCTGATTGCTTCTTGAGTGAATTTCTATTTTTGGATCAATTAGGTATGTAGGTCGAATAATTTGTTCAGTTATTTTTTCTGAATTTTCAATTTCCCAAGATCCTGGTGTTGCAGAGACAAAAAGAGTTTTATTTGTTTTTTTCATCAATTCATCAAAGTTTAATGGTCTATTGTCGTAGGCAGAAGGCAATCTAAAACCATGGTCTATCAGGGATTTTTTTCTAGACCTATCTCCTTTTGGCATTCCTTTAAATTGAGGTATTGATACATGGCTTTCATCGATTATTGTGAGAAAGTCTTTTGGAAAGAAATCTACCAAGCACGTAGGAGGCTCACCTTTTTTCCTTTGTTGAAAATGTCTTGAGTAATTTTCAATACCTTTAACAGTTCCAAAAGTTTGTATTTGCTCAAGGTCATAAAGAGTTTTTTCTCTAATCCTTTCTGCTTCTATCATTTTTTCTTCTTTTTTGAAGGAACTCTCACGGATCTTCATTTCTTCTTTTATTTCGCAAAATATTTTTTCTCTATTTTTGTCATTCACTACATGCAATGTTGACGGAAATATGGTTACCTTCTCTTCAGAAGATATCTTTTCTCTCGAAATTGTATGAATTTTTTTTATCGATTCAATTTCATTTCCAAACCATTCAATGAGTATTGAGTTCTCCTCTTCAGGGGTTTTTATTTTCATTGTGTCATTTTGTCTTTCAAATGTGCCATTGCTGATTGAGCCTGTTTCATAAACATAACCCATTGAAACCAATCTTTTTCCAATGTCTTTTGGCTCTATTAGGTCACCCTTTTTTATTGGCAGGATTTTATTTAAATAATCTTTAGGTGCTCCTATTCCGTAAACACTTGAGACCGTTCCTATTATGACTGAATGTTTTGATGTAATTAAGTTTTTTACTGCTTGATGCCTCAATCTTTCAATTTCTGTATTTATTTTTGCATCTTTTTCGATATATTTATTTTCATGAACTATGTAAGCTTCTGGTTGATAGTAGTCATAATAGGAAACAAAATATCCAACAGCATTATTCGGAAAAAAAGTTTTAAATTCTTCGTAAAGTTGTGCAGCGAGTGTTTTGTTATGTGTTAAAACCAATGTAGGCAAACCCAGTGATTGAATAACATTTGAAACCGTATAGGTTTTCCCACTTCCAGTAACTCCTAACAGTGTTTGTTTTTTTGAGCCTTCTTCAAAACCTTTTACTATGCTTTTGATTGCCTTTGGCTGATCTCCGGTTGGAGAAAATTGAGTTTTTAGATTAAAGTTCACCTTTCAGCCAGGTTTAGAACTGCCTTCTTTCAAACAAAAAACAGATACAACTTCAAGGGTTTTTTTCTCTAAGTCTTGCAAACTGCCATTGTTTTTTATCACAGCATCAGATATTAAGCTCCTTTCTTTTTCGGTTGATTGAGATTTTTCTATAGCAAGGAATTCTTCTTTTGTTAGTTTGTTTTTGTATCTTTTTAAGGTTCTATGAAGTCTTTTTTCTTGTTTTGCCTCAACAGTAATGATTTTCTTGAAATGTTTTTCAAGCCCTGATTTGACCAAGATTGGTATTTCACAAATCAAGTTTTTTTCATTTGACTTGATTAAAGATACACATTGTTTTTTTATTACTGGATGAATGATGCTTTCTAAAAAAGACAATTTCTTTTTGTTGGAAAAAACTATTTTTCTTAATTTTTCTTTATCAAGATTTTTTTTATTTT
>Ga0209992_10002301_pt1 | contig 17796 bp, 23 predicted proteins | sample 2SBtaG_2_FD_182564 | JGI IMG/M metagenome (GOLD analysis project Ga0209992, IMG submission 182564) | Deep subsurface microbial communities from Kolumbo volcano to uncover new lineages of life (NeLLi) - 2SBTROV12_ACTIVE470 metaG (SPAdes)... | ecosystem: Environmental > Aquatic > Marine >... | reverse complement strand
TATTGCAAGGACATATACCAAAAAACCAATTAAAACAAGTGTTGTTGTGTGTCCTGCACCCCAAACTGCTCCAAGTACTGATGATTTTGTTATAGATTGTTTGATTAGTTGCTTGGTTGATTTTTTTGTTAATTTTGATTTTAAAATCTGAGTACTTACTGCAGCCATATGATCTGGTTCAAATGCATGTTGGATTCCAACTACAAGTCCAAGTCCCATAATTAGTATAGGTGAAAATATTCCAACTTGTCCAAATATTTCTTCGATCATATCAAATATTCTATCAATTTAGAATTTATTGTAATCTATCTTCATATGTTATCACTACAGATTTTTCTTTAAGATGCTCAATAATATCCAATGCTATCTTTTGCTGTTTTTGTTGTAATAGAGTAATTTTTATCTGAGATGAAACGTCTTCAAAAACAGTACTGTTTCCAACCTGAGATAATATCACATCTTTATTTTCATCAAAAACTAATCTTGCTTCCTCATCACTAATTTGAATTTCTGCTTTTGAAACCTCATCAGCTAACATCTTGTTTATGATTAATTCCTCTTGATACATTTCTAATGTTTGTTCATAAGTAATTCCAATTTCTTTTAGTTTTTCTTCAAATTGTGCCTGAGATAATCCACTTTGGACATACATTGAAGTAATTTCATCTTCAACTTCTGCTATAGTTATTGAAATGTTACGTGCTTGTGCTTCTTCAAGTAACAGTATTTTTGCAATCATTCTATCTAGGGCAGTTATACGGTCTATGGTCTGTCCTTGAGAAATTTGCATGTTAACTTCATTTTGAACATCATCTAATCTAATTTTTTTATCATTTATCTCAGCTACAACAGGATTATTTTCATCTTGTTTCTCGATAAATCCTATTTCATTAAACATCATTTCTGATGGCGTAAAAAAAAATAATACAAGTACAATTACAGTTATGGCAGATCCAGATGCTATACCAATTACTAATTTTTTATTAAGATAGGATGTAGAATTATTATTCATTTCAAAACTATTTTTTAATTTTATTTATTACTTTGTATATAATTAACCATCATGTACAAATCTATATTTCCAAATTAGATGGGATTTTATTTTATATCCAATTTAGAATTCCATATTTTCGTTCTAAAATATAATATCCACGTTACTGTAATAACAGATAACATCACACCCAATACTAAATTAGTAGAAGTTTCTATCTGTTCATTATTTCCAATTTGTTTGTATTGTGATTCTTCATCATATAGTCTACTGGTAACTGGGTTGATCAGAACTTCCGCAGGATTGTATTGATCAGTTAAAAATGGAACGTTATTTGTGTTAATGATACCTGAATAGGAATATTCTTGCTGGTTTAATTCATCTATAAGATAATCAGCAGGAGTATTTTTTGCCATCTTCAAAAATGTTAGTCTGTCAAATTCATATGGATTATTTGATGATACCATCATTACGTTTTGAGCATTAGTTGGTTTTTTTTCAGTTAAGAAAACATACGATACTGGAAACGTTTCTTTCATTGTTTTGTAAATAGATCGAACCAATTGGGAATGACTCCCTTCAATAGAACCAATGATATTTGAGACCAAAACGCCATCAGATTCAAGCCTATTTTCAATTATTTGAAAGAATTCATCAGTCATTAAATGATATGGGACATAATTTGAGGCATATGCGTCTAAAATTATCAAATCATATTTCTTATCAAATGTAGAAAGATGTTTTCGTGCATCATCATTGAATATTTGTAATCGGGCATTATCTTCTAAATTGAAATACATCTTTGCAGTATCAATTACATCTGAATCAATTTCAATGACATCTATTTTAGTCTCTGGATACAATTCAAGGAAATTTTTAGGACCAGTAAATCCTCCTCCACCTACAAACAAAACATTTGTTGCAGTAGGATTAAACAACATTCCCAGATGAAAATATTCAGTATAGTCAATTACCAAATCAAGTGGATCATTCAAGTTCATTGAGCTATGTCTCATACCATCAAGATACAAACTTCTGTTATCTCCAAATTCTATTACATCTAAATGACTAAAGAGTGTCTCTTTGTCATAAATCAGATTTCCATTATGAGGAAATGGATGTGTAGATAATGAAGACCAAGGTACGATCAAAGTAATCACAATTGCAACTGCAATAATTTTAGGAGGTGTTTTTAGACCAATTAATGAGATTACAATTAATATAATTCCCAATCCAAATATTATCTGATTTACTGCAAGATTTGGAATCAAAACAAAAATAGTTGTAAACGTACCAAGAATACTTCCTACTGTAGCAATAGAATATAGATTTCCTGAAATATTTCCAATTTTTTGTAATGTATTTGTTCCAAGCTTGATAACATATGGAGATACAAACCCAAGTAATACAGAAGGAAGTATCAACAACAAAAATGTCGCAATTAAAGGGGTGAATTGGGATGCAGGTAAAATAATCAAAGAAAAATCAAGAATGGTAGATGCAAAAAATGGTATTCCTACAATAAACAAACCAACAGAAAAAACAATTCCACAGATTTTTTCAAATTTTGGGTTCTTATCTGATACTTTACCTCCCAAAAAATAACCTAAACTTAAACCACTCAAAATTACTCCAATTAAACTTCCCCAGGTGTAGATAGTACTACCAAAAACGGGAGTTAAAATTCTACTTGTAACAATCTCTAATGCCATGATAATTGCACCAGAAGTAAATGTGAGGATTTTTAATTGTCCCATGTTGTCTTGAGAAAATTTAGAAATCATTTTTACATTATCCATTACAAATAAACAAGAATTAGAATTAATAATTCAATACTTGTCCATCATAATACTCATATTGAATTATTAAAATAGAAATTAATAAAAAATCAAGTAGTTAATTCAGGTTTTAAGCTCCACGCTATTCCCAACATTACAAATGGAATAGACATTATCCCAATTATTCCTAACATAGTATAAAGAGATGATTCAGAAACAGTAGGATTGTTAATTACCCAAGGTAATGGTAGAGTAATGAGAAACCAAATTAACGCAAGTAAAATGAATGTCTTTGTCTTTTTATTAAAATTCAATTATAACATTTATAATTTACAACTATAAATTTTACACACTTTACAAATGTAAGATGCTCTTGTTAAGTATCTAAATAATTATGAAATAGTAAAATGGTAAATATATGTAAAGGAATTTGCAACAAATACAAAGCTATAGGATATGAAGGAAAGTACAGATATGAACAGGGTCAAAAAATGTGCTCAATATGTACAGAATTTTTAACATATGCAGGTGTTAGATGTCCATGTTGTAGTGTAAAATTACGAAGCACACCCAGAGGAAATAAGGCTAGAAGAGAAATCCATGAGAAAAGAAATTGTGTTTGGCATTAATTTTTAAAAATATAATTTTAAATTATTGAAATTGATTCACAACATCTTCAAAAACATCATTTGATATGCCCCCTTTGAGAACATGTTCTTTTCCTTCAAAATTAATTATTTTAAAGATAGGTAATTTATCAACTCCATATCTTTTTGCATAATCTATGTTAGATAGTACTTGATTTTCATATTTTCCTGAATCCAAACATAGTTCAAACATATTTTCATCTAATTCTAAATCTATTGCAAATTTCTTTAATTGTTCAGATTTTGCCCAATCATCAATTTTTTGTTGCGATTCAAATAGTATTTCTTGATATTGAGAATATTTTTCTTGATCATTTGCACACATTGTTGCCTCTGAAATTAAAACTGAATCATTTCCCAAAGAAATAGAATCTAAAAATACAATATTTGCTTTTTTAGTTTCAATTAGATTTTTTGAAATTTCAAAATATTGTTCATCATACCATGTTTTACAATCTTTGCATTGATAATCATTAAAAGCAATTATGGTTACAGGAGCATCAGAATATCCAATAATAGGTAAATTCAAAGATAGAAAATCATTTGTTTCAGATAAAATTTTATCTGATTCACTTTCAGATTGGAGTGAAATAGTATGTTGTGATTGCAAAGAAACAACAAACATTATTCCCAATATTGTAAGAGGGATTACAATAAAAACAATTTTTCTACTAGTCTTCATGATATTACTATTTCATTCCTTGATTCATCATAGAATCCATCATTTTTTCTTTAGATAATTTCATTCTATCCATATGCTCCATCATTGCTTGTTCTAGTTCTGGATCAGTTTTCATTCGTTCCATCATGTCATCCATCATATCTTCCATCATTGTCATTTGATCAGAGTCTTGCATGTTTATCATAATCAATTTTTGCATCTGTGATTGATTTTTCATCATCGCTTCTATCATCTGTTGTTGCTTTTGCGGATTATTCAACACTTCATCTAGATCTATCATATCCATCATTTGTTGTCTAAAATTAGGATCATTTATCATTAGTTCATTTTGCATGGACGTATTATCCATATAACCTTCATAAAGTCCAACTCCAGTAATCAAACCTACAACAAATACTATAGAAGTTATTACTATCCAAATAAATTGACTCGGCATTCTAAATTAAATTTGATTATTAATTATTAAAATGTGTACATTACAAATGTAAAATCTAAAAAATATAGATTCTGAAGGGAAATCCTTTCTAGGATTAGGATTTTCAAAAAACCCCTTCAAAGATTCTTTACTCAATAACGTGTTGAATCAAACACTGTCATCAAGTATGTATTTTGTAAGTAAAAATGATATTTAATGAATATAGTTTACAATTGTAAAATCAATTAAGAGTAAACATCAAAAGTTAAAGTGTATGCTAATTTTAAAAAATATCAAATTCGAAACGAGGTTTTTAAAAAAATAGATCATCCAATCTTTTGTTGATTAGATATTTATTCAATCAAACTTATTCAAATTTGTGAAGTGTATACTTGCAATAATTTTGTTTGTGGGATTTTTAGTTACTCCGGTATTTGCTCAAGAAATGAATAACCCCTCATTAATTATTGATTCAATTGAAATTCCTGCAGAGGAATTTAATATTGTATTACGAGATGCACCAATTGTAAAACTAGATGATATTCATACAATAAGCTGGCAAGTAACTATTGATAATAATTTGATTTATTCAAATCCTGATGGAAATACCGTATTGAGATTATATGATTCAGAGTCTGAGCAATTAATTGAGGTTGGAATGGGTCCACAACCCGATAACAAATTTTGGGTTGCAGTAACTACTCCAAAAGAAGGATACATTGTAGTTTATCGTAGTTTAGAAAGAGGATGGTATCCTGATACAAAATCAATCATATCTTATACTGACAACGCAGGACTAACTGTCAATAATGGAGCAAGAATAGTAGTGACTAATCTTGATATTGGAACATTTGTAATTGATTCTTATTCAGTACACGGAATGGAGAGCTCCACTGATCCACCTGCAGTAAATTCTGGTAGTATGACTTTGGAGTTTATGTCGGGGGATCCTGCACAAAATGTCTTTGCATTTTTCCCATTTTATATTGCAGCAGGAATTGGAGTAATAGTTGCAGTACTATTTCTGACTAAGAAGCGTACTTAGTTTTGTAATAGTTACAATTTTTTCTAAGTTTTAAACGAATTATTGTAAAAAAATGAATATATTTTTCAATTGTAAAGTACTAAAATTAAGTATGTTTGAGGTTTTTAATAATCCGTGATAATTAATACGGACAAAGTAAAATGAAAACAAATTTTTTTATCATATTAATAATAATTTCTGTAGCATTAGTTTTAGGAATTATATTTTATCAGTCATCAATAAATTCTGAATCAATTAATCTGGATATGAATAGACAAATTGGCACTGTCAATACATCACTGGGTTCTCCAATGATGGGTTCATCAAATGCACCAATAACAATAGTTGAGTTTGGGGATTATCAATGCTCAAACTGTAAAAAATGGTTTCTAGATACAAAACCAGACATTATTACAAATTACATAGACACAGGTAAAGCAAATTTAATTTTTGTAGATATTGCATTTTTAGGTAAAGATTCCATTCCTGCATCAAGGGCAACTTATTGTGCAGAAGAACAAGAACAATATTGGAATTATCATGGATTTCTTTACTCCAATCAGTTAGGAATTGATAATGGTTGGGCAAGTATTGACAGTCTAAAAGGATATGCGTATAATTTGGGGCTGGATATGGATTTATTTGTTAGTTGTTTAGATTCAGGAAAATATGAGAAACGTATTTTATTTAATACTGAAGAATCTCAAAGAAATGGTGTCAAAGGAACGCCTACATTTATCATAATTGGGCCTCAAGGACAACAAGAAAGAATTATTGGACCTCAACCATATTCTGTATTTGAAAAAACAATAGACTCTTTGCTTTGAATATTTTTGATAATTTTGTTTTTCATTTGTAAAGTCTAATAGTTAAGTATGAAATAACGATAAACTAGATAAGATGTCATCCCAAGTGTTGGCAAAAAAATCAATGGTGTTGATTTCTTTTGCATTATTTTCTCTTATTTTTATCGGAGCAGTATTTGCTCTTGAAACATCTGTAATTGATGGTCAAGAGCATGCAACATATCTTTCGTGGCTTGTAATTGCATATGTTGCAGGATTATCTATGATTATTTTACCATGTACTCTACCACTTGTTTTCATTATAGTCCCACTAAGCATGGGAAAAGGATACAAGAAAGGACTATCCATGGCATTGCTATTTAGTTTAGGCTTAGTAATTACCATTACATCTTATGGGATAGCAATAGCTGCTTTAGGCCAAAGTGCATCACTTAACCAAATATCTACAATAATGTTTTTGATTGCAGGTGTTGCATCTTTTATTTTTGGAATATCGCAATTAAAATTAATTTCTTTAAAGATGCCTTCATACTCTGGTACTCCAAAATTCATACAAAAACGTGGAGAGTATGCAAAATCATTTTTCATGGGATTGTTATTAGGTAATGCTGGAGTCGGTTGCCCCAATCCATTATTTTACTGGCTTTTAATTTACATTGCAGGGACTGGAAGTATTGAAATAGGTGCTTCATTAGGAGTAGTACATGGTGTAGGAAGAGCCATTCCTTTGATTTTGATGTCAGTGCTTGCAGTAATTGGGATTAATGCGACAAAAAGTCTCACAGTTAGAAGAGAATCAATTGAGAGGGCATCTGGATGGATGTTGATAATTATTGGTGCATTTTTGATTATCAATGGACTTCCAGAAGGTCATCAATGGTACGAGGAAACATTCATCCATCAAGGATGGAATCAATTAATTGAAATTACTCCAATTCCTGCAGAATTTGAAATGCCAGAACACGAACATGAAGAAGAGAAACAAATTCCAGAAGAGATAATTCCAATAATTTTTGCCACGTTAATTGCAATTCCAATAATTTGGTATTTAATTAATAAAAGAAGAGCTATAGAGGTAACATCATGAAAGATCCTGTATGTGGAATGAATGTAGAAAAAGGTGAGATTATCACTCACAATGGAAAAGAGTATAGATTTTGTAGTGCAACATGCAGATGGGCATTTGAAAATAATCCAGAACAATTTGAAAATGACTCATAAGATAGAAATTCTGACAACTCCAGGTTGTTCTAATTGTAGCATAGTTGAAAAAATACTAGATGAGATGAATGTTTCATATGATGTAATTGACGTTACAGAAAAACCAGAATACTTGGAAAAATATCCAATTTTTACAGCTCCTGGGATTGTAATTAATGAGAAACTAGAATTTACAGGAGTTCCAAAAAAACAAGAGTTACTAAAAAAACTATCATAAATTATTTACAAACTTTGTTATTTTCACTAGTTACACGATACGCTTCATTTTCTGCTAGTTTTCCTTCTCCAGTATACACATCAATATGTTTTCCTAAGATAGATGGACCCTCATCTGCTGAAAGAAAAATAATTTTATGCCATGGTTCTGGTAGTGTAGGAATTATTAATTTTGTACCTCTATCTATTAGCGTATTATCAACAGCAATCATACCTGAAATAAGTGATTGACCATTTTGATCTAATGCCGTATCATTAATGTGGAAAGAGTTTCCATACCATCCTAAATAATCACCTGATAATGTTTTACCCCAACCCTCAGTCTTTAGAGAAATAACAAAATCTTCTCTAAACTCTCTTTGTGTTTCATCAATATTGATTGTAATAAATTTGCCAGCATAATCACTCTCTACAGGCACAAAATATCCTGTAATATACCATCCATCAGTACAAAAAGGAAATTGTTCTTGAGGTGATGGACTATCTGGAAAGTTTATCAAGAAATTCTGAATGTGATTACTTCCAAAATATGTGTCAAATTCGATAATATCATAACTCTCCAAATATGTCAACATTGATTCAAATTCTTCATCAGAGATTATATTATTATTCCAAAAATCATATACAATGAAAACCCATTCAGGAACTCCAACATTATCTGCATTTACATTATTAAAATTTACAAATAAAAATATGATAAATAATAATAAATATTTTTTCATAACATTATGAACTAGGTCTAGATTCTAATGTCAAAACAATATCAATCATTTTCCCATCACGTAATATTCCAAGATTCAATGTATCACCCACATTTTTTTCACGTTGAAGATGGACTAAAAGATCATCAATCTTTCGTACTTCATTTCCATCAACTGATAGTATAACATCTCCACCCATTGTGTATTCAATTTCATTAATAGTTCCAGTTTGGGATGAACCACTAAGACCTGCTTTATCTGCAGGACTGTCTTTTATTACAGTCATAATCAAAACGCCTTTAGCAGATTCTAGATTCATTAATTCTGCAAGATCAGGAGTGATATTTGCACTAAAAATTCCCACCCAAGGATGTTGAAATTCTCCTTCTTTGATTAGTGTAGGTACAATTTTCAAAACAATGTTTGAAGGAATAGAAAATCCGACACCTGAGAAATTACCATCAGTAGAATAAATTGCAGTGTTTATTCCTACTACCTCTCCTTTCATGTTTAGTAATGGACCTCCTGAATTTCCAGGATTAATTGCAGCATCAGTTTGAATTGTACCAGGTATTGGAAAACCCAATTCTGATGGAAGTAATCGTCCCAACTGACTAATAATTCCTGCAGTCATAGAACCAGATAGTCCAAACGGATTTCCTATTGCAGTGATTCGTTCACCCACCTTTAGTTTTGATGAATCACCAATGGGTAATGGATGTAGTTTTTTAGAATCTACATCTAACTTGATTACAGCAATATCCGCATATGGATCAGTGCCTACAATTTCTGCTCGATATGAAGTTCCATCAATAAAAGTTACAGTAATTTTTTTTGTGTTTTTTACAACATGATTATTTGTAATAATGTGACCTTCTTTATCAAAAACAAATCCCGAACCAACATTTTTTGATTCCCCAAGATCTGAAGTTTTAGTTACAGCAATACTTACTACTCCAAATTCAGAACGCTCAAAAATTTCAACAAATGAGAGATTTTTTGTTAAAGATTGATAGTCATTAGTAGTTTGAATAATCTCAGAGGAGTATGTATTTTCTTGCGCTGAAATTGGTGACAGAAAAGCAACAGTGGTCACAAGCAGCAAAACAACACTAAAAAATACTCCTCCAAGCAAAATCTTTGATTTATTATTTAGTAAATTAGACAAACTAGTACATACCTTGTAAATTATTAGATAGATAACAGTAGTATCTTACATTTGTAAAATTAATTTTCTTCAGATTTTTTAATTATGGCTTGTATTCTTCCTTTGTTTTTCTCTTGGTATTGTGTTTTACAAGTATTGCAACAAAAGAATCTCTCAAAATTAGCAAATTTAAAAACATGAGGCTTTTCTCCAATGATCCCATCACACAGATCACATTTCATGTTTACAGACATGCCAGATTTTAGACTTACATCATGTGATTCGTTACAATCACATAAAGAAATTTTTTCTTTTTGTTTTTTTATAATATTTGTTGAATCAATTATTGGAGAGACTGATTTTATTAATCCAATGTTTATCAATCGTTGATATCTTGCTTGAACTGTAGGAGTACTGATGTTTAATTCTCGAGCAATTTGTCTAAATGATTTTCTTCCATCTTCTTGAAGAGAGTTTATAATTCCGATATCCGCATCATCTAATTCATGAGGCACAAATTAGTATTCATTAATGCATATTTATTGTCATGACTTTACAATTGTAAAGTCAATAAAGGTGAATATTGAAATTTACCTAGATAATTGTTCATCAATTACTTGTTTAAAGGAAGGAAATGGCTGAGCTCCAATTAGCTTAGTGAATCCAATTTCCTCATTACCAATAAAGAAACCAGGAGTTCCAGTTACTCCATATACACGACCATCATCAAGATCATTCTGAATTTCTTGAAGGTATTTTCCCGATGTTATGCAAGAACCAAATTCATCTGCATTAAGACCAATTTCTATGGCATATTCTTTGAAAAGACTTGTAGATTCTGAAGGTTTCAAACCTTGCCAGGAATTCTGATTTTCAAAAATCATATCATGCATCTCCCAAAATTTGTCTTGATCATCAGCACATTCAGATGCAAGTGCTGCAGGAAGTGCATTTGAATGAATGCTCTGAATTGGGAAATCCCTATACACAAAATTCACTTTTCCAGTTGAAATATAATTCTCCTCTAATTGTGGCCATGTTTGAGCATGGAATCTTGCACAAAATGGACATTGAAAATCAGAAAACTCTATTATTGTAATTGGTGCATTAGGATTTCCTTTCATAGGATCATCATCTACAGAAATTCTTACGGGTCCTATTGATTGAGTTGATGGTAACTGTTTTTGTAGTACCTTTAGCTCTAATTTAGAAATTGCATTTTGTAATTCTTTTTGAGTAACTTTATCTGAGTTAAGATTTGTAATGTATGAGCCTGCAAAAAATCCAGCAACTGCAATTATTATAATTACTCCTATAATTAATCCATAGAATGTAGATTTTTTTATAAATACATTTTCAGATTTTGTTTCAAAATTATTTTGTTCAGAGTCTTCCAAGTTTTATAAAATAAAATAAATTTCTAACTATTTAATTATATGACTTTACAATTGTAAAAATAGAAAAACTTGTAGAGACAACAATCGGACTCATAATGTTCTCTCCATTACAAGTGGAAACTAGAAATAATGACAAATCCAAAATAACTTTTGAACTTGAAAACATACATTGTGATGATTTTTTTCATAATTATTGGACTCACAGTATATGCAATTTTTTTGACCCAACCTGATATTTCAAATAGTTCAATTAGTAGAAATTTTGGAACCATTACTACATCATTAGGTTCTCCGTTTTTAGGGTCATCTCAAGCTCCCATCACGATAATTGAATTTGGAAATTATCAATGTGATGAATGCAAAAAATGGTTTAAAGAAACTAGACCAGTCATAATAAACGAGTATTTGGAACAGGGAGAAGTTAATATGATCTTTATAGATACACAACTTACAAAAAATATTCCAATTGCATCTTTTGCATCATATTGTGCTAATGATCAAGGGAAATACTGGGATTATCACAATATATTATTCAATAATTCTATAGGAAATAAAATAGATATCAAATATCTTAAACAATCTGCCACAGAATTAGAATTAGACATGGACTCATTTGAAGAATGTTTGGACTCTGGAGAATATGAAAAGAAGGTAAAATACAGCACATATGAAGCAAAGAAGAATGGAATAAACAGACTTCCTACATTCATCATAATAGACTCTAGTGGAGAATATGAAAAAATTTTAGGAGCACAACCATATCCAATTTTTGAAGAAAAAATAAATTCTATTCAAAATTAATTTTAATTCAAAAATATAGAATTTTTTTCTAATTCATCACTAAACCTAGTTTTTAATATCAGAATTCTCAGTATGTGGCTTGAATTTTTGCTACAACATGTCCAGAATTAATGCATTAATCAACCATAATGCAGAAACTGGAAAAAGACGTAAATGTACAATAGAAACGTTGTAGTTTATGAAAAAATCTTTGATTGCAGTAGGTATTGTCTCAGTAATAGTTGCAATAATTGCAGTATCTGCATTAAGTTCTGATTCTGCTGATACTGTAATGAAAAATACTACTCCTGATTCATCAGTTTCCCCCTTATCCTTTTCAAATCTTATCACTTCTGATACTCCTCTAAAAGGAGATCCTTCTGCTCCAATTACTCTAATTGAGTTTGGAGACTTTCAATGTCCAAACTGTGGACGATTTGCAAGAGACACTGCTCCACAAATTGAGGAGTCTTATGTGGAATCAGGTAAAGTCAGTATAGCCTTTAAACATTTTCCAGTAGTTGGCCTTGATTCAAAACCTGCTGCCATGGCATCTCAATGTGCAAACGATCAAGGAATGTTTTGGGAGTTTCATGATGAACTGTACAACAACCAAGGCCGTGAAAATTCGGGATGGGCAAACAAGAACAATCTAAAACAGATTGCATCAAACATGGGATTAGATACGCAAAGTTTTGATTCATGTCTTGATAGTAACAAATACCAATCACTCGTAGAAAATGATCTCAGTCTTGCAAAACAAATCAAGTTTACTGGAACTCCATCATTTCTAGTTCTCAAAAGTGATGGTACTAAACCTATGACACTTACAGGGGCATATCCATATGCTACATTTCAAAAAATATTTGATGATAGTCTAAGTTAAGTGAAAACAAATGATATTGTCTTCATTTAATCTAGTTTTTCAAAACAAATTCTATATTTTTTTAGCATCAATAATTTTTACTTCATTTTGGATACTGTTTAATGTGTTAGGGGAGTTGTTGTTCTTTACTCCTGTCTTAGTTTTTTATCTTCCTTCGGATGCAACTCCTGTGTTCATTTTATCAAATATGATATCTGCACTAATGGGAATTGTTCTAAGTATGAATGTCTATGTTCTAAAAAATACACGCCTAAAGATGAACAAATCATCTTTTCTGGGCTCAACTGTTGGAATGGCAGCAGGTGGATGTGCTAGTTGTTCTACGGTTGGATTTGTACTTTTGACAAGTTTTGGTACTGCAGGAGTTGCAGCATCCACTTTTCTTTCAGTATATCAAATCCCTCTTCTTGTAGCATCAATCGGTTTGCTAATGTGGGCGTACTATTCCATTCATAACAAATTGACAAAAAGTTGCATACTAAATTAATTAAAATAATGGAATAACATTAACAACTATCATGATGGAAAATCACATGAACATAAATTTGATATCCGAAAAATAACTTGTATCATCATTATCCAAAAGTAAAGGCAAAAATTTCAAAGTTAGGCTTATTGACGAAAATTTTCAAAACATGAGACTCTGCCTCGTCTGTATTTACAATATTGTAAAGCCCATCATCTTTAATCAAAATTTTTCCATCCGAATCTAGATCATCTCCCAATAGAGTAAGTGTAATAGGTTTATCATCAATAAAGATTGAAAGTTCTGCTTCATTAGCAGTTACAATGTTGACTTCTTTGGCAAAATATTGCAATGTGATTCCACCATTATTTGAAACAAGTTGCATGCTTTCATCTAAATTCTTCCATGTTCCATCCATGTAAAAATAATTTTCCCTCAAATTTTGTGGAGTGATATATTGTATTTCCTTTTCAGGGTTAAATCCTTCTTGATTGCCTATCTGATTTCTTCCAGATGCAAGACTGTATCCTAAATACAATTCGGGAGTTCTGAAGTTAGTGTGTTCAAATTCATCAATGTTTACTAGTGATTGTGCTTCTGTTGTTTGTAGACCTAATTGTGTAGCACGTTCTTTTAATAATTCTTGAATTACTTTTTCTGTTTCCTCGTAACCTCCTTCTCCAATGTGATCATATCTGAGGTAACCTTCATGATCTGCAATAAACTTGTGAGGCCAGTATCTATTATCAAATGCTTTCCAAGTTTCCCAATCATTATCTAAAACTACAGGATATTTTATTCCATTTTTAGCAACTGCCATCTGTACATTACTAATGTCTTTTTCAAACTCAAACTCTGGAGAATGTATTCCAATTATCAATAAGCCTTGATCAGAATATTTTTCATCCCAAGCTGTAATGAATGGAAGAGTTCTGACACAATTAATGCAGGAATATGTCCAAATATCATACAACACAACTTTGTCTTTGATTTTTTCTTTTAATTCTTCAGGTGTTGTGTTGATGTAACCTGAAATCCCTACTAGTTCAGGTGCTTTTTTGAACTTACTCTTGTCAATTGATTGTATGTTTAGTTTGGAATCAGCATTACTAGATGTAAATTCCTGAGTTTCAAATGTTGAAAATACTACACTAATGCCTACAATTCCTCCTGCAATAAGTATACCTAGAATAATTGCAGATTTAAATTCAGTTTTCATTGTTTAACTCCATATTATTTTAAATTCAAGTATTGAGAATTTTCATGATGTGATTTCTCTCAATTCATTAAAAGCATTCTTCCAAATTTATTCTAAAAAAATCTTAAATCAATTTGTATTTTCTTTGATTTCTATGAATTATTTGTGTCTAGGGAAAATTAATTCCACATCATAATGAAAAGAGTAATTTTACTCATTCTTAGGCGTAGTAACATGAGAATCAGGTCTGAATTTATGCCATAATCCACCAAAGATTACAGCGATTGAGACCCAAAATACACTCACTGCAATTACAGACATTGCCCTAAACCCGTTAACTAAATCCATTGGAGCAGATACTTCATCAGGATTTGGAGGCATTAGTGCAAATATTATGGCAATAAAAATACCATATCCTATAAAGGCTACAAACTTTTTTGATTGTAATTTTTTGTATACTTGGTAAAAGCCTACTGCACCAAAACCTGAAAGTGCAATAAATGATAAAAATAGAATTGAACGTAGCACTACAGTTTCAGGATCACCTACAGTTGGTGGATTTGCAGGATATTTCAAAAATGGAATTATGAAAATTGTAAGCCACATTACTGCTGCAAGTGTAAATGATTTCTTCAAGTCGTTTCCTTGAGGTAAAGCATTTCTAGATAATACATAGACTATACCAAATAATGCACCCATTGCAGTACCCAAAAGTGCACCAGCTAAAACCTGTCCACTTTTTTGCCAACCACGATAACTATCATACTCTGCCCAAAACGCTGGAGTGTCTTCTTCTTCACCTGATGCAAATAAATTTTCATTCTCGATTCCTATTGCTTCATCAAGATAAGACTCAACAAATACAAGATTTGCAGCACCATGTAATGTACCAGCTAGTGCACCTGAAAATAAAACTATGGCTAAAAATAGAATTGTCTTCATGTGTAATCACCTAATGACAGGGAAATCCTGCTGCATGTCGCATGTCATGGGTTAATTCATGGATATACAAATCCTCATATGCTGACTCCCCTAAAACAACACTGAAAATATGACCTTGATCATAACCTACAACAAATAATCCAACTGCAAAGATTATAGCTAGTGCAATAATTGCAAAGATAGGAACTTGTGTAGTATTCTTTGTAATTTGTGTTGGACTAGACATGTAATTGTAACAAATTTCTAATGAGTTAATAAACTAATGGATGTTCCATCCAATATATATAATGAATTACATTATTAGGAGTAATGCAAAATGAGATCAAAAAACTGCTAAACATTGTAACAAGAAAAGGCTCAAGCAAAATTTTGACATTTAGTACACCACATGTATTCAAAGCATTACAAATGTTATCTAGACAAAAATATGTTAGTAGAATTTCATTTTGTAATGAATTACACATTGGGGAAGGGGCAGTTAGAACATTGACTTCACATTTAAAACAAGATGGAATGGTAGATTCTATTCGAGCTGGAACATTTCTTACACCAAAGGGGAAAAGATTTACAAAAAAGTTTTCTGATACAATTACATCTCAATGTACAATTGAATCATGTAACATTGCAAGGGAAAAATACAATCATGCATTTCTTGTAAAGAATCATGCAGGAATTATTTGTAATGGAATGGATCAACGAGATTTTGCCATATTATATGGAGCAAAAAGTGCAACAACGTTATTGTTTGAGAATAATCAATTTGTTTTTCCCAATGAAAACAAAAATGCATTAGCTGATGATTCAAAAACAAAAGAAATTCTATTAGAAAAACTATCACCAGAAGAAAATGACACCATAATAATTACATCATCAGATGATCCTTTTGTTGCAGAGATTTCTGCAATTAATTCAGTATTGTGTACGCTTGCAATCAGTTAAAAAATCATAATAACATTAATTCTTCATAGTTATTGTTTTAAGATTTATCATGTCATCCAACAAAATCATTCCAAAGATCATTATTATTAGAATGCATTGTTTTGTACAAATTAGATAAACCTGACTTGCGTTTTCCAAATGATAAGAAATTTTGAGATTTTTTTGAAGCATCATGAGAAGTTTTAGTTTTGACTAAACTTGACCACCAGTCAGAAAAACATGCATTGCCAATTAGTTCAGGATCTGATGTTAGTTTGAATTGACTACCGTATCCATGTCTGCCTTTTGAGATAGTTTGAGATACTGCAATGCCAGAATTTACTAGCTCAACTAGCATTTCAGAGAATCTCCTATAGGATATTTGATGAGAATCTTTCTGTATTATTTTTTGATATTGTTTGTATAATACTGATGTACTGTGCCAGCCCTCATCTGAAAGAAAAGTAATTCTAAGAAGAGCAGCACATGCTAATCTAAAGTGATAAGAGCCTCCAGAAACAATAGTAGTAAGCTGGTTTTTTTGTAATTGTTTTATTGCCTCATCAACGTGTTGTTTTGAGATTTTTTTATTTTCTAGTCCTGCAATTTCACCACATGTTCTTAATAGATCAATTGCTCGTCTTGCATCACCATGCTCTTCAGAACTAATTTGTGCACAATATTTTAAAACATCATCATCAATTATTTTTGAAAAAGATTTTTTTGCTCTATTACGAATTATTTTTAATACATCACTGTTAGAATAAGAATCAAAATAAATTTCTGATGAACCAATTCTAGAAACAACTCTATCATCTAAATTAAATTCTGATAAAATTCTATTTGATATAGTAATGATGCAGAGATGTTTTTTCATTGATCTAAGCTTCTCTACTAAAACTAATAATTTGTAAACAAAATCAGATGGCTTTCCTCTTTTATCATAAAACAATGTATCAAACTCATCTACACATAAAACAAAAAGAGAATTTCCAGACTTTGCAAGTGTTTGATTAATTAAATTCTCTAAAATTATAAAGGCAGGGTTTATTCCTTGAGCATTTTTTAGATTTGGATGACCTAGTTCTGATAAAATCAAATTAATGCAACCAAAAACAGTTTTGGCTTTTCTAAAATTTACATAACAAAAATCTAAATCCAGATTATTACAAACAAACTGAACAATAGTTGATTTACCAGAACCACTTCTCCCATAAACAGAAATTAACGGTACAACCAGTCCTTTTTCATACGAAAGTAAATAGTCTACTAATTTCTTTGATTCAGGCTCTCGTCCTACTATTGATGTTGGAACCATCAAATTATCAAGAAATAATTTGTTAGAAAATATCGAGTTTTGTTTTCGTACATTACCTACTATTTTTCTCAATTCTTTCTTATCCAATTGTATTCTATAGTTCCACTAGAAACTCATATATAATTATAAAACAGGTTTTCAAGCCTGGAATTTAACAAAAATAGATGAATATTTACTTATTTGAGAGAGAAAGTCTCAAATTTTTTACCAATTCCAATTACACCAATTATCGAAATCACCAAAATAAAAAGTGCAACACTTCC
>Ga0209992_10002299_pt1 | contig 17810 bp, 15 predicted proteins | sample 2SBtaG_2_FD_182564 | JGI IMG/M metagenome (GOLD analysis project Ga0209992, IMG submission 182564) | Deep subsurface microbial communities from Kolumbo volcano to uncover new lineages of life (NeLLi) - 2SBTROV12_ACTIVE470 metaG (SPAdes)... | ecosystem: Environmental > Aquatic > Marine >... | reverse complement strand
CCATCCACATCGATCCCTCTAGATGCTATATCAGTTGCAACTAGAACACGGATTTTCCCAGTTTTGAATTTATTCAAAGCTTCTAACCGAGCCGCTTGTGATTTGTTTCCATGAATTGCATCTGACTTAATTTTGCCTTTACTCAGATTTTTTACAATCTTATTAGCTCCGTGCTTGGTACGAGCAAAGATAAGGGCTCTTTCGATTGTTGCATCTTCCAACATGGATTTTAGCAATGCCCCCTTATTTTCCCGGTCTACAAATAATACCCGTTGATCGATTTTATCAACAGTAGTTGAAGGCGGAGCCACCTCAACTTTTATCGGGTCTTTTAAGAAGCCTTTGGTAAGACGTTGTATCTCAATAGGCATGGTAGCTGAGAACAACATAGTCTGACTAGTTTTGGTTATAAAGGAATGAATTTTTTTCACATCTGGCAGAAAGCCCATGTCCAGCATGCGATCTGCCTCATCGAGAACAAAAACCTCTACCTTGTTAAGACTTAAATATTTCTGGTTGTGCAAATCCAACAACCTTCCTGGAGTGGCCACCAGAATATCAACTCCATATTTAAGGGCTTTAACTTGTTTTTCCTGTCTTACGCCGCCATAAATAACAGTCTGTTTTAAATTTAAATAGCGCCCGTAATCCTCAAAACTCTCCATGATCTGCACTGCAAGTTCCCGTGTTGGAGTCAGGATTAGAGAACGTATCTCCTTACGCCCAACTGGTTGATAATTTTCTTTCAAGCGTTGAAGGATTGGTAATGCAAATGCCGCTGTTTTTCCTGTCCCTGTTTGTGCGCATCCCAAAAGATCTCGGCCTTTTAAAAGATGCGGAACAGCTTGCATTTGGATGGGGGTTGGGTTCGAATATTCTTTCTCATTAACTGCCCTACATAAGGGACTTATTAAATTTAGAGAATCGAATCCATTAGGTGTTTGTGGTGTTATGTTGGTATGCATAATTTCCTTATAAATTGAAGATAAAAAACGTCTTTTGACAAACTTAGACGTCGTTAGATTAAACTCCGCAATCCGCGACTCGGTAGTCTTCTAACAAAAATTTTTAGGGGGTTTGAGCTTAGTGAGAAAACGGGGGAGAAAATCTGGGGTCGGATACTGCGCAACCAAAAACCACTACACCTGTAATTCCCTAGACGGCTATAACCACTTAAAGTATTTGAATATTATATAACAGTCCCCAAAAGAATACCAGAATTTAAACCTGTCCGACTTATTAGTGAAATATTGAGATAAATACCCTATTCTAGATATTGACTCAGAGCCCAATGAGCTTCACTACCAGCGGAGAGCAAATAAAGTTTTGATGGATAAAAATCCTTGGGGTTTCTGGGAAAGCTAGATTTTTAAAATGTTGTCTGGAAGATATATCGTATATATTTTATATAATAAAAACAGGGGGAACCTTGGAGTAAAAGATGGATGCCACCGAATTGATTAAAACATTCATAATTCTTGTTGCCGTTATAGACCCGATTGGCAACATCCCTGTATATATTGCGTTAACCTCTCATAAAACAGATGCAGAGCATAAATCTATTGCGCTAAAAACTGCTTGTTCAGCTGTAATTTTATTGGTAGCTTCATTTTTATTTGGGAAATATATCATTGCTTTCTTCGGCATAAAAATGTCTGCCTTTAAACTTATTGGCGGGATATTTCTTGTCTATATTTCCTTCACCATGTTGTCCAATGAAAAAAATTTCTACTCTTTTTCAGAAGAAATCGACGATAAGGAGGATATCTCGCTAATGCCACTTACATTCCCACTTTTTATTGGACCTGCTGCCCTTAGCATTGTCATTATTCAATCAGACGAGATTTCTACCCAACTTGAAAGAGTTATTATTCTATCGGAATTTATTTTAGCTGGGTTTCTAATTTGGATTACCCTCAAGCTAAGCAAGATCATATTAAATAGCCTTAGCAAAACAGGGATTAAATTTATTCATCAGATCATGGGATTGCTCTTGGGTAGCCTAGCCATTGGCATGATCGCCGAAGAATTAAAAATCCTTCTTCCCGGTCTGTCGTAATCAACAAAATGTCCCCGCCCACTCTGAATAAAAAGAAGGTCAATTTAACCGAAAGTAGCTTGCAGACAGACCCGCACCTTTTCTAACAGAAAACACAAAAATTTAAATGGAGTATTAAGACAAAAGTCCGGCCCAAGCAAGTAAGAGTGAAGTATTTTATCAACCCATAAACTCGTGGTAGGCATCGTACTTTTTCCTATTCCTTGGTTTTCCCTGAAAAAGAGATACGGTAGAAAACACAAGGCTTTGCAGTAATTTATTTTTACGCCATGGATTTGCTTAAGAAAAATGTTGCAACATGAAGCGATGTAAAGCAAAATCGAACGAAATTCAGTTTTATATATCACTACCCTCATTGGAAAATGGGCAGCCGCAGGAGGGAGTGTTGAATTCTCGTTAAATCAAGTTGGTGTTTGTTTATCAACAAAAATATATTCACCCCTCAATAGAGGGAAGTTATTTTGGTAGTTTTGTTGGGCCTCACGCAACATGGCTTTGTGAAACCCGTCAGGTCCGGAAGGAAGCAGCGGTAACAAAATCCCATATGTGCTGTGAGATCCCCAACAATTCTACCTTTAGTTCCCTTTCGCTTTTTATATAAGGTTCTACCCTATGGACTTCCAGGTTTCAGCCCGGAAATGGCGCCCTCAGAAATTTAGTGAGTTGATTGGACAAGAGCATATTGTCCGCACCCTTTCAAACGCAATAGAGTTGGAACGTATTTCGCATGCTTTTTTATTTTCTGGTACGCGTGGTGTGGGTAAGACAACAACCGCACGAATTCTTGCCCGTGTCCTCAATTGTGAAAAGGGCCCTATCGTTGACCCATGTGGTCTTTGCACCTTTTGCACTGAAATAACTGAAGGCAATTGCATTGATGTCCAGGAAATAGATGGTGCTTCCAACAATGGGGTTCAGGAAGTTCGCGACTTGATAGATAACCTACAATATGCCACCTCAGCAGCTCTGTACAAGGTTTACATCATTGATGAAGTCCATATGCTTTCTAAAAGTGCTTTCAATGCATTGTTAAAAACACTTGAAGAACCTCCGCCACGGGTAATTTTTATTTTTGCTACAACAGAGCTAATAAAAATTCCCGAAACCATTCTTTCCCGCTGTCAATGTTTTGAGTTCAAGCCCTTGTCGCAGTCCCAAATCACTCAGCAACTGGAATTGATCTGCAAACAGGAAAAAATTGATATCGAAAAAAGAGGCCTGGAAGATATTTCAAAAATTGGGGCGGGCAGTATGCGCGATGCGCAGAGCTTATTAGATCAGGTAATTGCCTACAGCGGTCGAAAAGTAGATGCTGAATCCGTTGAAGCGGTGTTGGGCATTGTCGGCGGAAATACTCTTGAAACTTTTATTGACCGGTTAATTGATCGACAACCAGAAGTTCTGGTTAAATTAATACAGGAAATAGTAAAACAGGGAAAAGATCTTGGGTTATTTTGTCGCAGCCTTATGGAGTATTTAAGAAATCTTTTGATAGTGAAATTTTCAAATCAGCCTGAAACTTTGATTAATACCCATACCTGTAGTTTAGAAACCTTAAAAAAACAGGCAGAATATTTTCACGCCGATGAGTTGCAGGTTATGTTTTCCGTTCTATCAAAAGCCGAAATGGAAATGAAAAGAAGTTCCCTATCGCAAATGGTTTTTGAAATGGCTTTATTGCGATTGATAGAAACACGACCCTTTAAAAAAATCGATGAACTCATAGAAAAGATCAACCAGGCTGAAAACGATAATATCGAGCCAGTTCAACACTTTTCAAGAAAAAAAAACTCTAAAGAAAGCCCTATTGTTTCAGTAGCGGGCAATCAGAATACTCACGTTTTATGGGATCAAATCAAGCAACAGGTTGCAAGTACAAAACCGTTTTTTGAGCATTATCTTGAAAAATGTCAGGTACCGGTTTTTAGCGATAAGGAAATTCAACTGGCATTTTCTGATAACTTTACTTTTGATTTAGTAGAGGCGCCCGAAAATATTCAGTTCCTGAAAGAAACCATAAAGACAGTTTGTGGTGATGACGTGAATATAAAATTAATCCTCGACACGTCTATTCAGGAATCTCCTATTCAATCTACTAATAAAGAAAAAAAAAAGTTCATAACCCCTGAAACTGGAAAACAGAAATCTGAATCGGAAATTATTCAAGACGCTCTGGACATTTTTGGAGGCATTGTGGTCAAATGATAGTTATTACGAAAAAGGAGGAAAATGTTCTTGGGCATTTATAAATATTATGTTTGATAAAGGTTGGACAGGGTTATTCAAACAAGCATCAGAAATGCAATCTAAACTTGCTGAAATTCAAGAAGGCTTAGCTGAAAAGACAATTGAAGTAAGCACCGGTGGCGGTATGGTAAAAGTTGTGGCAAATGGACTCAATGAGATTATATCCATTAAAATTGATGATGAACTGATTAACATGAAAGACCGAGAAGTTCTCGAAGATTTGATTACGGGTGCCGTCAACGAAGCCAGCAAGGAGGTTAAACAATTGGCTCAGGGTGAAATGACAAAAGTGACCGGGGGCATAAAAATTCCCGGCTTATTCCCCCCGACTTAAGAAATATAACTTCGCAAATTTCTAAAATTTTTTTCAATACATTTAAATATGCTGTGAGCTAAATTTAAAGGCATGGGGGGTCTTTACGAACTTCATTGGGATTCAGTCATCCCTAGCGATACTTATGTTCAGAACATGTAAGAAAATGGAAAAAAATTTATCAATCCCTGTAGGATAGAAGCTAATCAAAAAAATATTGCTATATAATTTAGCGCCACCCTATGAAAAGACCAACGGCGGTAACAGAACTTATAGAAGAATTGAAAAGGCTCCCAGGGGTTGGACAAAAGACTGCTGAGCGTTTGTCGTTCTTTTTGATGCGCAGTAAAGTGGATCAAGCCACCAAACTCGCAAATGCAATTCAAAATATAAAAGAAAAAATTATACTCTGTTCTGTTTGTCACGGAATAACCGAAACTGATCCTTGTGGAATTTGTTCTAATAGCTCCAGAGACCAAAAACAGATTTGTGTCGTAGAAGAACCTCATGACGTTTACGTTATGGAAAATATGGGCTATTACAAGGGCGTGTATCATGTCTTAATGGGGGTCATTTCTCCATTGGATGGAATTGGCCCAGACGATTTGAATATTGAACTTTTAAAAAAGAAAGTTGCTAGCAAAAATGTTCGAGAAGTTATTCTTGCTACTAATCCAGATATGGAAGGTGAGTCTACCGCCGTTTATATTTCAAAATTTCTTAAACCACTAAATGTAAAAGTTACACGCATCGCTAGGGGCTTGCCGGTAGGATCTGATATCGAATACGCCGATTCCGTCACCCTGCTAAAATCCCTAGAAGGACGTATGGAAATGGGCTAACCACTGGGTATGGATCAAATAATATTCTTCCTCGCCTTTCATGTTCCGAATGCGTAAATAGACCAAAACCCTTAGCGTAAAAGCAATCAATCCCTTTTTAGGGGGTACAATTCCGCTTGACAATATGGTAAAACAAGTTTAATTTTCAAACCTTTAAAATCGAAAATTCTCATAAAACCATTCCGGTGTGGCGCAATGGTAGCGCAATCGGCTGTTAACCGATGTGTTAGAGGTTCGAGTCCTCTCACCGGAGCCATTTATAAACCCGTCTTTAAGACGATGCTTTTATTTCGAACCCTGTCGAGTCCCGGCAGGGTTTTGTTTTTTTGGAAACAGGTTGCATTGCTAAAAATGATTGGTTATCCTCTCATAAGTAGGCAAAATACCTTTTTCAACAATAAGATACGCCATGATAAACCGCCCTAGAAGAAACCGATTGACCCCAAGAATCCGCGCTCTCGTTGGAGAAACAACTATCCAACCTAAAAACTTGGTCTGGCCTACTTTTGTTCAAGAAGGAAAAAGCCAAAGAACACCTATTGTTTCAATGCCAGGTATATCGCGACTTTCTATAGATCAATTGGTTGCTGATTCAAAAAAGGCTTTTGATTTAGGTGTTGCAGCGGTTGCTCTTTTCCCTGCCATTGATGATTCCCTAAAAAATCCAGAAGGTAAAGAAAGTGTAAATCCGGACGGTCTATTGCAACGAGCAGTTAAAGAATTAAAAAAAGAAGTACCTGAATTGGTAGTTATCACGGATGTGGCATTGGATCCTTATTCCAGCGATGGGCATGACGGTCTCGTCCAGAATGGGCAAATACTCAATGATGAAACTCTGCCGCTACTGGCCGCTATGGCAGTTGCACAAGCTAAGGCTGGGGTTGATGTCGTTGCTCCTTCAGATATGATGGATGGACGAATTGAAGCTATTCGTTGGGCTCTTGATGGGGCTGGGTTCGAAAATGTTTTGATCTGTAGCTATTGTGCAAAATATGCCTCAGCATTTTATGGGCCCTTTCGTGATGCATTGGAATCGACACCTAAAGAAGGGGACAAGAAAACCTATCAAATGGATCCGGCAAATACTCGCGAAGCTATCCGTGAAATACATTTGGACGAAGAAGAAGGAGCCGACTGGCTATTGATCAAACCTGGCCTACCTTATCTCGATGTGATACGTTTGACCCGTGAACATTCTGAATTACCCATTGCCGCTTATCATGTCAGCGGCGAATATGCGATGCTAAAAGCAGCAGCAGAAAAAGGTTGGTTGGATTATGAGAGCTGTCTTATGGAATCTCTTTTGAGTATGAGGCGCGCTGGAGCCGACATGATCTTTACCTATGCAGCTATTGAAGCGGCTTCACTCTTGCAGCAATAAAAATTTTTTAAGCAGCACGACCTCGTTTTTTCTAACTCTCACCTTAAAAGGTCGCCGTGTCTAAAACCGAATATTGGGTTCATGATTTAGACCCTTTCCTTTTTCAATTCACAGAAAATTTTGGCATCCGCTATTACGGACTAGCATACGCGTTAGGGTTTCTCGTAGCTATCTGGTTATTATATATTTTTTGCAAACATGGCAAGGTAGCGCTTACACAGGAAGAACAATCCTTAACGATTACAGCAATTATGGTAGGTGTCCTTTTGGGTGGGCGATTAGGATATATGTTTTTCTATGCTTTTCAGGATGTCATCCACCGACCGTGGATTATACTTCAGGTCTGGAAAGGTGGCATGGCAAGTCATGGTGGGTTCATCGGTGTGGTGCTTGCCTGTTGGTGGATATCGAAAAAAATTAAAATTAGCTTTCTACAACTCGGTGATATTTTATGTCCTTTAGTTCCTCCAGGAATTTTATTGGGCCGTATTGCTAACTTTATCAACGGAGAATTATGGGGAAAAATTTCCACCGTTTCTTGGTCTGTCATCTTCCCGCAGAGCGCACCACTTGGAACACCTCTTGAATTGATTATGCCTCGACATCCATCGCAACTTTATGCAGCGGCATTGGAAGGATTTTTGTTGCTTATTTATAGTCAATGGCGATTCTGGCGGACTGGAGTTTTAGCAACATCAGGTAGACTCACAGGAGAATTTCTGGCTTTCTATGCAGTAGTGCGTATTTTTGGTGAACAATTTCGCGAGCCCGACGCACCTCTCATTATGGATCTCAGCCGAGGTAGTTTTTATAGCCTTTTCCTTTTAGTGGCAGGCGCTTTTCTCATTTTCCGTTCTCGAAAAACAGCCTAATGCAGCCATACGACCCTTCAATGATAGGGTTTACATGCTTGCAGTGAGATATAAAGGTAGTGTAAGCTGAGCCACTCAAGATGTTAAACAAATATTATTATTGAATCTTTATAATTATTATGAATTCGGAATTATTATCTCCTGCGGGAAGTCCCGAAAAATTAAAATATGCTCTCGCCTATGGTGCTGATGCGGTATATGCAGGTATCCCAAAATTTTCTCTCAGAGCAAAAGAGAATCCATTTAAGGATCACTTGCTTAAAGATGCAATAGATTACACCCATAAAATGGGTAAAAAAATTTATATAACGGCCAATATTCTTCCTCCCAATCGAAAAATTGAATCTTTTAAAAAATCTTTAGCTCAACATGCGGAGATGGGACCTGATGCTTTTATTATGGCGGATCCGGGGATGATTCAGTTTGCCTTGAAGGAGTTTCCGGAAATTCCTGTTCATTTATCAGTGCAAACAAATACCATCAACTGGCCATCTGTAGAATTTTGGTACAACCTTGGGGTAAAGCGGGTTATTTTATCGCGTGAATTATCTCTCGAAGAAATAACTGAAATTCATGCACGGGTCTCGGGAATGGAATTAGAATCTTTTGTCCACGGAGCAATTTGTATCGCTTATTCCGGTCGTTGTTTGCTTTCGAACTATTTTAATCACCGCGATGCGAATCAAGGAACTTGTACCAATAGCTGTCGCTGGGAATATGATATCCATGAGGAAAAAGGCAAAGACATGGAAGAATATGTTCCCATCAAAGGTCAGTACGCAATTGAGGAGAAGCAAAGAGATGGAGAGCTAATGCCTGTTGAGGAAGATGAGCATGGCACGTATATAATGAACTCTAAAGATCTTCGAGCCATAGAGTTTCTGGGCCCAATGAAAAAGGCAGGTGTTATATCATTTAAAATCGAGGGTCGCTCCAAATCAATTTATTATCTCTCCTTGGTCACTAGAGCTTACCGACGTGCAATCGATGATTTGGAAGAAAATCGGAATTTTAATCCTAGCCTGATCGAAGAAATAGGCAAAACAGCTAATCGTGGTTTTACCTCTGCTTTCCTAATTTCTGCAGCAAATCGCGAAACAGAAAGATTTGATTCACCGCAAGAATCTAATCAGCCACAGATTTTTGGAGGCCAAGTGGTCAATGAACGTTCGGGATGGATGGAGGTTGATGTCAGAAATAGAATCGAGTTGGGGGATGAAGCCGAATGCCTTTCACCAAGCGGACAATATAAATTTAAAATCAATGCTATGGAAACGATTGCAGGAGAAAGTATTTCAGTTGCTCATGGAGGTAATGGAACGGTGTGGGTGCAGGCAGATGGTCCTGTAGAGCCTTATGCTTTATTGAGCCTACTAAAAAATACCGCCTGAAATAGTACAGATCCAAATCAAAACTTTCAGAAGTACTTATTCTCCAGAATATTTTTATTCTAGTTATTTTTTGTGGAATTGGCCCAGGAAATGGAAAGCAGGATTGCAAATATCAAAATTACCAATACCCAATCTGTAAAACTGCTGAGTTGATAGTCAAATATATCCTTCGCCAACGTGCCGTCAAAAGCTAAGGCAAGCACTGTAACTACTAATAGTATAAAGATTTTCTTCAAAGATTTATTTCCTTGAAATTACTTTCACACTCCATTAGGAGATTTTATACAAAATATATTCTAAGTGCATCTATTGCAAAGGATAAAATCCTTTGTTCTCTATTTAAAAGCACCTTATAATGACTGTTCTTTAATTTTTTATTCAACATTAATACAAAAAGAGACAATGCCAGTACCTGTTTTTCAAGCACTTAAAGTAGGCTCTTATATTTTCAGGCAAAAGATGAAGGGAAACAAACGTTATCCTTTAGTGATGATGCTTGAACCTTTATTCAGGTGCAATCTGGAATGCATAGGATGCGGAAAAATTCAAAAACCTAATGAAATATTAAAACAAAACATGAGCCCCGAGAAATGTTTTAAGGCGGCTAAAGAATGTGGCGCTCCCATAGTTTCCATTGCAGGGGGTGAACCTTTAATGCATCCGGCTATTGTTGAAATAGTCAAGGGGCTAATAGCTCAAAAACGATTTATTTACCTATGCACTAATGCTATTTTGCTGAAAGACTTTTTGGATCGTTTGCCGGTAAGCCCTTATCTGACTCTTTCTGTGCATCTCGATGGTATGGAAGAAGATCATGATCGAGTGGTTGATCAAAATGGCACCTTCAAACTTGCAACGGAAGCAGTCATAGAAGCTAAGAAAAAGGGTTTTAGAGTTACCAGTGCTACCACATTTTTCGAAGATACTACTATTGAAAAAGCAGAGAGATTCTTGGACTTTTTAAAACCTCTTGGTATTGACGGAATTACTATGGCCTCTGCTTTCAGATACCCAGATGCACCTGACCAGGATCATTTTTTTGGCCGAAAGAAAACTTTTGAATTTTTTGATAAACTTCTTGAAAAGAATAAAAATGGTCGTTGGGATATCAATCATTCGCCCTTATACCTAGAATTTTTAAGAGGAAAGCGTGATTATTCATGTACCCCTTGGGGCAATCCAAATTACTCCGTCCTCGGTTGGCAAAAACCTTGTTATCTTCTTGATGAAGGTTATGCTGAAACATTTAAGGAGTTGATGGAAACCACAGAATGGGAAAACTACGGCCACACAAATAATGAAAAATGTGCTGATTGTACTGCCCACTGTGGTTATGAACCAACGGCTGTCGATGAAGCTACTTCAACCGTGCGCGGCATGATGGATTCTGCGAAAATGGTATTCCAGTAAACTAGTTTCTCTTCAGTGATTCAGGAAGAACTGTTTTATCGTTGAGAACAGCACCGTGCAATTGTTCTGAAGTAAGGCCCTTGGCCATCTTAAGGTTTGCTCCTTCCAACGAAGTATCTTTAAGTTTTGCCTGCATCAGATCTGCATTAACAAGATTGGTGTTTTTCATGTTGGTGTTTTTCAAGTTTGCCCATCTCAAATTTGCACCCCTCAAATTTGCTCCTTCAAGGTTGGAGTTTTCTAGATTCGCTTTTTTAAAATAAGCACCGTAAAGATAAGCTCCTTCAAGGTTTGCATTTTTTAAGTTTGCACCTATTAATACAGCACCCTTAAGCTTCCAGTTTTTTAAGTCAGCAAGTGCTCCTTCCTGTCCATTTGAATCCAGCCATTTTTTATGGTCGGACAGAATTTTTTTTAAGTCAAAGTTTAGGTCGTTCATCGCTTATCGGCTGAAGATCCATTTATTGTGAATGTTTGTTTTATCATTCTAAAAAATTAGAGTTTTAATGTAGAATAGTGGCTCCGATTAATCAGGTGCAAGATAACATGAACAGATATGATGTCATAGTAATAGGAGGAGGTCACGCAGGTTGTGAGGCAGCTTTAGCCTCTGCACGAATGGGTTGCGCCACAGCGCTGATCACCCTTGAAGCAGATAAAATTGCCCTAATGCCATGCAACCCCGCCATCGGAGGGGTAGGTAAAGGACATATTGTTCGTGAGATTGATGCCCTCGGAGGTGAGATGGCTAAGGTTATCGATGAGACCGGCATCCAGTTTCGTTTATTAAATTCTTCTAAAGGACCCGCAGTCCACGGCTATCGTGCGCAGGCAGATAAACACCAATATAAAAATGCCATGCGTCGGGTTCTTGAAAATACGGCTAACCTAGAGCTTCTCTTTGAAGAAGTTGATGAACTGATTTTTGAAAATAAAGAAGTAAGAGGAATACGGACTGCTAGCGGACTGGAGTTTCAATGTGATTCCATCGTCATCACTACTGGGACTTTTTTAAATGGTCGAATACATATTGGACTAGACAGTCGTCCTGCAGGCAGAGTAGGTGAAAAACCTTCGACAAAATTATCGCAATCGTTTCTGGCCGCTGGATTCGAACTCGGTCGCTTGAAGACAGGTACTCCACCGCGATTGAAACGAGATAGTATCGACTTTTCCCGATGCGTCGTGCAAAAAGGAGATGTAATACCACGACCTTTTTCTTTTTCCACGTCTCATATAGAACGCAAACAGGTACCTTGTCATATTACCGCAACGAATGAGAAAACCGCGGAAGTGATTCGCAACAATATCGACCGGTCACCTTTATACAGCGGTATCATCGAGGGTGTAGGACCCCGCTATTGTCCTTCAATTGAAGACAAGGTAATTAAATTCCCCGACAAGAAATCGCATAATATTTTCTTGGAACCGGAGGGCCTAGACACAGATTGGATCTACCCCAATGGCATTTCCACGAGCATGGATGAGGAAGTGCAACAGCAATTAGTTCGTACGATTACAGGATTAGAAAATGCTGAAATTGTTCTTCCAGGTTACGCAGTCGAATATGACTTTGTTCCGCCAACACAGTTAATGCCTTCTCTGGAAACAAAACGAGTAAGTGGATTATTTCATGCAGGGCAAATTAATGGGACATCCGGTTATGAAGAAGCAGCCGGCCAGGGGTTAATGGCGGGAATCAATGCAGCACTTAAATCGCAAAAACGCAAACCGTTTTTGCTGACAAGAATGGATAGCTATATCGGTGTGCTTATTGATGATCTCGTGACTAAAGGAACACAGGAACCCTATCGTATGTTTACCTCCCGCGCCGAATATCGACTGATTCTAAGACAGGATAATGCGGACCAAAGGTTAATGGGAAAGGGGTATAACTTGGGTCTGGTTAGCGGGGAACTTTACAACCATTGTATGGAAAAATACAATGCTGTAGAACGTGAGATCCAAAGACTAGAGGCTACAACGGTGGCACCTAATCCAGACACTCTAACACGCCTGTCGAAACTTGGAATTCATGAATTACGTAATGCAACGACCTTGAATGTTTTATTGCGTAGACCGGAAGTAAAACATGATGAATTGCTGCGTGCCTTCGAGGGAGAAGAAGTCCCACAACTAGTCGGCGAACAGGTAGAGATTCGTATCAAGTATGAAGGTTTCATCGCTCGTCAGAATCAATTAGTAGAAAAGCAGAAAAAGTTGGAGCACTGCCGAATTCCGGAAAGTTTTAAGTATGAAGGTGTTTCTGGCCTTTCACATGAAGTAGCGCAAAAACTAGAGGCTATTCGTCCTGTCACACTTGGGCAGGCATCACGCATCTCGGGTATCACACCTTCAGCTATCAGTCTCATAATGTTATTGCTTGAGAAAAATCGTGAGTATTCCTAATACCGTCTCCAGACACAAAGATTCCATTCAATGGCAAGTAGAAGTTAATAAAAAAGACATCGCCTACATCGTTAGCATCTTTGAAGGTTACGATCATATTGCTGTAGTCCGAACGATAGATCCTTCATGCGGCCTTATAGAACTGATGATCTCTCCAGATTTCTTAGAAGATACTCAAAAGCTCACCGAAGCCCTTGCTAAAGAAATTCCATTCCGCCAAATTAATACCCAACTGTAAAAAACCAAAACCCATCTCAGAATAAAATTCGCCAAGTATTATGAGCTAAAATTCTTTAGACATGGAATTGTTGGGGCTTTTTAATAGAAGGAAACGATTATTATTTGCTATATAGAATTTACCAAATTTCAACGAGCGTGGTCCATTAGTAATGGATGAGAGAATGGATAGGGATGTCTTTAAGTTTTTCGCGTCCGTTCAGAAAATCCAGTTCGATGAGAAATGCGACCTCTTCGATTTCTACAGATTCAAAATTTTTGCGAATCAGGTTTAGCGTTGCCGCCAGGGTTCCTCCAGTAGCCAGAACGTCATCAATGAGTACAATACGCTCACTGGATTGAAAGGCATCCTGATGAATTTCAATGGTATCGGTTCCATATTCTAAAGAGTAGGTTTCTTGATAAGTTTTATAAGGAAGCTTTCCTGGTTTTCGAACCATCGTGGTGCCTGCTCCCAGGGCATATGCCAAGGCGGATGCGAAAATAAAACCTCGTGCCTCAACTCCGACCACCCTGTCGATCTCCTTGTCTACATATCTTTTTTTTAAAGCATTAATAGTTTCCCTAAATGCGGACGCATCTGCAAGAAGTGGGGTGATATCTTTAAATATAATTCCTTCCTTAGGAAAGTCAGGAATATCGCGGATGATTTGTTTTACGGATTCCATGGATGGACCTTTCTTTATTTGAATTGGAACGATACATTGCAATTTAGCTTTTTATCAAATATATCTGGCATTGAAAACTTTATCTTTTTACTGATAAATATTTTAAAGGATTTTTGGGCTCTGTACCGTTTCTTACTTCAAAGTGAAGATGAGGTCCTGTTGAACGCCCAGTACTTCCCATTAAAGAAATTCTTTGTCCTTGTTTTACGCGAGCACCTTTTTTTACCAGTATCTTTGAGTTGTGCGCGTAAACGGTTGTCAGGTTGTTTTTGTGTTCTAATATAACCATCTTTCCGTAGCCCGTTGGGCCCCAACCGCTGAAAACAACTTCCCCTGCTGCGGCAGCTTTTATAGGGGTTCCTTTTGGTGCCGCTATATCGATACCTTCATGCCTACGTCCGTTTCTTTTACCGAACCCAGAAGTAAGAGTGCCTTTTGTAGGCCATATAAGGATTCCTTTACGGGGTTTGACAGTGGGTATATTATTTTTGTTGACAGATTTAAAGCGTGAATAACCCGAAGAAGTAGAGGTTATAGGAATAGAAAGTACACGCCTTGCACCGGGAATCCATAACTGAGTTCCCAATATGATTTTTGATGCATCTCGGATATGGTTGGCTCGACGTAGAACTTCCATATCGATTTTATATGCTTGGGCAATACGAGATAAAGTCTGGCCTTTTTGAACCGTGTGATGAATGCCATACTGAGTCTCTGGCCAAGGGTCGAACTGAAACCCCTGACAGGCCGTTAAAAATAAAAAAGTTAATAAAAATAAGGTTTTAAAAAATTTATGGAAGGACATTATTTGGAAGCGAAGTGAGATATAACTCATTGAAAATTATATCATTTTTTCAAATATATTTACAAGTTACCAAGCATCCTGTATAAACAAAAATCGATTTACATCTGACTTTATTCACAACAATAGTAATGAAAATTAATAAAACGATTACATTATTTATAGCAACTTGGATGTTATTAGGCTGTGGTCAAAGCCAACCTTCGCCGGATATTTTTGCATTACCTGTATCTTATATGGTTGGCAAAAAGCCTGAGGTTGTCATGGCCCACGATATGAACAACGATGAGTTCCCTGATTTAATTGTTGTAAACTCTGCAGGAAATTCGCTGAGCTACTTCGAAGGCATTGGTAATGGAACTTTCAAAGATGCCCAGACAATAGAAACAGGCCGCGAACCTTTTGCAATTGAATTGGCTGATTTCAACGGCGACCGCATCGCCGATATCGCGCTATGCAATTATGGTGATGGTGAGGTTTCAATTATCCTCGGACAAAAAGATGGGCTCTTCAAACTGAAGACTAACGTAAAGGTAGGGCGCCTGCCCATTGCTATAGCTTCGGGAGATTTTAACAACGATGAAATAAATGATCTTGCGGTAACTCTTCGATTCAACAAAATGATTATTCTTTTAGGTGTTGGCGATGGCACCTTTAAAGTAGCAGAAGCTTATCAGGCATCACCGACTCCAGCTCATATCACTATTGGCGATTATAATGGCGATGGTAATGAAGATATCTCTCTGGCACTCAATGCGGTTAAGGTACGGTATTTAAAAATTTTTTATGGCAACGGCGACGGAACCTTTGCACCACCCAAGTTGATTAAGGGCGGTAGTCAATCCTCCTTTCTTACACATCATGATATGAATTTAGATGGAAAACTCGACCTATTGACGTCCAGCCCTATGAAAGACAGCCTCAGTATTTTTATGGGGGACGGAAAAGGGGACTTCACCAAATTGCAGGATTTTGCGGGGGAAAAAGGACCACATAATATTGTAGTTGGGGACTTCACCGGCGACAAAATTCCCGACATTGTTGTTTGTAATCGGCGCAGCGGGTCCATTTCCGTTATCCAAGGTAACGGCGACGGGAGCTTTGTATATCCACACTATAATTATGCTGTTGGATCACAACCTAGATCTATTACTGGTGCTGATTTTAATCGTGATGGAATGATGGATATTGCGGTAGTGCTTTATCAAAAAAAAATTCTTGAGGTCTTCTTAAGAAAGGTAAGCGCTCCACCAATGGACATATAAATCTTCGCTTAGAAATTTACCTATTATTTCGAATTAAAAAAAGATTCGGCCATTTAGTCAAATATACCAAAAAACTAGAGAAATATTTGAAAGCTGATGAACGGTTACCCATAGGCCACCCGCCCAAGCGACTACATTTCGTTTCCTAATCCATTATCGTCGATTGGTAAGAGATTATCTTCCTGTATGGCAAGGGCCACTCGCGGATCCGATTTTAAACTATTTTTGATGACATCCAACAGGGTAGAAGCATCTGAGTAAAAGGTATTCAAAGAAGCCTCATCCACCTCTCGAAGTGAAAGTTCCTCATAAAGATTGACCAGATTTTCTGTACGCAATATCGACTCGCCAATCTCTGAGTAGGGGATATTGCGTTTTCTGCTCTCGAGGGCCCTTTCAGCATAAGCTACCCATATGTCCACATCCGCAGGAGGGTTGCCCAGATCAATATAGACCTTCCTCATCTTTTCTTTTCCATACTTTTTCAATTCCTCTACTTTGTTTGTCCCCCATGCATCCAAAGGCATTCCTTTAGCCCCTCGACAAATGTGTTTTAGAGAAAAAACCAGTCGATTTAGTTGACTGTCTATTTGCATTCCATAATCAGAATAAATTTTAGCTTCAGCAACCCTTTCAAAAACGTGCCACGCCCCACCACGTTTTTGAACTACCATCCGTCTTTTATCTATCGCATTAGCCTGCAATAAACATTCCTCTTCACTATTAATTGAAGAGTTTGAAGTCGAAATCGTATTGAGTTTTTTTACCAACTTGTCATCAATAGGCAAAGCAAGCTTCTCACCTGTTGAAAACATAAATGATTTTGTTTTTTTTATTTCTTCTTTTCGTACCCAGGTGTTTTCTTTAAACGGCATTTGCATAGGTTCGTCTTGAGCGGCCTCTGGACTACAACTCATTACCAAAACCCCTGCAACGCTTAGGCATAAAATAATCTGCAAACCTTTTATTTTAGACATTATCAGCTCTCAATGATTTTAAAAATAATGTAATTTGATATACTACTTTTATAGTGCCTACATAAAAATGAAATTAAAAAAACCTAGCCAAGTCTCTGCTTAAAATAACTAGATACGACAAAAATTGAACAGGTTTTTTGAGTAATAAGTAGTTTTATAGTTAAGTATTTTAAAAGCTAATAGTATCAAAAATTTCTATGCCATTAAAATCTAAAAATTGCTTTTTTTTCAGATTTAATCCTTTTTAATTGCCTTTCGGTATCGACCAAGTGCCATTAAAGGAAAGAAGTGCTGGTACATATGGTATTTGATGAAAAAATGTATGGGGAACCCTGTTCCTGTAAATTCATCTTCCCACCAAGTTCCCAATTCATTTTGATTGCGTAATAAAAATTCCACCCCGCGTTTAGCTACATCACCCTTAGCTTCACCCCCTGCGATCAGCCCCAGTAACGCCCAGGCTGTTTGAGAAGCTGTACTATTGCCACGTCCACGCAAACTAGGCTCTTCATAACTCTGGCAGGTTTCACCCCATCCACCATCTTCATTTTGATGTATTTCTAACCATTGAATGGCTTTTTGGTTAAAAGGTTGATTCGTGTCTTCCCCCATTGCCAATAATCCGTTCAAAGCCAAAAATGTTCCATAAATATAATTAACGCCCCAACGACCAAACCAGCATCCATCCAACTCTTGGTTATCCTTTACAAATTTTAAGGCACGAGCAACTTGAGGGTGTTCCCTTTTGAACCCCCATGTGGACAACATCCATAAAATTCGACTGGACACATCAATGGTAGGTGAATCGAGCAAAGCCTTATGGTCAGCAAAAGGAACTTCATTTAAAACCTCTTTATCATTATCGATATCAAAAGCTCCCCATCCCCCATTTTTACTTTGCATGCTAAGCAACCAATTCATGGCTCTTTGACATTCG
>Ga0209992_10002293_pt1 | contig 17834 bp, 15 predicted proteins | sample 2SBtaG_2_FD_182564 | JGI IMG/M metagenome (GOLD analysis project Ga0209992, IMG submission 182564) | Deep subsurface microbial communities from Kolumbo volcano to uncover new lineages of life (NeLLi) - 2SBTROV12_ACTIVE470 metaG (SPAdes)... | ecosystem: Environmental > Aquatic > Marine >... | reverse complement strand
TGCTCGCAGGGAGTGGTTGACCATGGCTCTCATCAAGAAGGTCTCGTGCTGCATCCCGTGCAAGGAAGACCAGGAATGCGACGGCGGCTACAAGCGCAAGAAATACGGCCACTCGGCGCTCAAGTGGGCGGCGCCGGAAGTCGACGAGGCGCGGCGGTTTCTGGACCTCATGCCGATGCGCCACGAGCACGTGTACGAGCAGGTGCCGCCAGGCCACTGGGCGGACACGGTGACGAGATTCGCCGAGGAGCACTACCCGTTGCTGTTTGGAGCCGGGCGCGAGCTGGTGAGCAAGATCGCCAAGGGCTCGCCGGAACTGGCGCTGGAGGCGTTCTGGGACTTCCGCGGCACGACCGAGCAGCGCGATATCGACGCCAAGTGCGTGGAATTATGGGCGTCGGAGTTGTGGACGGCGATCGTTGCGGTTCGGGCGCTGCGGGAGGCGCATGACCGAGTCGCTGGCGACGTCGCGCGTCGCGACATGGAGAAACGACTGGGGGACGGCTGGGAGTTGGTAAGCACAGTAGTTGACTCGTTTCACCCAGCGGCCGGTCGTCCTCTTTTTCAGGTCAACTGGGTAGCTGCCAGAGGCGGAGGGAGCCGGCACGCCGCTAGCAGAATTGTCGTCGATCGTCGCGGAAGCGGAACGAGCGTGGGCGCCTCCAGAGTGACTCGGCGCAGCGCGCTGGGGTCGAGTCGCCCGGTGGTGCCAGCCCCAGTGAGATTCTACTCGGTGGATTCCGCCACCGGCGTATTGGGCTCGTCGAGCGTCTTGGAGGGCCCTGGGGACGGGCGAGTTCGAGACGGCGACCAGTCGCGACAGGAGACGATTTCGGCCGCGCAGAAGACCTCAGATAACTGGGTAGAGAAACCAGACTGCAAAAATATCCAGCCCCCCCCTGCTAACACCACGCCTGGCAAGCCGTTTCCGCTCAAAGTCATTCACGTTTCACCTGACGGTACCGACAAGCCCATCGACGGAAACTCGTCCGCTCATGGCTCGTCGACGCACCCTTTGGGGACGATTCAGGCGGCCCTGCAACTCGCCGTGGCGGGTACGGAGATCCGAGTCGCACCCGGCGAATACGTCTCGACTTGGAAGACCGCGCGCCACGAGTTCTATAAGTCGGGTTCCAATGCAGGGCGCCGGATGCGTGCTGCGTGCGTTTTCGTGAACAAGTCTGGGCAAAACGGCTACCCGATTCGAATCGTCTCGACCGTCGAACACGGTGCACATCTGCGTTTCTGCTACTCAGACAGCGATCTCAGTGATCGCGTTGCCTGGGGCGTCACGAACAAAAAAACGCACATTCAACACGTCAGGGCGCTGGGATGGCACGCGTATGGCTTCCTTTTCGACCGAAACATATGTCACGTCGAGATTGACGGGTTTCGTATAAGCTGTCTCCACCGTGGCGTCGCGCTTACGCCGTATTGCTCTTCGATCAAGGTCCGAAATATGCTCATCGAGCATCTTGGCACAAGCCGGTTCGGCTATTTCACGTACAGCGTGAAGGCGATGGAGGACATGTTCCACAAGCCGTTCGGGCAGATTGGCCACAACGAGTTGGCTCAAGTTCCCAGCGACTGGCTGAATCAACACGTTGGAATCGAGACCTCGGCTCTAACGAGCGACGTCGAGATCAAAGGTTGCACGATTCGGCACCTCGGCGGCCTCGCAATCGGCGCGTCTGGGGCCGTGCCATCTCCCCAGCAAGTCGGATGCACGGGGGCAACAACGGAGCCGTGCCTGAGCGAACATGTCTGGCACCACGCTTTCAATCATAGCCATGCGATATACGCACAGGGGTTTGGCATCAGGATCGAGAATTGCACTTTCTACGACGTCACCCAAGGTTCGCATATCAAGATCGACGGCAACGCAATCGCCGCGGGGCGGCCGGACCACAAGTTGAAACCGAACAATGCCGGCCTCCTCCAGTCCAGCCACGTGATCATGGACAACTGCTTCGGCCCCCTTCGCAACCCTTCCGAGACCTCGACTCAGGTGGTGTTCTACGTGAACCACTCCGAGGTTGAGGTGAAGAAGTTTGCCCCCGACCCCAAAGACCCGAACCTGACAGTAACTTTCGTCGAGAAAGAACTCTTCAACCAGCCGAAGAACGTCGTAATCTCTCGGAACAGATTCGACTTCGGGCCGGGTGTCGGCTGGGCCAGCAAGGGCCGACCACCGGTGAAGGTTGCCCAGCCCGGTTTTGAGGCGATTCGCGGCCTGAAGATGCACGAAAACACGACATACTCTCGGTTCTTGCTGGGCGTCAGGGTTGTGTGTGCACCGCCCAAACCGATAGGTCGCCCGTGCCTGCAGGTGGCGCCGGGATACGCGCCTTTCGGCGGTTGGTGGTATCCCCCTGACGTTCACGGTGGCGACTTGGAAGCGCTCATCGTCTCGAAGAAAGGTGTTGGGGCGAGCGGGAGCATTGTTGGAACCGCTGCCACTCAGTTGCCGGCCCCCACGGCCGCATTCATCCTGGTCCAGTCCAATGGGTCGGCCGGTAGCTTCCTTATGGTGAACGACGGCGTAATCGCATTGTACAACACAGCCAAGAAGCTGGGTTGGCCCCTGGCCCATTGGCCTGACGCTTGGCCGCCTGACTTCGCGCAGAACGCCCACCCCCCGGTGTACGCCAAGCCCCCCAAAGGCCAGCATGAAGCCGATTGCGCGAGCGGCGTGCCAGACACTGCATTCAGCGTGTGGGAGCCCCCCCATTCGCCAGGCAAATGCGGCACAGCTCTCCTTTGTGGACACGATCCGACATGAAGCGGCGGCTGATTGTGACTGCGTTTGTCGTGGGACTCCTGCTGCCGCACTGCTCGCCGTCGTCGCCGCCGTCTTCATCAGACACGGCGGACAGCCTGGAAAGTGACACTGCGCAGGAAGATGCACACGGTGACACGGATGTGGCTGCCTCCTCGGACCAAGGGGTCGTCGACTCCGAGCCGAGTGACTTGGAACTGTCCAACGACACCGAACCGGCGGACTTGACCAATGCAGCCGACGCTGCCGCGTCGTACGGGTGGTTCACGATCGGCGATGGCTCGCTGTTCAAGACCTTGCCAAAGGCGTTGAAAACGCCGTGCAAGATGCCTCCAAACTGCCTCGACGTGGCGATTGGACCCAACAACGCCGGTGCGAACGCGATCATCGCCCGCGACAACGACTTCCTCCTCGGTGGCTACTTTGAAGTCGGGCAGGACTTTCGGGCGTGGATGGGCGTCGTTGATTGCAACGGCGCGCTCGTGGAGGAGTTCAAATCGACTGTCCCCGAAAGCTCCATGATGGGCCTGTGGCGCGCCAACGGTTTGCTCGTCATGAGCGCGTCGTCCGGCTCGAAGAACATGGCGTACGTTAAAGCACACGGTGCCGCGGGCGCGCAGGTTTTCACGAAGCGGTTTGTCGCCCCCGGGCCGAATTGGCTTGCATTCGGGGGGGCCGCGTTTGGTAGCGCCATCACCATGGCAGGTGCTTTCGGTGATCCCGCCGACATCGGGAAGAACACCGCCAAGTGGGACGGCGTCGCCATTCGTCTCTCCAAGATAAACGGGAGTATCATCTGGACACACCGTTCAGAACATGTGAGTGCGTACCACTACGCAACTGCGACTGCCGATGATGGCCTCATCGTTGCAGGTCTAGGTGCAAGCCTCGGCAGTGGCGCGATCGCCTCCATCGACGCGGCTGGAAAGACTCTTTGGTGGAAGGCACTGGACGGGAACGTCGCGAAGGGGTTTCCGTCGATGGACTTCTCGCCCAACGGAATGGCCGAGCTGTCGAGCGGCTACACTGTTGTTGGCCGCGCCTCTGGCGGGCCTTTGTCCCATGACGACGCCGCATATGTGACATTCGACAGCGCGGGCATTGTCAGCGTGTGGGGAGGCCTTCCCGAGCCCAGCGGCGGCGACTTCGTTTGGCAGGACGATGCAAAAGGAATAGTGGCACTGCCGAACGCAAGGGCGGCATACGCCGCCAACGCGCGGCCGAAAAGCTCGAACCAAGTGCAGAAACTGCCTGGCACGGCGCGCATTGCGATCTTCAAGCCGCCGCAGTCGATGAACGACAAGAACGAGCTGTACGAGCACGTTTGGTTCGGCAGCGGGAAGTCGGAGCTTCGTCGTCTCATCGTTGGACCATGGGACGGCCTGGTGGCTGTCGGCAGCTATTTGCCGGATCCGACGAAGCCCAAGCGGATTTGGCTGGTGAAGGCGAGCCCGGGCAAGTTGCACTACTGTCAGTAGACGAGACCGACATGACGACCGCCAGCATCGTCTCGGTCTCCCCCCTGGTCTCCAAACGGGCCACGATTAAGTCTTGTGGGGCTGGCGCCGCTCTCGCGCACAAGCCCCATCGCCCTGGACCGCAGCGCATCCGCCAGCCCATTCTTGGCAAGTGGCCATACGCTCAGTGACCACGCTATAACAACGTCAAACAACTGAGGGTGCCGCGATGGAAAAGCTACTTCCCGGCTTGCGGCAACCCCGTGGGAGAAACCCATGGCGACCAAAGTCAGATGGGATCATGTGCTGGGTTGGTCGTTCGGGCTGATCCTTATCCTCTACGCCGTTTCTACGGCGTTGATGAGCGTCTGGGGTGGCCTTGCCGCAGGGGTGGGTGCCTGCCTGTGTTTGCCACCCGTGATCGACGAGATCGAGGATTGGTTCCAGTGGAGACCAACAGGCAAACAACGGGTCTTGGGTGCCATGCTCTGCGTTTTCGTGCTGACTCCGATCGGCAACCTTGTGACCCTGTCTTCCGGGGCTGACGAAGAAGCGTCCAAGACAAACACACCCAACCAAACTTTGAAGCCGACATGGGCGCCCAACCGGCCACAAACTGCAAAGCGAACCGACAAGATCTACGTAGGCAAGCTGTCCCGAGGAGCTTGGAAGCTTGCCGTGATTGATTCGGGCGGAATGGACACATTCACGCAAGCAGGGTTGCAGCCTTACACCGATGCGATGGACAGGTTGGTGGCCAAGTGCCCCGAAGACGAAGAACGGCTCGCTGATTTCGTTGTCACGGGCGTAGACATCCTGCGGAAGAAAGGAGTCAAGGTCGGGCTTCTGCCCAACCTGAAATTCCTGAAGGCCATGGATCTGGCGATGATTGAAGGGAACAAGGAGAAGCTGGGTGTGAAGTGTCAGGAGACCGCAGCCATCTTGGCGACGATGGTTCCCAAGAACGGGACGCTGTAGGGAAGCCGACGATGAGAAACAAGGTCATTGCTGCCGTTGGGGGGTCAACGAGGCTGAAGCCAGAGGCGATGACCCTTCCGCCGTTGTTGCCGTCTTCGCACGGGAGATGTCTGCCAAGGTTCCCCAAGGGAGAAGCTGCAAAACAGCCTCAAGTCCTTGGGGGTCGACGTGAGGCTAGAACCCCTGACCCCCTAGCAGTCACACGATTCAAATGCGTTTCGTCTAATGTTCTTTCAAGCGGGCACGGACACGATTCGTGAACTCCCGTTCCAGAAAGGTGATGACTTCGTCCTTCGCACTCAAGAGAAACGCTACGAACCAGAAGAATGCCTTGTTTGAAGCTTCAAGCTCCTCATCGCTGACGTGAAGATCGTCCAGCGCCTTGGGGTGCATTAGCCGGTTTCGGGCTTTCACTCCCAACTTCAGCGCCGACCACCCCGGGCTGTTGAAGTTCAGTTGGTATTCAGATTCTGGGTTGATCCGTCGCACCATCGCTTCCACAAACCTGATGTTGTCAGCGAGGGGCAGGTGCAGCGGCGTTGGCCGCACCTTGCCTCGATCGTTGACCCGGAACGTCTCTTCACGAAGCAACGTGACATCTGCGATTCGGTCGATCGGCACATTTTCCACGAAGGTCTCCAGAACACTCTGTTTCAAGCCCCATAGCAACCCTTCAATCGCCGCATAGGACACGCGGACAGCGGTTCGCCTGTTTCGTTGGGTGTCGTCTTCGGACAGTGCGCTGAACGCCGCTGACACGTCTGCCATCAGCGTGTGGGTGATGCTGTCCGTGCGTGCGTCCAGTCGTGCCTGAGCTTCAGCATCTAGATTCACGACCATGACCTCCCTATTCGTCAGCAGTCCCACGTTTGACATAGGTTGGTTGTAGTTGACAACGCAACCACTACCATCTGCTGATCTCTGTCAAGGATGCCAACCAGCTGAGCCGGTTCATGTGCCACCTCAACGGCAACATGTCGAACGCCAGGCATCTCAACGCCACGCATCTCAGACTCTCTCTTCAGCGCAACAGTGGATTCTCACTCACGACAGGTTGAAGCTGTATTCTTTGCCTCCACCAGCGCTGTTGCCTGCTCCAAACGCCCCACCCCGTCAAGGACGCGCGATTTCAACGGAATCTCCTCAGTCATGACGAGACTTTCCGCGCCTCCTTGACCGGGCGTCCCGTTCGGAGTGGCGACAGAAAGGCTTGTGGTGGCGCCAAAGCCATTGACCCTGGCGATGCGTGACCGAGGACGACCACCGTTGAACCGCGACGCGTCCCATGCCGTGTCGCGACGCAGGATTCCCCACATGGGCAATGCCCCGTCAAGTGGTGTGGCTCGGCCTTCACGTGCCCGCTGGTCACGGACGGAGCCGTCGAGGCGTTCACCCCGGCCGGTAAACGCCTATGGGGACGTAGGTTGCCCCATAGCGGTGTTCGCAGTGTTCGGCTGCCCGCAGGCACTGTTACGAAGACATCGATTGTTGTGGGCGGCTACATCTACGACGCTCTTGCGCCGGGGGAGGTGGACCGGGGCGGACCGAAAACCCCCAGTGAGGGCCTCGTGTTGCAACTCTCCAAGGGTGGTGCCGTGCTGTGGGACCACGCTGACAAGCACGTGACGCACATAATTGATGTCACCGCCGCGGACGACGGAACGATTCTCGCGATCGGGACGGCCAGCCAGACGTCAGAGCCGCGTCGTCGCATGCTCGTGCTCAGCAAGACCGGAAACTCCTCGCCAGCATCAAGTCCGCAGGTCCGTCCAAGGAAGGCTGGAAGTGGGGCGTCTCGGACGAAGAGGGGAACGTCACGCTCGAGGAGTCGATCTGGCTGGGCGGCGAATTCGTGGCCGTCGGCGCCGTCGTCCCGTTGGCAAAGTGGCGTAGGCGGTAGCTGGTCGGTGTTGGCACCGAGCGAGCGGATTGCCGCGTGAAGCACCGTTGGCGGACTTCGTGTCCTCTCGCGACCACGTGATGCGGTATCCTGTGTGCAAGTTCGGCATGCCAGACGAAACGCCTGCGTCGAACCGCGAGGGGAGATCACGATGAGCAACCTCAAGGTGGCGCTATACGCCCGCGTAAGCACCACCGACAAGGGCCAGGACCCCGAGGTGCAGCTGCGCGCGCTGCGCGCCGAGGCCGGACGCCGTGGCTGGCAGGTCGCAAGGGAGCACGTCGACCACGGAGTCAGCGGAGCGACGCCGAACCGTCCTGCGCTTGATGCGCTCATGGAGTCCGCCCGCGCCGGCAACTACGACATAGTCTTGGTCTGGGCCTACGATCGCTTCGCTCGTAGCACCAAGCAGCTCATCGATAGCTTGGACACGTTTCGGCAGCTCGACGTGCAGTTCGTCAGCCTGCAGGAGCAGTTCGACACCACCAGCCCAGCTGGCGAGCTGATGTATACGGTGATCGCCGGCATGGCGCAGTTTGAGCGCCGCATGATCCAAGCGCGTGTGCGGGCCGGGGTCGCGCGGGCGAAGGCAGCCGGCAAGCACTGCGGCCGACCACGCAAGGACGTTGATGTGAGCGAAGCGCGGCGATTGCTGGACGGAGGCCTTTCCCAGCGCCAGGTCGCGAAGAAGCTCAACCTGTCGCGCGCGTTGCTTCAGCGGCGCCTGGCCGAGGGCCGCGCGGGTGGCTCGAAAGGGTCGTCGCTTGGCGGGCAACCCTGACCCGGCTCATAAGTGCGGCACGAAACCGGCTCCAAACCACTTGGTTTCGGGCCGCCGCCGCGCTTTGATTCGAATCAAAGCACCCGGCTTTCCGGTTTGACCCTGGCGAGCCAGCGAATTGCCTGGACCGAGCATTCGCGCAGGCACAACCGGAGTTGTCCCAGTTGGTGACTCGGACATTCGCTGCCGGAGGCGACGTAGTTCGTCTTCGCATGCACGACCATGTTTCGGGTCGCTGTGGCGCAGGCGGCCAACTCTTGTAGTGCCTTCTTCGTGTCTTTCTCGGTGGCGTCCTTGGCGAGTTGACGCAGAGCTCGTGTGTGCTGAGGCGCCAACGGCGCGAGGAGAACGGCATCTGCACATGTGACGATTGTCAGTTCCAACATGTGTTTGTCGGATGTGCGGACTCTCGCGGCCTTCTCTGCAAGCGCGAGCAGCCCGTCCAGATAGGCCGCGTCCGGCGCCAGGACACGTGCGCTGGCCAAGCGGCGTCGCAGCCGGCCGTGTGCGTCTTGCCTCTGGACAGTGGCCCCAACGAATTCAAGCGCCTTCACGTAGCAGAAAATGGCGTGGCCGTCCGTGAGCGCGCCACTCGCCTCCATGAACGTCTCGACTACGGGTGCAAGTCCGTCGTCCAACATCCGTGATTCGAGTGGAATCGAAGTGAGGTGGGCCTGTAGCGCCTCATCGCCGTCTGCCTGATAGGCATCGACTTTGCGCCAATGCTCATCCATCGACGGAATCGCGGCCACGCGAAAATCGAGGTTGGCGGCGTTGGAGACCTCGAAGAGCACCGATACTGCTACGGCTCGCGCCATCTCGACTGTCGTCGTCTCCGAATGAACGACTGACAGGAACACCGCGTCAGGCTGGTACGGGGGGAGGTACTTGTCGTACTCGCCTGCCTTGACTAGCTGAAGAGCAAAATCGATGGAGCCCAGCAACAAGGAAACCTCACCCAGAGGCGACGAAGTCTTGAGCAACTCGCGGGGGGACCCGTTGACCAGCGTCATCAAGGCCAATTGGCTGTTTGAACCGTACCGGGTTCTTCGAAGGCTCGGTGATGTGAGTCAGGCTGCTTTTGGCTCCATTTGCTGACTCTTGTGAAATGCCTGTTCGAACTCTGCTGGCGGGACATGCCCGAGCGGTCCGAAGAGGCGACGATTGTTGAACCAGTCGACCCATTGCAGTGTCGCGAACTCGACGGCTTCGAGGCCGCGCCACGGGCCTTGTTTGCGGATCACTTCCGTCTTGAACAGCCCGATCACCGATTCGGCCATCGCATTGTCGTAGCTGTCACCGACGCTGCCCACCGACGGGTCGACGCCGGCCTCCTGTAGGCGCTCCGTGTAGCGAATGGACAGGTACTGAACGCCCCTGTCGCTGTGATGGACGAGGTCGTTGCCCACCTGCCGGAAGTACAGCGCCTGTTCCAGCGCATCGAGGGCCAACTCGGTCCGTAACGAATCGGACACTCGCCAGCCGACGATGTAGCGCGAACACACGTCGATGACGAAAGCGACGTACACGAAGCCCGACCAGGTCGCGACGTAGGTGATGTCGGCCACCCAGAGCTGGTTGGGCTTGTCGGCCACGAAGTCCCGGTTCACCAGGTCGGCCGGACGAGCCGCGTTCTCGTCAACGATGGTCGTCTTCTTGAAGCGCTTACCCCGTACTGCACCGCACAGCCCCATCTCTTTCATGAGACGCTCAACGGTGCACCGGGCCACCTCGATGCCCTCGCGCTGCAGCTGTCGCCACACCTTTCGGACGCCGTACAGGCCAAAGTTCACATCCCAAACTCGCTGGATTTCCGGACGCAAGTCGTCGTCGTCCCTGGCTCGCCTGGAGCGCCGTCCAGGATCAAGTCGCTCGGCTCGATGCCGGTAGTACGTCGACGGGGCGATTGGCAGCGCTGCACAAATCGGCTCGACCCCGTAGACGTCTCGGTACTCGTCGATGAAATCCACCATCAGCGCGGTCGGCGGTCGAGCTCCGCCTGTGCGAAATACGCAGAGGCCTTGCGTAGGATTTCGTTGGCCCGCTTCAGCTCGCGGTTCTCCCGCTCGAGCTGCTTGAGCCGCTCACGGTCGTCGCTGGTCATGCCCTCGCGGCGGCCTGTGTCGCGCTCGGCCTGTCGCAACCACTTTCGAAGCGTTTCCGGTGAGCAGCCAATCTTCTCAGCGATAGACCGGATGGCCGCCCACTGAGACGAATGCCTGGACTCCTGTTCGAAGACGAGCCGAACAGCCCGCTCCTTTACTTCTGGTGAAAATCTGCTTGTTCCCATGGCTCCATTCTTTCAAGGAAAAGAGCCTCCCGGAAACCCGGTACGGTTCAATATGGCAATGGACCAGTGCTGTGCCACAACCCCAGCGAGAGCAATCGCCAGGAGGTCCACCGCGACAAGGTGCTCTCCGAGCTGCCGGCCGAGTTGGCGTCCCTGCAAACTTGCGCCGGCGAGCAGCACAACAAGCGCGCGTGTCGGCTGGTCGCCTGCGCCGACAGCGCGGTCGTGGCTCGTTTGGCGACGTACTTGAGCCAACTATTTGTTTGAAACGCATCGAAAGCCCACAGTAGCGGAATCATATGGCGAAAAATAGGGCCGTCCGACACGAAGATCCTTCGGTTCCATTGCTGAGTGCGAACCTCCAACAGCCAAGCTGCTGATTGTCGATGACGGACAATCGGAGCACTCAAGCTCGAACTCGCGCAAGTGTTCAGCAACGTTACCAATCAAATCGTATATCCCCGCTGGCGACGGCTTTCGCTTTGTGTGGTCAGCAACGCCCACCGCCGAGTCCACACCGAGCTTTACTCCCACGTTCGCATGATCGAAAGGTGGTGGCCACGAATTTCCCCATGGGAACTTTCGCCACTCTTGCGAGCAGGATCCTTCACCAGACACATCTGCGTAGCATGGTTTCGATGACGCCAAAGCAACCCGCCACTGCAGCAGTGTTGGGAGCCGACCAGTCTTGCGCATTGCCCCGCAGAAATGGGCCGCCTCGCCATGTTCAATGAACCGCATAGGCAACAGATCCTTATCATCCTTGTGGGCCTTCCGAGCCGGTGCATCGGGCTGACACGCCACCGACTTCCCGGCCGGGCACGGCGACACGTCCACGAGGCAAACTACGCAATCGCCTCCGTTGGCCGTGGCAGCATCACAAACGCTTGAACACGATTCTGAACAACTCCCCTGCTTCACACATTCTCGCCACTCACCACGTGTAACCTCAGTATTGTCGATGCAAAACTCATCAACGTATTGAACAGTCGGAGGCACTCCCTGTGGGAGTTGCCACACGCCCACGTCTAGGTCAACTCGGTAGAGGCCGGATGCAAAACAAGTTCTCTTGCCGGACGCCTGCGCGGGGCCTTGGCCAGTGTCCGGCGAGCTCGCCGTAAGACTGTCGGCCGGCGTACTACCGGTTTCAGTATCAGAATTCGCACCGTCACCGTTGTGCGATGTCTGGTCCGTACTTTGAGAATCATCTGTGGCTGGCGGCGGCAGCGCCGCACAGGCTGATAGCAATCCGCAACAACACAGTTCTGCAACGAATGAATAGTTCCTGGTAAGCATTGTGCTGTCTCCCGTCTCTCAAACTTCAATTGGATCCAGGCCTGTAAATCCGTCACGTGAGGCGGGTCCGCGCGCTAGTAGTGGGCGAAGCCAACCTTGATCCCTCCGCAAAAACCCCAGCGGCGGGCACCACAGGATCGACGCTCGGCCTCACACGTGAGATCCTACCGCGGACCACTCGGGAGTTCTCGCTATGTTCCGCAAGACCAACCCTCAGACCTCTCTGCTCGAGGCCGGCTGGCTGCTGCCGAGCAAGAAGCGCCAGCGCCTCGAGAAGTCGTGGGCGCACGCTTTCCGCACACGCGTGATGCCGCACATCGACGAGGAGCCCTTCCGTAACGCGTTCTGCGCCGACAACGGCCGCCCCAACTTCTCGATCCGCCTGCTGACCGGCGTGCACCTGCTCAAGGAGACCAACGACCTGACCGACGAGCAGGTCATCGACCAGGTCGAGTACAACCTGCAGTGGCAGCACGCGCTCGGCATCACGCCCGAGCAGGCGCACCTGGTGCAGCGGACGATGCACAGCTACCGGGTCAAGCTGATGGACAGCGCGCGCGCCCGGACGATGTTCGAGGACCTGACGCGCAAGCTGGCGGTGGCCGAGGGCGTGTCGACGGGGCGGCAGCGGCTGGACTCCACGCACGTGATGAGCAACATCGCGGTGCTGACGCGACTGGGGTTGTTCTGCGAGACCGTGACGCACCTGCTGCGAACGCTTCAGCGCGAGCTTGCGGGCGTCCTGGACGAGCTCGACGGCCGCTTCCGACGACGCTACCTGGAGCGCGAGGGCTACTTCGCGGACGCCAAGAAGGAGCAGGCGCGACGGCGTCTGCCGGTTGTCGCCGCCGACGTTCACGAGCTGGTGCATGCGCTGCAGGACAACGAGCAGGTGCGCGAGTTGGAGGCGTATCGTCTGCTGCTGCGGCTGTGGCAGGAGCAGTGTGAGGTCGTGCAGGACGACGACGACGACGATCGCGAGGCCGGCGGCGTGGCGGACCAGGGCGATCGCGAGGCCGGCGAGCCGAAGGTGAAGCTGCGCGAGCCCAAGACGGTGTCGAGCAGCTCGCTGCAGAGCCCGCACGACCCCGACGCCACCTACGGCCACAAGGGCAAGGGCTACGAGGTGCAGATCTCGGAGACCTGCGGCGAGGACAACCCGGTGCAGTTGGTCACGGGCGTGGCGGTGAACGGGGCGCACGAGTCCGATCAGGCGGCGCTGGTGCCGATGGTCGAGCAGCTCTCCGAGAGCGGCATGGCGCCCGACGAGCTGATCGCGGACACGGGCTACGGCAGCGGCGCCAACATCGTCGCGGCGGCGGAGCGGGGCGTGGACCTGCAGGCCCCCGTGCAGGATCCGGGCGCGCCGCCGCCGACCGATGCCTTCCTGACGGCCGGCGAGCCCGTGGCCGACGAGGCGATCGCGATCGCGCCGGACGCCTCGACGGAGCCCGACTCCGAGCCGCTGCCCATCGACGACGACTGGCTTCGTTCGCAGCTCCCCGACGGCATCGACCTGGCGTCGTTCGCCTTCACGTCGACCTTCCAGCGCCTGCTCGCCTGCCCGAACGACCACGCGCCGACATCGCAGCAGGTGACGGGCACGACCCTGACGGCGACGTTCTCGTCGGAGCACTGCGGCGCCTGCCCGCTGTCGTGCCTGTGCCCGACTCGTGAGCTGAAGGACGGCCGCCGCCAGCTTCGCCGCGCGCCGGCGACGATCGCGACCGAGGCCCGACAGCACGAACAGCGCACGACCACCTTCAAGGAGGCCTACAAGATCCGTAGCGGCGTCGAGGCGACGAACTCGACGCTGAAGGGCCGCCACGGGCTGGGCCGACCGCGCGTCCGAGGCCGCCCGCGGCTGGAGGTGGCCGTTCTGCTCAAGACCCTCGCGCTGAATACCTGGCGCGTGGTGCAGCATCACGTCGAGCTCGCCCGGCAGGACGGAGAGCCGTGCCCGGCGTGAGGCCCGGGACGGCCCCGAGGGCGCAAATTGGGCCGGATCCGCGGCTTTTTGGCGGCCTCGGCGCCGGTGGCCGGCCGAAAGCTGGCCAACGAACTCCTCCGTTCTGTGGTCGGCCACGGAGCACGTTGGGCGGATGTCCATGCGGTCGCGCCGGGTCGCGGCGCTCGGGGGGTTCCTGCGAGGGGGTCAACTTTTCCGCATGAGCCTCGTCTTCCGCTAAAGCTGAGGCCTACGTTAGGCTATGCCTGGATTTCAGGGGAGCAGGTCAATTGGCCAGACACTGCATTGTTGCGCACTTGTCCCCGACACAAACCGTTCCTTCAGCACAGAAAGAATCGATCGACTCTGTGGAGCATGTGGCCCCCAAGCTCAGAGGCGCTACGCACGCTCCGTCCCTACAGGCGGAATCCATCGCGCATCCAGATATCGGTCCGTCATCGAAGACCGCACATGGCTCGCCGGCCGAGGGGGCAGGACGACAGGCGAGCGACACCCTGTCGCACACATGTGGCGCTGCGCACCCTCTCAGTTTCCCGGCAGGAATGTCAGCCGGTAAACACGGCTGACCCTCAGCAAACGGCAGCTGTCTGCAGGCGCGCTGTCCAGTGTCCGTAATGCTACATGCGTCGTCATACCGTTCGCACTGAGCAGTATCTATGCAGCCATTACCACGCTTGACGAGACGCAGGCAACGGAATGTCGTACCGACCCTGACACAGTCATCCCCCAGTTCGCATTGCGAAGCCGCGTCGACACCAAAATCAGCACTTCGCTCGCACGTATCACCGGTCATTTTTCGGCGAGTGCATTTCTTTAGTCCCGGATGACAGAACAGACCAGTGCCGCAATGCGCCCCCGCAGCTTGACATGAATCGCCTTCGACCGCAGGTGCCACACACTGAGCAGTCGCCACGCCATGGGTGCCATCGAACACCAGCTGGCAGTCGAACCCACCGCTGCACCCATATTGGAGGTTGCATTCCGCCCCTTGCTTGTTTGGAGAACGGACGAGGCACCTCTGTTGGGCTGCATCCCACTTCCGGCTCTTCGTACCATTGCAGTCAATCTTCGTCATTTTCCCGCAAATACCGGGACACGGATATGCGGCATCAACAGTCTCTGACTTCGTTCCGCGATCGCAGAAGGCCGACAAACAATGACGATGTCTCCAACAGCGAGCGCCGTTGTCGACACGCCCAACGTACGCGTTTGCACAAATCCAGTCGGTCCACTTCATTTCAGTCGGATCCGAGTGAGTGATGGCGGTTTCTATGCAATTTGCAGCCACACCCAGATCCAGGCTCATGGACGCGTCCAGTTCTCGTTCGGCTGCTACGAGTGTGTTGCCAGGCAGATACGTCCGCACCCTCGACGCCAAGCAATACTTCACTGGCAAAGCAGATCCAGCTTGACGGTTGCTCGATCTCAGACAACCCAGCAATATATCAAGCGCAACCGCCGGTGGATACGCTGACAGCTGGTCAAGTAGTCTGACTTCGTTTGAAGCAGCCAGGGCGTCATGCGGCTCTACACTTCCGGCCTCATCTGTGACTTCGGCTGGGTAAGTGTCAGCAATCGAATCAACTTCTACTGGGACGTTTGTGTCCGAGCATGAACACATCCACAGGCAGGCTCCGAAGCTCGACCACAACAGCGACCAACGTGCCCGGTGAACCCAAAGTCTGCCCATCACTATGTCAACTTTGTTGGTCGCCGAGATCGGCTGAGTCACAATCCAACTATGGACAGTTGAGTGGACCGATCTGTGGCTTGTTCTTGTTTTCTGTGATGAGCGCCATTATCTGCTTCTTGCCGTCGGCGCTGCTTGATTGACCAAGCCGGGCAGCGGCGAATTGCCAAGGATTGAGTCCTCCTACCGGCAGGACCGGCGACAGCTTTCCATTCAAGAAGTTCGTCGCTCCTGCCCAACGGCATCCCTTGGCGATTCCAATTGCGAGGATTGTCTTCGCCTCGTACCACGTACTGACATTGTCATCGCTCTTCGCAAACTTATGGCCAGCCGGCTTCTTCACAAATGGCTCGTGCACCGCACCAAACGTCTTCAACACCGACTCGTATGACAAGAATGTCAACTTGTCGTAGCCCTCTACCGTTTTTGTCGGAAATCGGTAGTAATGACATGGCAGGAGCGCTTTGTAGGTCGCAGCAAACGCAGCATGCTTCTGGCCGGGAAACAGCAATTTGTACGCTTTTTCCAATTCCGTGATGAAGCACGGGTTCGCGTTCGGGCACAAAGTGGTTGGGGGCGGTCCTTGCCCGCAGGCAGCAGCTCCGAACGTTAGCCATTGGAAAGAGTCGTATAGTGTTGGTGCCAAGCAATCAGCCAGATTTGCTTGCAATTGGGCCGCCGAGCACTTGCCGATCGGGTTACCCGCGTTCAGACACGCTTGGTACGCCGCTCGCAAGGCCTGTGCGTGACTCAGACCAAAGACGCTCGCCGAAGTACTGGCTGGCAGCCCCTTACCATTGTCCAAAATCACCCTCTTGAGCAGTTTCTTGCACGCCTCTCGGTGCACGGCGCCGAATGCTTTCACGAGCCTCTTTCGGCGCTTACTGAACAAAGCGCACAACTGCTCGCATGAATGAAGCCACAGAAAACCGTGATGCTTCTGCAGTTCGGCGAGTCCTTGCCATGCAGCACTGGAGTACCTCAATTTGGATATCTCGTTGAGCCACAGTTGGAGAGTTGGACTAGGTCCAGCCCCTGCGAACGAGTCGGGTCCCGCCGGCACGGGCGCGCTGCGAGGCGTCGTTGTCGCCCGCACCTGTGTACTGAGATTGACGCTTGTGCCTGTTCTCCAATAGAAAGTTGTGTCGAGTTCCGGGTGATCGTCCCCACGGTGAAAGTAGGGAGTGTCGATGCCTGGAGGTCGTTCGGACCGACTACACTCCTCGCACTCGTCCCCACCAGTTGGGTCGCATCCGTTACATGTCTGGCAGCACGATGCTTTGTTCGTGTCGAGGTTGCTCAACGTGCTTCGTGGGTTTGCCGCGACAAGGCCGTGAGCGCGCCAAGCGGAACTGGCGCCCGGCGGGAGACCGGAAGCCCATGGGCGCACGAGTCCAAGGCCGGACCTAACGGGGACTCCCGTGCCATCCTCACCGCGACATGAATCGCGGCTATGTGCTCCGCACCCAGAAGTACGCACTGCATCTACGGGCGTTCTCGCCATTGGACTGCCCTCTTCAACGACCACTCGGTGGTGTCAAGCTCTCTGCCCCGGAACTGTTGCCAACGTCTGCCGACCTCTACACCTCGTCGAACCACACCGGCGCAAGCATCCGGAACAGGACCCAGCTCCCTTCGGTCCCGCTGATGTCAAACTGATAGCGCGCAAGTTCCAGCAGGCTAGAGGTTCCGGGCGTAACGCCACCAGTTGTCCAAGACGCAGGAAACTGGCCCCGTGCAGAGCCCACCGCGAAGATGGCGGTGTCAGCATCGGTGCCTGGCCCGGAGGTTTCTGAGTTCTTCGTGTACACCCGCACTTCAACTGTAGCGCCAGTAGACTTGATGATGTCGAGAGTTGCGGTCAGATTGTCGCCGCCACGAGGAAACCACGGGCTAAAAACGGTGTATGCAGTCGTGTCTGCAATCAACAGCTGTGCATCAAACATAGTACTGTCCCAGTCTGTGACGGCGTTGACATCGTCAATCGCGAGTGCCCGTGCCGCCGCCATCCAAATTGTAAGTCCTGTGTGACGGTGGCGCAAAGTGTCGTGGCCGTCAAGGGTGCGGCTCGCTGCGGGGTGCGGCTGCCTGCGATCGGGGATCGCGTGATCACGCCGCGAGCATCTCCCGCGTTCGTTCGCGCCACTTGCCGTTCATGAGATCGGTTCGCAGTACCGCCATGTCCGGCGCGCCGAGCTCACTCCAGCGCATTCCCTGTAACTTCAGCCGTCCGCCGGTGACGTGGTAGTTCGCGCTCTCGATGGCACCGCTTCCGACCCGCAGGCCCTCCTCGCGGTACGTCGGGTAATCCATCCGGTCGAGGTTGTTGCCGAGGTACGTCCGCAGTTCGTCGATGGACTTGTTCGCCGCTTCCCGCGTTGGCTGCAGGAAGCGCAGGCTGTCGACTACGGCCCGCGCGTCGCCGGCTTCGACTCGCGCGATCTGTTCGCGAGCCCACCGACTTGCGGCCTTGTCATCGTCGATGTGAAGCGTCCGTGCGGTGTCCCAGATCCGGTGTGACGCTGCGCGCTACTTCTTCACTCTGCCCTACTGCGGCGATCCGCACCCTCGTCGATCGGTCACGTTGCTGTTGCAAAGCCTTGACGGCCAGATTGAAACTACCGTCGGTTAACTTCGCGTAGCCTGGTTCCTTCGCTTCATCGAAACAGCGAGCGTCAGGCTCAGTTGAACAAT
>Ga0209992_10002292_pt1 | contig 17843 bp, 6 predicted proteins | sample 2SBtaG_2_FD_182564 | JGI IMG/M metagenome (GOLD analysis project Ga0209992, IMG submission 182564) | Deep subsurface microbial communities from Kolumbo volcano to uncover new lineages of life (NeLLi) - 2SBTROV12_ACTIVE470 metaG (SPAdes)... | ecosystem: Environmental > Aquatic > Marine > Volcanic... | reverse complement strand
GTATACCCCGAAACCTAAACGATTTATCTTAATGTGAGAAAATGAAAACACAAGGATTAAATAGTCAAACCGATGAGCGAGAACAGGAAAACGGAATAAACGAGAGCTGCTGACATTGCAAAAATTCAGGCACTCTAAAAATCTATTTGATTCGAGATAATAATGGGAAATGAAGGAGTGATGAAAGTTAAATTTATATAATAAATGATAAATTAGATCTAGTAGAGCTCAAAACAAAACAATCCAAAATCATATTCAACTCAAATAAATAATTTGAAAATGTGAAACAATTTTGCTTCCAAAAAAGAAATTTAGAAATCGAGCCATATCTTAATATTAATCATGAGTATCAAAATTATACTTATTAAATTCCTATCTTTGAATATTTCGTACTACTGGAGCTAAATTTGATTCAGGCCAAGCTCGACCAAATTGACATGCTTGAATAGATTCATTTTCCTCCATCATTTTCTGGGCAATTTCAATGTCCTCCCTGATGGCATTAATTAAATCATCTAATTAAATAGATAAAGTCATTAGATAATAATACTTTATATAGACTCAAAGATTGGGTAATAAAAGATATAAGACGTACCTACACCATCGAAATTTTGCTCTTCTCTCAAAAATCCACAAATCAAAATTGATAAATCTTGATCATAAAAGTCCTCCTCGAATTCATGAATTAAATGCGCCTCCTAAACAAGAAGAACTTTATGTTGTTCATATTTTGAATTTAATTAAATAAACCACAGTCTTCTCCTTATTGTCGTAGAAGGGGTTAAAGCCAATGGAAATCACACATTGATAAATTTCTGAGTTCAGTCTAGCGAGGCCAAAGTAGATACCAGTATCTAGATCGCTTATATAATGCCCAATTATCTCCATAGAAAGATTAGCTGTGGGGATTCCAAGCTCTTTAGACCCTCTCCCGAAACCACGAACCACGATAGATTGGAAGTGAAGGAGGGAACCGAGAAATCTTGCTAAAAAGAACAAACAACAAACTCTGAATTTTTAGTGGGTAGAATAAATAATTAAGTGATATAGTGCCATAAAAATGAATCTTAACATAACTTACCAGTAGTAGCCATCGATAGATTTCTTATTCAAAAAGTTTATAAGTGGTGAGAGAATACCAAAGATCAAAAAATTTTACAATTTGAATTCACAATTATTGATGATCAAAAGTCAGAGGCTTTTATATGTTATAAGATTCTTCTGTATTCTTATTTTATTACTCCTAACATATCGAAAATCCATGTTATTAACAAAATATCCTCATTTCTAAGAAGAGTATACCTGTTTATACTCCCAATTTTCATTTTCTTTCATGTTCTTGAATTTTTCAATTAGGAAAAATAATCTTTGATACTCAACAGCGTGCAAAGCAGCCTATTTGAAATTATGAATCACCTTTTAAAAGCTTGTAATTCTAATCTTAAACTATGTAAAGAGTTGAAATTTGAGGTAGAATATCAAGAAAGTAAGGAAAATGATGAAAGATTGGAAGAATTTCTGAATTCATGGACCCAAACTTCGCGAAGCTCAAGAAGTTGTTTGCTTAACTTTTCTCAACCTATTTTTAACAAAGTTATGGATATAATGCTTAAGCAAGAGGCGGAGAATAAACCAGATAAATTATATAGGGGGGTAAGTAAGAGTTTTTTTCGGAATGGTTGCCTGGGTTGTTTGTCTCCAATTCTCTCTTTTCATCCAAGCAACACTCATCTCAGAATGGTTGAGGAGAAGGAGGAGGAGGAGTTAAAAGGAATTTCTTCAATTCTATCCAATAAGCACAACTCTCAAGGTACAGAGGATGATGAGGAGATGGAGGGGGTGATATGGGATGGTTGTATGAACTTTCAAACCAATCGATTGGTCCTGCAACTTCGCTTACCAAATCATCCAATCTTTCCAAAGAAGAAAGAACTCATGTTAGAGGAGGAGGAGGAAGGGAGATTGAAGATTCTAAATTTGGATATGGAGAAAATGATGGGAAGTAATATTTTTATTAATAAATTGTGCTTTGTGATGAGAGAAATCGTTTCCAACTTTTATTTGACGAACAAACTAACCTCTTTTCACAATGAATTGATTCAACTTTTGTTCCCTTTAGATTCAAATGATCGTCCATTCTTTGAGATTATATGTTGGATTAATCACATGTTCAAACACCAGAAAGGAAGTCAGGAAAAGAGCTCTTCTGAATCTACTTCCTTTCTTATGATCATATCGTCTATTCTTGAAAGTTCAACTCAAAATGAACAAAAAGAAGAAAAACCATCTTTAAATTCTTTCACCTCTAACCTCCTATTGACCTTCCATGCTATCATTTCTAACTTAATAATTATCTTCAAATCAAGTTTTAACCCTCCTAATGATGAATATCTTTCAATCATTCAACAATTCATCAAGAATATGATTTTCACCTTCAAATGGATCAACTCTCAAAAATCAGGGGAGGAGCAAGAAACAACAACTATCAACCATGAGATTTGGATCAACAAAGACGGCCAACGCCTACCAACATCATCAGATACAGATAGTGAAGAAGATGAAGAAGATGGGGATGAAGATTCTTATTTTTTCACTCCATATTCAATGTATTCTCAGATGGTTCAACTCGCTTCCCTTTCCTTCCATTCTATCCCAATTTCAACAATATCAAACCTCTTTTCATCCTTCTTTTTATGTCTTGACACCACAACTAGTCATCTTCCACAAGATTCTCTTTTGTTGAAGGGGATATTAGAAATTCCAGTTGATATGAGAAGATCATCCAATAGCAAACCAAAGAATAATAACCAAAGTGTTGAGTTCTCTCAAGAGGATGTCTTGGATGATTTATTGAGGAATGATTCTCAAATATCAAACAACAGCTTTTCAATTTTCGAAGATGATGATGATGAAGAAGAGGAAGAAGAGATGAGATTAAGTCAGCAGCAGAATGATGTTGAATTAAATGAGAATGATGATTCTGAAGCAATTCTCAGTAGACTTACTTTTGTTGGAGATATTCTTGACTATGTTATGAAGAAAAAAGTCAAAAGAGATCATAATCATCATTTTTATGTTCAAAAGAATGAAATGTTGTTCCCTTACTTATGCTACCTAACAAATGATCACAACCCATCTGATTTTGAAGATGATATTGATACCCATCCTTCTGTTCCATCATTAAATATTTTTCAATGGGTTGAAATTTTATTTGGTGTTTTAATCGATCATCTATCATTCAAGGTGAATGGGGATGGGATTGAGAGCACCTTTGAGGAATTTGAGGGGAGGATGAGGGAGTTTCCAGTATCTTTACTCACCTCACACATTTATCCAATTATTGAGATGATATTTGAGACCATCAATTACAAGCAAGAAATTGCTGAAGGGAATGAATATCAAAAAAGTGAAAAGAGGAAACAATCTGATGATTATGGATCAGAAGCAAGTCAAGAGAGAGTTGTACTGAATTCTATGGGAGATATTGAAATGATGAGTGAGGAAGAGGATGAAAAAGAAGAAAACCGAAACGAAATTCAAGAATCTGATCCTCAATCAAGAAAACTCCATCTTTTGTTTCAATATTTTGATATCCCAAATACATCCAGAGTTTTAATCGTCAAGAAAAGTTTGGTTCAAAATTTGCTTGATACCCCCTCTTTATTCAAGAGGCTTTATATATTTTTGAATCTTTTATTCTGGCAATCCACTTATATTCAATACAACTCTATCCAATATCATGCACATTTAGGAATAAATGTCCTCCTCTTTTCACATTGGAAATCATTCCCCTTATTAGTAAATTTCATTTCAACCTCAAAATCTAGTTTGTTTTTAGAACATTCTATCTCAAGTATATTCTTCTCTCAGACTTCAGATACCATCTCTGAATTATCAAAGAAATTAGTAAAATTGAAGAACAAAGAAGAATGGAATGAAGGAAAAGAGTCTCACAAACAAAGCAGCGATCTAACACAAATTATCATCCAATCTCACTGTTCTAACATCTGTTGTTCGTATCTATGGTGGTCAAGACAAGGTGTTGTTTCATCTTTATTATCTCAACTCTTCCTCCCAACCTCTTCCCCTTTATCAATGATCGATCTTGATGTGAGTAAAATAGTTTCAATTTTATTCTATCGATTCAACATTGGAATTGAATCTTTGATTTCATCTTCTTTGCTAAATCATTCCATATTGATTTCTTCCATTTTTCCACCAAGAAATGCATTAGATGATGATCTTTCCAAATTGACCAGTTCCATCCAATTTTTAGACGACTCTTATCATATCTCCCCTTTCTCCTCCCATTTGCCCAAACTTCTTTTGATCCTCCCCACTTTCCTTTGTAATTTGGCTTCCAAGGATTCTTTAAGGCAATCTGTTCAATTTTTGATATCTTTAACAATCATTTCTTCCTCAGATATTATTATTCTTAAGAAGAAAAGGAGTGATGATAGAATGGAAGATGAAGAAGAAGAAGAGGAGGTGGAGAAGGAATATCGAATGTTCAAATCTTTTGGAGATCATCCATCTTATTGTTTTCATGATTCATTCGATGAAGATGACGTTTTTCATACTTTCGTTTCATCTATTCAATCTTTGATTCCTTCTTCTTCTTCTTCTTCATCATCATCATCATCATCTCTTACCTCTCAGAAATTCATCCAAACTTGTTCAGTTCCTCGATTGATAGAATTGATTGTTGGTTGTTTCCAAGTTTTGATCCAAGCCCCTTCATCCTCACCAAAGTTGGCTAGTTTTAGGATATTTGTGATTAGTTTCTTGGTTGGTGGGTTTATTTCATTTTTGGATTGCTTGTGGAAGAATTTTGATGATGTTTATTCCTCCTTCTCCTCCTCCTCTTCTTCATTTGATAATCATCATGAGATTCAATTAATGGATTCTTCTTTCAAAGATCTTTCATTTTCAATTACAATTTCAAGTCTCATGAGGAAATCTTTATTGAATATCACTCAATTTAATGAAGATAATGATGATCAAATTATAACTTCCAAAATTGTTGTCAATCAGTTTATGATCTCATATTTTAACTATCTAATCTCCCTCCTCCCTTACTATCATCTTTATTCAATATATGGTGAAAATGGTAATGGTGGTGAAAGTAAAAATGATCTGGAATCAAATGAAGTTTCTTTCTTATTCAATAATCAGTATGATGATCATCAAACTAGGATTATAAATCACGAAGTGTACTTTATGGAATTGAAGGAGATGATGCTTGATGAAAATGAGTTTAAAAGAAGAATCAATATTTCAATCTTAAAATCAACAACAACAAAAAGAAAGAATGAGATCAATAAAGAAGAAGAAGAAGAAGAGAATGAATTAATCATGTTTGAAAAGACTTTATTATGTCTATGTAGAATGATGGAAATATTTGAAGGCTCTTCTTCCTCATCCTATTCTTCTTCTTCTTTAAGAAATCATCAAGATTTTCCAATGGTCCAGCTGTTTAATCAATTTTCAACCATTTTATCCTCTTCAAAAGAATACAAAGATAAACTGAATATCAAATCACCATCCATTCAAATTCACCAAATGCAACAGATCTCATCATTTTCCTTTTCTTCCATTCTTCAACAACAACAACAACAGCATGAAGAAGAAGAAGAAAAAGAAGATCAGGAGATTTTTGGTTTGGATGATGATAGTTTGATTTTAAGCCCAATTTTATCAAGTCCATCCAATATATCCAGTCCATCCTCAATTTCTTCTTGTGATATGAATTATGATGATTCCAATACACCATCTCCTTCTCCTTCTCCTCCACCTTCTTCTCTATTTACACAATCATCACCATCTTCATCCTTTCAAAAAAAGAAGTTTGGAGAATCTCAACAACAACAAATATTAAACAAGAGAAGAAAAGTAAGTTTTGATAATCATGGAAGAAATCAAATCTCAAAAAAAGTAAACGATGGGTCAACTACTAAAATGAAAAGAAAGAGAGAAGAAAAAAGTGAAAAAATATTTTTTGATCAACACCAAGATAATGAAGAAGAAGAGGAAGAAGACAATGTTCAATTATTCAAGATAAATAAAAAGAGGAGATTGGAGGATGATGAAGAAGAAGAAGAAGAAACAACAAGAAATGAAGATTTCAATGATGCTTATAATATGTTGGTGAAAAGTGGACTGGATTTCTATTCTATGTTAAAAAAAGTGATTATTGACAAAAGAGAAAATATCATCTCAATTCCAGAAAATAGATCATACAATGTATTTTATGAATTTTCAAATCCATATCGTTCTATTCTTCAATTGAGAGAAGAAAATGGAGATGAGATTGGATTTTTTGGATTACATCAAAGAGGAAAATCATTTCAACTCATTCACACCACATTATCAACTCAACTTTTTATTCCAATCTTCTCAGTGGTTGAGATTGAAAGTGAGATTGGTTGTCCAAGATGGTTTGGGTTTGTGAATGATATCTATGAAGATCTGAGCAAAGAAGAAGATGATGATGAAGAATTTGAAGGAAATGATCGTGAGTTTGATGAAGAAGATGATGTAGAGAATTTATCAACAATTGACAAACAAAGATTGAAACCAACACAAAGAATCTCATTGGATATTCAGTGGTTTTGTCATTATTCTGAAATCAAAGACAATTTAAAAAGACAATTTAATAATAATAGAAAAGTAAGAGAATTTAATCATCAATTCCTCTCTTCTCATAATGGAAAAATCAGTCCAGAATCTGTTTTAAAAGTGATTAAATGTCAATATGGAACTCACATCCCATCCAAGATGGAAAATTTACCCAAAAAATCATCAAAAATTGCGATATTTTGTGAACATTTTATTCATTTTGAACAAAAGAAATTTTATTCAATTCCTGAATGTTGGAATAAAATGATTAAACTTTCATTTAAAATTCATAAAATTATTCAGAAATTGCCTTTTAAATATGTTGAAGAAGATGAAAATGAAGCAAATGAAAAAAAGAAAAGACGAATAATGAAGAAAACGGATTCAGAAGAGGAGAAACAAAAAGAAGAGAAATCAAAAAAGAAGAAGAAGAAAAGAACAACAACAGATATCAAATATTTGATGTCTGAGGAGGAAGAGAAATCAGATGATGATGAAGAGGAGGAGGAGGAGGATGATATATCAGATTCTTCTATTATCATAGATTTAGTTGAGGAGGAAGAGATGGAAGAAAAAGAAGGAGATGAAATGACATTATTGGGTGAGAAGAATAACACATCATTAAATCGATCTACACAATTGAGAGGTCAATTGAATATCAATAATCATCAAAATCAAAATCAACAAAATCAACAACAATCTGAAGAAAAACTACCCATGATGAAAATCAAAAAGAAGAAGAAGAAAGTAGCAAAACCATCATCTCAAAATATGATGACCAATAACAACAACAATGATTTTTATTTTGTAACCAATCATCCTTCTTCATCTTTTAGAAATAATGGAAGTTCAATCAACTTAAAATCATCCCAAAAAAAGGATGATGAAAGATCGACTTCCTCTCACATACAAAGTTCGAGAAGTCGTAAATCTTCAAAATCCAAATTAGTAACAGCAAGCCAAAAACAACAATCACAAATAATCAATAAAAGATCAAATTTGGAAATGACAAAAAAGAAGAATGTAATTGTTGAGAAATTACCTTCCATCAAGGTAAGAACACGAATCAATGGGAAGAAAGCAAAAAATCATCAGGGTGAGAGGAGGAAAGAGAATATGGTAATGCTTTGTAATATAATCACAAGTTTGGATGTTTCCACGATGATTTTATCTTCTGATTCTTACAATGATCATCAAAATGAAAACTCTTCATCATCGTCAGAAGAAGCTTTTGAAAAACACCTTTCATCCTTTGGCATTCACTACTCACAAGAAATTGAAAAAGGATTGGAGGAGAATAAGAGGGGTAGAGGTGGAGGAAGAAGAAGGAGGGGGGGATTTAGGAGAAATGGAGAATATCAGCAATTATCTCCAAAAGATTTTTCATCTTCTAATGAATATATAAACCATTTCGCTTGTTGTATTTTTTATGAAATCAAAGATCAACTATCCCAAGATTTGCAAAATTCAAGTAGAGGAGGAGGAAATCGAAATCAAAATAGAAGAGTATTAAATTTAATGGATGTGATTATTCGATCATCAGATGCTCCAATGAGAAATTCTTCAAATTCTTCAAATTCGAGACAAAGAAGCACAACACAACAAGAAGAAGGTGGAGGAGGAAATGAGATGAGGATTACAATTTTGAATACAACAAATGAGAGTTTGGATATTGGAATTAGAGATGTTTTATTGTTTGTTCATCCTAAAAATGAAAGAGATGATATTTTACCTTCTTCCTCTTCCTTAACTTTTAATGATCTAATGAGAAATTATGCTACCTGTTGTTTCTTTGGGGTTGTTACTGAGAGAGGAGGAGGATCACAAACTAAAAATATTAATTTAGGTGTGTATTATCAAAATAGAAATCTCTCATCTTCCTCATCTTCAAATTCAAACTCCTCAAATTCAAATTCCAATCGAAATATGATGCCAAGAAGAGAAAAATTGAAAGTGATGTATGTGGGAAGTTTATCTACTCATTGGAGGGAATTGAAAGCTTTGTCCAACTTTAAAAATTCAAGTTTGTGTTTTTATTTATTAAAAGGGTATCCTGAATTTGAGATGGAGGATGTTAAAAATGAAATTTGTCATAATTTAAATTTGTTGAAGAATTCCAATTTGAAGACAGATTATCAATTGCGAATTTTACATGCTTTGGAAAATACGTTTTTATTGTTAAAAGAGGTGGGGATCAAATGTATTCAAGATATGAATGTTTTGGGGTTGGTGAAAGAATTGTCAGAAAAAAACACAAAATTATCTGTAAAAGTACAAGAGTTTTTATCCAACATTTATAATTCATATTACCCCCAAGGAGATTCTATTTTTGATAGAATGAATGTGTTTGTGTTTGAAGAAAATGTTTTGCCACCCAAAGTAGATGGTTTGTTGGAGGAAGCTTGGGATTTTTTGATGAAAAATTTCAATCCATCTCAACTTTGGGCGATTACAAAAGTGATGAATAAAAAGACGAGATTTGGGAGTGATATCTCCGCTATTCAAGGACCGCCCGGAACTGGGAAAACTGTGACTATTTTAGGTATCCTTCTAATCTTTTATTGCATGCAGGAAAATAGAATCCAAAAGAAAAGATCTAGAAAAACTTTGTTGTTACATCGAAGTTTAGATTATCATCCATCTCCAATAGTTCTCACAGCTCCTTCTAATGGTGCAGTTCAAAACATCGTTGAGAAGCTTCATGCACTCAATTGGTGTGATGGGATGATTGATGAGGAATTTGTCTTATTGATCCATTCTAGATCTCATCCTATACCATCTCAATTCTCTTCCATTTCTATCCATTATCGAATTGAAAGGTTGTTAAGTGGAAATCAAACATACCAAGCTTTGGTGGTTGAACATCAGAATTTACGAGATGTCACTTTTTCTTTAATGTCTTATGAGCGATGGTTGGGGGAAAAGAATTATGAATTATCGGGTAGAACTATCCCAGAGCAGTTTAAAAACAATGATGAAATATCAAATATTCAGTCATCATATGAGAGTGGAAATGTCCAATTGAGTTTGAAAGAAATCATCTCAAAGAGATTAACTACTTTATTCAGGGAGCTTAGGAACTTGGAAGGAGAAATGGGGAGGATTTCGATTGACATTGAAATGGATTTGCTCAATCAATGCAAGGTATTAATTGGAACTTTAAGCTCTTTTGGATCTGGATACATTGAAAGATTTTGTGGTGGAGAGAATTCTCAAACCCCTCTTGAGTTTGTCATCATTGATGAAGCTTGTCAGGCAACTGAACCTTCTATTCTCATTCCTCTTCAATATCAGTGTAAGAAACTTGTGATGGTCGGTGATCCAAGACAACTTCCTCCTACAATCCTCTCACCAACATGTTCAGAAGTTGGTTTCAACACTTCCTTGTTTGAAAGATTGGAAAAAAATTCTCATTTGATCTATCTTTTGAAAACACAATATAGAATGCATCCTGAAATTTTAAAGTTCCCAAATGAACAATTTTATAAAAACAAACTCATTTCATCCTGTGATCTTGTCAATGAATTGAATCTTAAGATTGTTGGAAGGTGAGAGATAGAGAAAGAGAGTGATAATGACAAAAATGATGAAATTGTGTTTGATTTATATATTTTTTTTGTTTTTGTAGGCACTATTGGGAGTTTTATGATCATAAAGAAGAAGAGGAAAGTAAAGATAACAATCCAGTTATTATTGAATTGTTGGAAGATGGCCGACTCTCAGATGGGAGTAAACAAAAACAACAAAAAGAAGAGGAAAAGAAGGAAGATTCTATCCTCCATCCTTATAAATTCTATTCTTTGAATCAAGTTTAAAGAGAAAGAAAAATTGAAATCATCTTATATATTTTATTTTATGATTTTTCATTTGTTGTTTGGTTGTTAGAGTAAAGAATCAAGAGAAGGGAATGGGTATTGTAATTATCAGGAGGCATCCTTTGTGATAGAATTACTCATTTTGATTCATCAAATCATATTTAGATCAACATCATCATCTTTTTCCAATTTTGATTCAAATTCCAATTTTGATTTTGGTTCCATGACAATTGGAATTATCACTCCTTATTCTAAGCAAGTTCATTTGATCTCACGTTGGATTTCTGATATTGGAAAAGATGAATCTATTATCCAATCATTTCATCCATCTGACATTTTGAGGAATTTTATAACCTCAAATTCTTCAAATTCATCCAATTCTTCATCCAATTCTTCTTTGGATTGTAAATTGGATCAATTTATTCCATTTTCTGAGGAGTTCAAGTCTTGTATTGAAGTGAAAACTGTAGATGGATTTCAAGGTCAAGAGAAAGACATAATTTTATTCAGTTGTGTGAGAACTGAAAATTTTGGATTTTTGGAAGATGAAAGAAGATTAAATGTAGCACTCACTAGAGCTAAAAAATGTTTATGGATTGTTGGAAATTCTAAAAGACTCTTCTCAAAATTTAATTCAAGTTCAAATTCAATGAGAAGGAGAAAATCAAATCAAAGAATGAATAATGATGATGATAATTTACCAATTTCTTGGAAAAATTTAATTTTGGATGCAAAGATGAGGAAAAGTTGTTTGGTGTATATGAATCAAGACAATCCACCATTCATTCAGAATAATAATATTGGCACCAAATATCAAGGAGAAGAAGAGGAAGAAGAAGAGAAGAAGAATTATCGACGATTTTATGATCAACCACAATCACCACCATTGCATTCATCATCATCATCATTTTCATCATCTTCACAGAGGGTTTTGAGAGGGAGGAAGAGAAGTCCAAGAGTTGGATTTGTAGATGAAGAAGGAGGAGGAAGTCACAATGAGTTCAATATCTCTTCTTCTTCCTCCTCTTCTTCAGCTCCTTTTCATTCTTCACAATCTAAATCTGATCATCAACAACCATCATCATCATCATTTTCATCTTCATCAGCCAAAAAAATAAGAACAAAAAGTCCCTATAATAAAAAGAAAGATATAATTTCATCATCTTCTTCATATCAAAAGAGAAAACAAAAGGAGAAAAGATACAACAACAAAAAAGATGAAAATAAGAAGAAAAAAACAAGAAATCAAAGAACGAATAAGAGGAGAATGTCTGTATCCAAAAATGATGAAAGAGGAAGAAGAAATGATCGACGACCACCTTCTCAACCAAAATCATCCTCTTCCTCATCTTATTATTATCCATCAAGAAGAAGTAGAAGAAGAAGATCACCATCTCCTAATAATTCATCAATGAGGAGAACAAGAAGAAGGTCACCTGATAATTCATATTATAAAGAAGAGAATCATCAAAGGAGAGTAACTAGATCTCACGCTTCTTCAAATTATCATCATAATTTAAACCTCCAAAATTCATCTTCTCCCTCCTCAACGAGATATTCAAACAGATTGATGAGACAAGCTCCATCTAAAAGCACAAAATGACCAACAAAACTTAAGCAATATATATTTTAAAAAAAGAAGATCTTGTTTTTATGAATATTAAATCTTGTGTAGAGTCTATGTTTGTTTTATTTTCAATCTAAAAATGTCTATTTTCTTCTCTCTTCTCTTTTTCTTTTTCTTCTTCATGACCAACTGAAACCATCTCCAAATATCATATTCTTGGTCCTAGCCTCCATTCTCCTCTCATGATCCAACAATTGTTGAGAAGATTTATTGTTGGTGGTCAGATGATTGTGAGAAGAGGAGGAAGAAGAGATGAGATGGTTGAAATGATGTTGAGATTGATCAAGTTGATTTGATAATAAAGTCAACTCTTTCCTCTTTTTCTCATATAATTCATTCATACATCTCTCACCATCCCTATGATGTTGATTTGTGTTGGGAGATGATTGTTGTGATTCTGAGGAGGAGATGGTAAGTTGAGTAGGATGAAGGTCATTGAGATGGACTTTGGTTAAGTGTGGAAGAGGGTTGACACTCAAAATTGAAACTTCTTTTGAAACGCCATTTGGGTTAGATAAAGTGAATAAATATTCACCCAATCCACCTTCACCCTTTTTATTACTCCTCCTTTGATGAGGTTTGGTGACTGGATATTTGTATGAAGATGAAGGGAGAGAGGGGTAACTAAAATAAAACCAAACACATTGAAAAACAAAAAAAAATGAAACCCCTTATCTAAAAGTGCCGATTCTGAAAGCCCCAAATTCTTAATGGTTGATATTCGATGATTTTCTCCCCTACGTATAGCCGTTCTATTCGAAAAAGCATATTATTAATGTCAAATGAGTAAATAGATATGCGAAAATGACGAAAAATGCAGCAATTCAAAACCTGTTCTCTTTTTCATAGACCGACTTCAAAAACATGCTTTTTTGTGACCCTGGTGCTCCCAATGGCCTTGATGTTGAACATTTTTCCATTCTTCTCTGATTAATCTAGAAATTAATGAGTAACTATAAGAATATTAATCAAGTTTAAAGTGGTTTATGAAGCTCTAAAGTTGGTGAATCTTTTTGTGAAATTTTGCTACAATTGAGGTCATATAATGATAATTACACTGTTTAGGGGGATAAAACTTTCGATTTCATGGAATATAGTAAGGTTTGCCCTATAAAATATCCTTAAAACTTTATTACCAAAGTAATTGAGTGAGAACCGAGGCTTTTTCGTGGAAACAAAATTAATTTTTCCTTAAATTTTATCTCCCGAAATCAATCATGTTCTAAACGTTAAATACTTTATAGAAATTTAATTTTATTCATCTTAATGTAATGAAAACGCAATGAAAATCCATTATTTGTTCCCGATTATAATAAATTTGTTCATATAATAGCATAAATTGATCAAAAAATGAGTGGACGCCAAAATGAAAAATCTCTCAAACTTCAAATGATTGAAAGATGGTTCTGTGGGAGGTGGAAGATGAATTTGGAAGTGAGAGAGCTAAATCCATCCTTTCGTCTTTCATCAACTAGGTTATAAAAATACTATTGTGTCCATTTTGTGTCAAATAATAGGAATGAATATTGTTTGATTGGTCCCTCTTCAACTCATTTCTCCTCCAATTCATCCCTCATTTTACAATGGTCCTTCTCATCTCACCCTTTTACCATGAAAACCATCAATGATTCAACATCAAATGACAAAGAAGAAGAAGATACATCTAAGGAAGGAAATCCTACACCAACAAAAATGAAAAAAGAAGGAAGAAGAGATGAGATGAATATTGAAAATGACATGAAGGATGAATGGATCATTGAATTCATAGATGAAGAAAGTGAGGAGAATTATGGGGAAATGGATATTAGGATTGTATCTAATGGTTTTTTAAGAATAAAAGTTGATACCCCTTTTTTATTTCAAATAGGAGAGTTATTTGATGGGATATTTTCATTCCAAACTATGAGATTATCTTTCCAACTTAAAACAACATCAAGAAGAAGTGAAAATGATGAAATTGACCAATCTGCTTTATCAACTACTTTTGATTACTCTTTTTCTATTTTTAAATCCCCTTCTTTAAATTCATCATCAATTCACCAATCAATTGAAATTGAAGAAAATGATGATCATTCATTTGTCATTTCTATCCAAGAATTTCACCATTTTAAAAATCAAATGAACAATCACAATCATCATTTCATTCATCTTGGGACCATGTTTTAAAGAAAGAATAATTTATCAATTTGTTTTTTATCATATCCCTAATTGATTTTTATTTTGTTTAAAAATAGGTACAAATTGAAAAATGATGGATGAAGAAAAAAAGATTGTTAAAAAAAAATAGATTATGTGGTTGTTGCGTTTTTTTTTTGTTAAATATTTCTTTGATTGTGTTCTTTTTCTTTCGTTTTTGGTTCTTATTTTTGGGTTTGGTTTGAAAAGTGATTGAAAAGAATGAGAGATTAATCTTTTGTAGGAAATGATAAAATAAAAATACTTTGAAGAAGGAAAAGAAGAAGTTTTTGTTGTTTGAGATATGATTGAGATTTAATTGCTTCAATTCATGAAGAATATTCCATTGGTGTGCATTTTTACCTCCTTCTTTGTTTCTTATTATTTTTGGATGATGTGCTGTTTTTTCTTCCTCTTTTTTGAGATTTGTTTGAAGAAGTTGAAGATGAAGATGAAGAAACAACTTTTGTTGCTCCAAAGAATGAATCCATCCTTTTTTGATTCGATTTGGATTTTGCTTTCTTAAGAGAAGAGATTCTTCCTCTCACTCTCCCCTCCTCAAATCCCATCTCCTCAACTAAATTTATTAAAAGTTATTATGGGTTCAAAAAGACAAATTGACGAAAGAAATTAAAATAAAATACCCAAGAAATGGATGAGATTTGGTTCATCGCACCCTGTCCACTTCAACTAAATGGAAATTAGAATTGGGTGTGAAAAAATGTGAAGATTTTGATAAAAACTTCGAAGGATGAAGAAGGGAGGACATCAGGAGTTTTAAATAATCGTCTAGCTTCTGTAAATAATGGTGGAACTTCAATCTTCTCCTCTTCTTCATCTTCATTTTCAGCTTCTAAGCCTTTAAATTCATTCTCAACCACTTCTTCCTCCATCATCTCCTTCTTCTCATCTTCTTTTGGAATATCTTCTTTTTCTTTCATTTCCTTTTCAAGTTGTTGATCTCCCTCCTCCTCCTCTTCAATTACCATCTTATCTAAAGGAGAAACACCAACATCTGACTCTGATTGAGATTGGGATGATGGTTGGTCATTTGATGAATCAATTAAAGTAGATGAAGAGGTTGGAGTTGATAAAGCTGATTCTTCTTCTTGTGATTGTTGTTGAACTTGTTCTTCTGTTTCCTTTTCCTCATTATTTTCTTCAACAACAACTTTTTTCTCTTCCTCCTCCACTTTCTCAATTTTCTCTTCTGTTCCATCTTTTTCTTCTTTGATCTCATCTTGTACAGTCTCTTCCTCTTTTTTATCATTTTCAACCACTTCTTTCTCTTCTTCTTCATCTTTGAGGATCTTATTTCTTTTATAAGTAGTCCTCCAATCAGATCCAATATCATACTTATTCTTCTTTCTTGTGTTGGAGAGAAATTCCACCACATTTTCTAATGTTCTGTGATCAGAAATGAGTTTGTAAGCTGTTTTTGGACCGATCCCTACACAATTGAAAAAGATAAAGGAAATGAAGAAATGATTTATGAGAATTGGATTTTTAATAGAATCATCCAATCATCTCATTTCTTGTCTTTTTCAAAACCTTTGATGGACGAGCAATAATCACAACCACATAAGATACAAAGATCAACAAATTCATCTTGAGATAATGATAATCCCTCCAAGATCTTTGATAAGTTGATCTCTAATACTGGAGCATCATTTCTATTTTATTTTGTGTTTGTTTTGGATGATTATTTGATTGAAAAATTGAGAGAGATGATTATATTTGATTGAAAAACTCTATTTTATTCTCACCCAGATCCTCCAGCAAAAGTTAATCTCCTTAACAACCTTTTTGAAAGAAAAATGGAATCAGAAAATCAAAAAAGAGAATCTTGAAAGAAGTATCTCATCTTATACCTTGGTGTTTGGAAGGTTAAAGCATCCATATCTTCTGTGGCTGTAGCCCAAACCACCTGTGAGATCATGGTAGATGATGAGATATGATCATGGTAGATTATGAGATACACTGTATGACCATGGTTGATGAGATATGATATAATTTGTGATCTATTCTACCCTCATCAACCATCTCATCTAATCATATCTCAAACCCCTTCTCTTGCTAGTTGAGCACATTGAGCTTCAGCTTCACCAGGTGCTTCTACGATTGGACACCCCATCAACCTAAAAATGAGAGACACTCAGTATTTGAAATTGAATTGATTCTTGAAGATAACCTCAAAAGCTTTTTACAATCCTCAGAATGCTGTCTAGTGGCTCTCACAATCTACCAATCATGTCAACAACAATAATCAACAAAATATCAATATGATTTACCATCTCTCATCTTCAAAAGTATCTTTCTTTCAAAGATATCTCTTTCAAACCCTTTTTGAGTATTTTTCAATGTCATCTTTGTTCTCCTCCTCCTTCGCTTTCTATGGATGGATGATGACAATGAAGAATGAGAAATATCATATCAAACAACATACCTTCAATTCCTCCTCAGCCTGCTTTCTTCTATGAGATCTCTTGAGCAACTATGAAGAACAAACCAAAAATCATCTTTTCTTTTCCTTCCAACCTCTCCTGACTTCATTTGAGGTGGTTTACCATCAAACACGAAGATGGGCTTGATGCCACATGATAACATACGAATGGTTCGATTGAACATACCCTGAATATGACTATTTTAATTGATTTGATAAACACAAATGAAAACAAGAAAATCATCATTTTCAATTTTCAAGACCTCGTCACTTCTCCAGCTTCATTCATCAACATCTGAGATCCACCTTCAGGCCCCGATGATCTCACAGAGATAAGAAATGCGTAGATAGCCATAGAAGCATCTACAGCTACTTTTCGACCCATATAGCTATTCAAATTGATCTCTGAAATTGCATCTGGGCATTCATCCGCCAAAAGCTTCATTAAACCCTGAATTCCCATGGTGTACAACTATTATGAATACAATGAGAGGAACAACAATAAAGTATAGATTATAAAAATTAAATTTTAAACAATTCAACAACAAGAACTCTTAAGTTCTGAGGACATTTGTAAAAAATTGGCAAAACTCTCCAAAAACAAATTAAATTTTAGAAAGAATAAGAAAGTTTGGAAACAAAATATAGATTTAGTCATATATAACAGCCTCACAATGATCTATTAAAAACATCAAAATTAAAATTGTCAATCACTTATATAACTTTTTATCGATAAATTCAAATTTTCAAATTTTAGATTAAATTTCCTATTTTAAAATGTTGAGATTTTTATTTTATTTTGTGTGCAAATTATTAATAGAATATATATTCACCTAATGAGATATTTATTTCTCCTCACTCACTTTATAGGGAGGAGGCAAAGCAATCTGAGGATGAATTAGAATTTCAAATTGCTCAAGCGAATCAACTCATCTTTGGGAATGATTCCTTTAAGGATCATCAATTACCAATCATTAAATCATTTTTACAAGGACATGATGTATTAGTTGGGCTTCAAACAGGAGGTGGAAAGTCATTATGTTACCAGCTACCGGCTGTTTTGTTGGAGGGGCTCACAATCGTAATTTCCCCTTTAATTTCTCTCATTCAAGATCAAATTTCAGACTTAATTTCATTACCAAGTTGTTTGTATTATGAAATATTG
>Ga0209992_10002291_pt1 | contig 17844 bp, 19 predicted proteins | sample 2SBtaG_2_FD_182564 | JGI IMG/M metagenome (GOLD analysis project Ga0209992, IMG submission 182564) | Deep subsurface microbial communities from Kolumbo volcano to uncover new lineages of life (NeLLi) - 2SBTROV12_ACTIVE470 metaG (SPAdes)... | ecosystem: Environmental > Aquatic > Marine >... | reverse complement strand
CCATAAATTAATTCATGATGCAATTATGTATGAACATGGAGAAGTTACTTTGAATCATCTCATCAGCATATATCAAAGATACTTGTAGATTAATTCATAAAGTATGATCTTATGGATATAATCGGTCAACATACCTCACCTTTCTACATGGTTTGTACATCTATGGTATTTTTTAGGCATAAAAAAAATCCATTCAAATACTAATTTTTTCTTTAAATTTTCTTTAAAAAATTATTTTGTGTCTAGTGGTTTATTACAATAAATTTACATTTCTAAATAATGAATTCTATTCAATCATTATTTTGTAAGAAATGTAATCATCATACTTGTTTTCATGATAAAGGCCAATGTATGAAATGCGGGGGTAATTGTAATTGAGAGATATTATTTATCTGCCTGATGGTATTACAATACTAGGTTCTAGTCCTAAACACTTTGAGAAACCAGAACCAGAGATACCCGATTATGATATTCAAGATGCCAATAAATATTATTTTTCAAAAAAGGAACAAAAGGAATTTCAATAATTATGCTGCCTCACTTGGTATTTGATGAAGAACTAGCAGAAATTCAAGCAGAATTTTTATCAAATGAATATCAAATATTTGCTACATTTTATCCTAAACGATACAAGTCACATATTCTATGTAGAATGTTAGGCCATGATTATTTTGCAATAGAGGGATTTAATGAAAATGGTCAAGTTAGTGAAATCTTGACATGTTGTCTAAGATGTAAAATGGAATCAATAAGAAAAGTCACACCAATACAAAAAATTTCAGAGTTGATAAATTAGAATGGTAGATGAGAGTAAGCAGATTAAACCTAAGAGTATCGCGATTCATTCAGGTAGTTATGTAGAATTTCTACAAAGACAGTTAGGTGCAATCGATTTCAATCAAGCATGGTCGAATTTCTTTTCTCAAATTGAGGCAAGTGTAAAACTAATTGAAGAAATTCAAATTGCCTCAGAGATTAAAAGTATAACCGATCCTAGAACAGGGAAAACAATTAACAAAAAAGCAATCATTGACACGATTAAACATCCAGAATTAATCCTTGATCCAGTTGCAGTTTATCAATTCTTACAAATTTGGAATGGTGGATGTTATATCTCAAAACAAAGAGATCCACACAATCCTACTAGATTCATTGTAGATGCAGAGAGATTTCATTATGATTCTTCAAAATTAGATTCAATGAATCGTTATCAAGAATCAATCCCGTTACCTGCATTAGATAATATGATGCCGATTCAAAGTACAACTAAAGATGTTTGGGGAATCAAAATATCAGAAGCAGTACCTTTTCGTTATGCATTTGATGAATGTGAATATGACACAATAGTTCGTGATGGTAGATTTAGTTTTACAGTCGGAATGAAAGTAATTGCAAAATTTCAACCATCAGACATGAAATCACTAACTAAAAAAACAGAAACAGTAGGGCGACCATACTATAATAAAATAATAAAACTTTTGAAAAATCAAGCAATTACAAAATGGTCAATTATTGCCACAGATATTCATAGAATAATTGATTTTCTTGAGAATGGTTCAGATGATTATGAAGATTATCAAAGAACAACTCAAAGAAAAACAACAAAGGAGTTATCCAGAAATTGACAATTTATGAAGATAGTCCAACTTTGAAAGTTCAGTTAGATGAAGCATGGATAGATCCAAACAAACAAAATTTCTATTTTACAGTTGGCGAACGTGGATATGGTAAATCGGTATTTGATGAGTATGTTGCAAATGAACTATATGATAATGGCATAACAATAATTGATTTACATGGTGCTGATAATTTAGAAAATTTCTTCTGGTGTGTTAATCTTGATCATGGAAAAAAGTGTGATAGATGGATGGAAAATAATCCAAATCAAAGAGTGCCATTACAATGTAAATGTAAACAAGCCTATCCAATTATGATATTATGTCCAGAGTATAGAGTATGGAACCAAAAAGAGATAGATTATGCAAATGGTAAGTATTATACAAAAAAGGAATGGGCAGCAAAGGGATATCTTGAATATGACAGGAATCATCCACCTGTAAAACCAAAAGAACTACAACCATTACCTCTAATTGTAGTCAAGCATATTCCTTTACCATCAAAAGGGAAGAATTCAAAAAATGAGGAATTTATCAAAGTGTTTACAGAGGCATTACTACAATGCAGAAAGGAAAGGCGTGTGTTATGTGTCAATCCTAAGATGTGGCTTGCCGAACATGAATCATATCATTTCAAAACATTGGAGATTATTCTAAGAAATATCAGATCTATTGCCTATGAACACTTTCAACCTCTAACAGAAAAGCAACTAGGTAAGCCAAAATCAAAATGGACTATACAAGAATTATCATGGCATAGAACTGCATTAGTAATCAGAGAAGCATCAGAACTATTACCTCAAGGAACCAAAGGAGATTATTCAGGTGATTCATTATTGGCAAAAAAAGGAATGATGGGATTAACAAAAAAAAGCAGACATGAATCTATAAACCTGATACTTGATACACAAAGGTTTGAGGATATAGTTCCAAACATAAGAGAACAACATAGTGTACTTATCATAAAACACTCAAAAGAAAAACTACTAGGTGAACATCTAAAAGAATACGAAGAAAAGATTGATTCACAGAGATTAAAGATATTAGAAAAAACAAGATACTCTAGTAATGGATACAAGAAAGTAAGAAAGGCATGGCCTTACATCAAAGAATTAGGATTCAACTATGCGTACCTTGTGAGAAGTGATAACATGCCAAGACTTGAAAAGATACCAACACCATCATTTCATCATAAAGAACCAACTGATAATTGGTGCAATATCATGAATGTATCATATACAACAAACAAAGATCTAATCAAAACAATAAGTGAATCAAAGGTGGACAAGAACCTATTGAAACCAAATGAAAGTCAAGATAAGATACTATACCATACTATCAAAGACCTAAAGGAAGTAAAAAAGATGAGATGGGATAAGATACTAATTCATTTAATAGAAATGCAAGAACATGGTTCTATTGTATATCCCAAATCATTCAAAGACATTACAAACAATTCAATAAGAAAAAAGTATAGTGACCATGAAAAAGAAAATAGAAATTGTATTAACTGCATGATTAAACGGGTGTCGCATAGCCCGTTGTTAGAAGTTATGATGTCTTACTTTACTTAAGGGAAGCCTGAAAATCACAAAAAATATTTTTTATTCCTAAAACTGTGTTGTGTTTTGTGAATGATTTCATTAGGGATTTTTTTCAAATCACACACATTTACGCCTAAAATTAGGCATTATGTGAGCCTTTTTGTGATATCCTTTATGCCTAGATTGTAACCTGATTTCATAATAATTTAGGTATAGAATCTATTCAAGACTTGATTTAATCATCAATATTGTGTTTGATTAAGTGATATTCTATGATGTAATGATTAATGCAGCATCAAATGATTCCTTTTTGGTAAATACATTAACATTATTGATCTTCATTCTTCATTGTATTGGTTCTTTGATGGTGTTTTGTATTCAAAAGACTCTATGTAATGGGAAATTATATCAAAAGAAACTCTTTGATGATGTTTAGTCTATTCATTAAATTAATTCATACAATCAGATATTAAATATCAAAAAAGGTCCCATTTCTTTATGCCCAGTGTAGTAAAATCAAGAGCATAACAACATCTTAGGCCTATTTCTAATCAGGTTGAGCTGGATGTTACAAATCAACAAAAGCTAGACGACAACCTATGAATAATTATAATTCATTTTTTTCTCAGAAATTTTCAAAATTCTGTATGTAAACCCGATTCTATTTACAGTAATCTGATTGCTCGTAGAAATTTACCAGTTAATTTGATACTATAAAAAATAAAATTGAAATTTGTTATTTTAGGACATTTGTCCGACAGCTTCTTTACAAACGTCAGTGCTGCATTTACAATCTGCACTGCATATACATGCGCCTTGCATTGCACAATCACATGAGTAATCTGGATCGCCGCTATCAGCTTCGCATCCACATGCTTGATCTACCATGGTAAATCAATAATTTTACTTATTTTAAAAGGTTGGTATACAGGACAATAACTTACTCTCCTCATCTAATTCAGTAATCTTTGGATAGTTATTAAATAATTAATATTATTTTTAGAATTTATGATTTCTAAATTCAATTATAACCATACGCTATAATGTTTATAGACTTAATTCAAAGTAATCATATTATATGAATAATTTTCCTTCTTCAATCTATAAAGAAAAAACAGTCAAAAGATTAACTGAAAATATTGTTTTGACTGATATACAAAAAGAATATGCTTCTAGATGGATTAAAAAAATTGAAAAAGGAGAATTGAAAGGTGAAACTGATCAATATCTAACTTTTGCAAATATTGTTCTTGATAAAATTTTAGGTTATGAAATTGATAAAATTATTCATAATAAAAATAATGTAGAATATCAATATGCTGATTCTAGTGGAAGAAAAGTTTTGTGTATTGAAGCAAAAGGAACAAAAACAAAATCTCTATTTGATCGTCAAGCTCGTCTAAATAAAGCTCATAGAACTCCAATTGATCAAACATGGGATTATATGAGAACTGGAGATCTTGATTGGGGTATTTGTACAAATTACAAATTCTTTGCTTTATTGAAACGAAATGAAAAAGGAAAAGGATACCTATTTGATTTTGAAGAAATAAAAAAACATCCAGAAAAATTAAAAGAATTTGTAGGTGTTTTTTCTAGGAAAAATCTTGTTGAAGATAAATTCGGTAATACATTATATTCTGAATCTATAGTTGAAGAAAGGGATTTTACCAAAGAATTCTACAAACTTTTTCATGAAACCCGACTTATGTTAATTAAAGCATTCCAAAACAAAGAAAATGTATCCAAAGAACGTGCAATTTATTTTACACAGATTTTCCTAAACAGATTAATTTTCATCTTCTTCGTAGAGGATCGTGGTTATCTTTCAGACTCAAAATTATTTAGTAATAGAATTCTAAAACTTCTTGAATCCAGTCAAAGTACAGAACATTCCAGAAAAGTATATGATGAAATATCTGAACTGTTTATTGCATTTGACAAGGGTTCTCCACAATTAGGCGTATTTGGATTCAATGGTGGGCTATTTAGTGGGGTTATTCCACACAATATTCATTTTTCTGATCTTAGAGATCCCTCTTTTTTTTCAGATGTAAGACAAAACTCAAAATTATCAAAAACAACCAAACTTAACAAAACTGCATCTGAAATTGTCAATAAATATCAAAATAAATTAAATCCTATAATCTCTAATTTACTGATATTAGATTCATTTGATTTTACAAATGAAGTTAATGTTGAAGTTCTAGGTCATATTTTTGAACAATCAATTTCTGATTTAGAAGAATTAAAAAATTCTGATATTTCTCGTAGAAAAAAAGAAGGAGTTTTCTATACTCCCGAATACATTACAGATTACATATGTCGAAATACAATAATTCCTTATTTATCAAAATCTAATTCATCAACAATTCATGAATTAATTCAAGAATATGTTGATGATATAGATGATTTAGAGACAAAATTTAAAGAAATTAAAATTTTAGATCCTGCCTGTGGAAGTGGAGCATTTCTCGTTAAATCAATCGATATTTTATTAGAAATTTACAAAGAAATTCAATTAGTCAAAGAATCTAGTGGAAAATATTCATCAAATAGCCAATTACAAATGACTAAGTGGAATGAAGAAACTGAAATCCGTTCAATTGTTGAAAATAATATTTATGGACTTGACATTAATCAAGAATCAGTTGAGATAACCCAACTTAGTTTATTTCTAAAATTAGCTTCAAATGATAGAAAATTAATTGGTTTATCAAAAAACATTTTGGTTGGAAATACTATTGTTTCTGACAAAAATATGGATCAACGAGCTTTTGACTGGAATAAATTTCCAACTATATTTTATGATCCTAAATTAAAAAAAATAGAGAATGAATTAAAATTAAAACAAAAAATGATTGATGGTTTTGATATTATCCTTGGCAATCCACCATATGTTAGACAAGAGCGATTAACGCCATTAAAACCATATTTGAAAAACAATTATCAAAGTTTTGACAGTTCTGCAGATTTGTATGTTTATTTCTTAGAAATTAGCTTAAGAAATCTTAAAGATAATGGAAAAATGGGGATGATTGTTTCTAATAAATGGGTAAAAGCCACTTACGGTGAAAATTTGAGAAAATTCTTATCACAATTTACCATTCAAAAATTTATTGATTTTGGTGATCTTCCAGTATTTCCAGATGCCTCAACCTACCCTTGTATTATTATTATTGAGAAAACACACTCAGAGAATAATGAAATTTTAGTTTCAAAAATAGATTCATTAGAGTTTAGTAGGCTGGAAAGCAAAATAGACAATCTGGAATTTTCATTAAATCAATCTGATCTAAATGAAGGAATTTGGGATTTTGAAAGACCTGAAATTACACAAATATACAATAAAATAAAATCCGGGGGAATTTCATTAAAGAAATATTCTGATGCAAAGATAAATCGTGGGTTGCTAACGGGACTAAATGAAGTATTCATCTTAAACAAAGAAAAGAAAAAGAAATTAGAAGAAAATTCAAGATCATCTAAAGATTTGATTAAACCATATCTTACTGGTCAAGAGATTAGACGATATTCGATAAATTGGAATAATGATTATATTTTATTGATTAAGAAAGGCACAAAAATTAAACAATACCCTGCAATTCTAGACTATGTAACTCCATATCGACAAGAATTAGAAAAACGTTGGGATAAAGGTGATTGGTTTTCATTAAGACCTTGTAAGTTTTATGATGATTTTGAAAAACCAAAAATAATATATGCACAATTTTCAAAAAGACCTGAATTTACATATGACAAAGATAACTATTATGTTAGTCAAAATGCATTCATAATTTCCACTGATGATATGTATCTTGTAGCAATATTGAATTCTAATGCCATTGCATTTTACTCCCACTCAATCTGTCCTTTCATTAAAGGAGAATTTTATCAGTACAGTCCACAATTTGTAAATCAATTTCCAATCCCAAAATCATCTAATTCTATGCAGAATAAAATGACAAATTTAGTAAATGACATTTTAAAATTAGAAAAAAATCTTGTTGATATACAAAATACAATTCTTAATAGAGTATTACAACAGTTTGATTTGATAAAACTTCCAACTAAGTTTCATGAATTTTATAAATTTGAAACAAATGATTTTATAAAAGAAATTAAAAAACTTACTAAATCTGAAATTGGATTAACTAAATTGGATGAATGGGAAATATATTTCAATAAACATCAAAAAAATTATTGCGATATTTTATTAGAAGTAAAAAAAATCGATGATAAAATTAATGAAATGGTTTATGAATTATTCAAAATAACTGATTCTGAAAAAGAAATCATCGAAAATTCTATTCCAAAAAGTTACATTTAATTTATGTTCCATTTCTTCTCAGCAGTTTTCAAAATTCTATGTGTAGATCCGATTATACTATTCCAGATTTGATTGCTCGTGGAAATCTACCTACCTTTAATTCTATTGTATTTCTCTAAATCGTGCCTAAATGATATACAAATATCTTAGAGAATTATAATTAAGATATACAATTCTATTTCATTTCATGCAAGACTTTATCTGAATACCCATCAATTGGGGGATTTTTTTGTTTAGTGTAATCATCAATGATTCTAGGTAGGTAGTATAGAACAACTAAGGCTATTGATATTGCAGGATTGATGAAACCTAGTCCCACTGTTAGAGTCCAATACGGTATCTTTTCTAAAGTGTTCATGTAGAAATTGTTTAGAATTTGATAATAGGATTTACTATTCAATAATTCCCCAATTCGGCTTGTTTATACTAGGAAAATATAGACTATTCATTAAATTATAATTGAATAATGGCACAGGTGACACATGTTTTTTGAAAAACTATATTGTATATTGATAAAATATTTTTTTCTTAATGCAATGGGATTAGTTCATTTTACCTGTGTCACCTGTGTCACTTCACATATCGGACATTAATTTACGCTAAGTTTGTAATGGTTCACACATAAGATATTGAAAAAAATGTTGATTTGATTAGATTAATTTTTCATTATTCTGATTAGATTTTTTATCTTTACTAATCATCTTCTTTGTATTTCGTTTGTATTTTTTAATGAAAGAATTATCAAAATTCCAAGAAATGCCGAGATACACTCTTTCATTAACACCATGAATTCTTTTGAATCCTTCCTCAACTTTCAATATTTTCTTGACTTGTTTATGGAAAACATTATCTGCTCTTGGTGGTTTTCCTGTAATTTCAATAGAATATTTCACATACAAGGTATGAAAATTCCCTTTTACAATAAAATCATTTGGGTCTGTAATAACACACTCATTAACATATTTTTCAATTGCGGTACTGTTTTCAGACCACATATCTTTGAGTTGTTCCATATCTTGTTTATGGAAAAATCCATCTCTTCTAATCATATTTTTACAAAGTATCAATAACATATTCAAAATACCTTGTTTTTCATTTTCTTCATCAGTTATAGTTTTCAAAAATTGTTTATTCATTAAATGAACACCACTTTTAGCCAATTCTTTGTTGAGTTGTTCAGAATCCAATTCTGAATAAATTGTTTTAATATTTTCTAACTCTTTCTCATATTCCTCTTTTTTCAAAAACTTTTGTTCCCATTTTGTTAACATAATTCTCTTTAGTGCAGAAAATGTTTTTTCCTCAATTACAGGTAATTCATTTGCAGAAAAAAACATCTTTGAAAAATTCTTGAAAGGGTGAGCTGTTTTATGTTTGAATTCAGCATTGATTGTATCACCTGATACGATAGGCTTCATTGCATTGATATTTTCAATTGCATCAGATACAATATCAGCATAGATATTAGCCAATTTATTTTCTAAATTTGCAGGTGCAAATCTATCTTTGATTAGTTTATGGAATGTTTCAGAACTGTAAAGTCCCTCACCAAGAAACCATTCAATGATGTGGAAAAATAAACTCTTTCCATTGTCACCATTACCCGTATGAAAATACATTTCTTGAAAACTAATGGTGTTTTTTAAAAGACATGATGCAAATTCTTCCATTACAACAATGTAATCATATGGATTTGGAAGGCATTGTTGCATGAATTTAATGAACTTTGGGCATTTTGCATTTTCATCATATTTTATGGGTAATTGGATTCTGAATAATTTTTTATAATTATGGTTCGAGATTTCACCAGTTTTAATATTGATAATCTTATTTTCAAAACAAAATTCATCAGGGTATTTATCAAATTCTTTTCTAGGAATCCATGTCGATGTTTTAATTCTTGCAATTATTTCATTAACATATTTTATATCCAAATCAGGTTCCAATTCCAAAAGAATTTTCTTAATTATTTTAACACCGCCATCATAATATTTTCCTTTTTCATAATATAGAATCTCATCAGTATCATCAAGTGTCCAAAAATGACCTTCTTTCATCACAAGTTTTGCATATCCATACCAAGAACCATCAAATTCTTCATCACCAAAATATGGATCTTGGCCTAACTCTTTTCTTAATTCATCAATTCTTATCTTTGCATCTTCTTTTTGTTTTTTAACACCCTTACCACTTTTCAAAGACATTATTTTCCAACAATCAAAAAATTCTTTTTCATCAACAAGCGATAATCTTGGATCTCTCTGTTCACCTAACACATCTTTTAATTCATCAATTCTATTTCTCGCTTTTTGTTTTTCTTCAAATTCTACTGTACTTGAACGAATGACTTTTCTCTGTAATCTAATTTCTCTTCTAATATCAAATTCATTATCAAGATCTAATTCTTTTTCCCTGTTTGAATCTATGGGATTATCATAAACTTCATCAAATCCATCAAGATTTAAAAATTTATGTTTGAATTGTTTTTCTTTATCAAGTTTGATTACTCCATCTCCATACAATTGTAATAACATTTCATAGTATGCTCTATGAACTCCTTCTTGAATTTGAATTTTCTTTGATTGACTAATTACTTTCTTTAATTCATCTGAAAGTTCATTAAAGTTAATTTCAAAAACATATTCCCTATCAAAATATCTTCTTCCCTCAATAATTTTTTCATATAATTTTTTTCCTTTGGATGAATTAAAAAATTTCTTGAATTTTTCACTAATTGCAGAAATAGTATATGTATTAAGTTCTTGAGTTATTTTAGAACCACTCCAAAAGACACCATCAAAATAATACCTGAAATTACAAAACACAAAATCAATGCATAATTTTCATTCCACTTTAGAATCTCTCTAAAATTCTTCATCTTCTTTCTTCCTCTCTGATCGGATGATTGGTAATGTCTGAATGAATTAATGCAGTTTGTGAATTAAACACTAGATCGCATCTATAACATTTGAAACGAGTCAATGCAACAAATCTCCTAATTCATCAGGATTTTTTGTAACAATATTTTCTCGAATGTAATCTACTGTTTTGTTATAATGGTCAAATCTATAATGATAAGACAAACTACCCTTACTTTGATAATTTCTAGAGTTTGGACATACTAAACATTCTAAATCATCAGATAATCCAACTAGTATCTCAATACCTTTTAGAATATTTTTGCCTATGTACTTGTTCCAAAAATAAATTATTGCGTATTCTAAAATAATATTTTTTGAAAATATTGTATAACCTTTCAATCATTTTCACCTATTACCTTTTGATTAATTCTATGATTTTGAAATACTGATTTTACATTACATGTTTTACACAAATACCATGTATCATTTTCATCTAATTGTTTTACTGAAAATTCTACTTTAACAATTTTGGGATTATCGTCACCACATTCAAAAGATGGCATTATAGTAAACCTCTTTGATTTTTTTCTGATAGTTCTCTTAACTCTCTTAGTTCTCTTTTGATTCTTAGTTTTTCATTTTTTTCTGTATTATGTTTTGAATGATTTATTTTAATGTGCCAATACTTTGAAGAACAATTATCAAAGCATTTTGATTTACCATGATCAATTATACACTCATTACATGTAATTGGTTTTGATAATTTTGTTTTATCTTTAGATACTGTGACTAGTGATATATTAGAAAGAATAAGTTTAGACAAGATAGAATATCTCCTTTTGAATGAGTGGGTTTTCTAATTGGCCTAATTGGGGAATTAGGTATTTTTTTTCTATTAAATTATTGAAAGCCTCACTAGTGCGAGTGTCAAACACTAGTGAGAATGTAGTAATGCCTTGTGAACATATTGACGTTATTGAATCGTCAATCATAATTTTTTTACCCCATATTTTTTCATAATTTTTTGATAGTGATTCAAAACCTCATTTAGCATAGAATCAAAATCAGTTGAATGATGGCCTACCAGAGTCATTAATTTTACATGAGTGTCGTGATTGACTTGTGGCCTAATGAAATTATTAATACTCATACGTACTTGAGTACGAAAGTGATATATACAGAGATTCACGTAATAATATAGATAATTACGGAATATTTCAGTAAAAATGCAGATATAGACGGAAAGAATACGCTAAAAAACCGTAAGCAGAAAATACTTAATTTCTTAGATATAGAGGATCTTACAGGTCATAGAGTTACAGAAACACAGAATTCTATTTTTATCAAACTTAAAGATGGATTACAAATTATAGAGAATTGTTTAGAATTTCCTAAAAATCTAGAACATAATAGAAATGATTTACAACAAATTTTTAATTCAAAATCACTATATCCTATTATTCATAATTTAATTCAAAATACCAACGATAAAGATATGACAGGTTCTGAATATCTTTATGATATTCGAAGAATGGAAATGGTTAGAATGTTATTTGATGAAATTAAAGACTATCTTGATAAATCACCAACTTTTGAAAATGATTATGATTTTAGAGCAAGACTGCATAATACATCATTGAAATTAAAAGATACATCAGAATCCATATTAAAAAAAGATAATATCATACAAAAACAATTAAAATTAAAACTAAATGATGAAATTACTAAAGAGGAAGTAGAAGCAATAAAGAAAATTAATACTAAACTTTCAGAAAAACAAATTAGAGATGAGATTTTAGAAAACAAACTAATTTTATTAATGTCAGAATTAGAGAAAATCAATATTAATAATATAAATGAATTAGATAATTCTTTTTCAAACTCTAATGAAAATAGAATTAAATCTCTATATCTTGACATGTATATTATTGATTCAGAATATAATGAAATGAAGTTAGAGAAAAAAGCTAAAAAACAACTTAAAGAAAACAGAGATAGAAAAGAAAATATTTTACAAAAGATAAAAATGCTTAGAGAAAAACAAAATAGAGTAGAAACTATGCTAAATAATGTTGAATTAACCGAAAATAAATTTGATGAGAAATTAGAAAATATAGAATCTTTCTTTTCCCCATTAAACCCAATAAACAAAATCAAATTCATTTTAGATAATTATCAAGGTATGTTCAAATGAATTTCATTAAACGTCATTTTCTACAAAGGGAACTATTATCTCTAGAGGCTAAAATGACCAGATATTACGCACTATCATCATGGAGAATAGAACTAGAAGCAAAACAAGGTAGTATTATCAAAAAATTATCTAATAGGTTCTTACTGCATAGGGCAAACATTGAGTATGATTCATTGAGTCCTAAGATTCCAAAATATGAATCTAGAATTTATGAGATAAAATCTCAACTTAGAGAATATTGATTAATGACAATAATGAAATCATATAAAAATAAATTTGAAGAATTAAAGAATATTTCTAGTTCCTCAGGCATCTATTATTTCTATAATGAAAATGACAATATCATATACATTGGTAAAGCAAATAATCTACACTCTAGAACCTTAGCACATTTTCATAATCATTCTCTTTATAGAGAAATGGAATTCTTTGTTAAAATTCTAAATTCAAAAGGATTATCCATCAAAGATAAAGAAAAGTTACCTAGAAAATTATTAGATATTTGGGATAATTTCATAGAACGAGAATCAAAACACAACATCTTGGTAATTGATACAAAATTCAATCAAGTGAAAAGAATTGAAATTGAAGAAATACAAAAAGAACTAACAGAATCAAATGAGAAAGAAATGATTCAAAAACATAAACCCATCTATAATTATGAATCTAATAGTGACGAATATTATCAATTCTAAGTATTATTAATTAAATTATGTCAAGGTAGTATTAGAAACCTTAGCGATTCTACAATAACCTAGACTTTTAGCCTCAACAATTCCTAGTTATTCTCTCATGATCTGTAATATGCTTAGATGTAACTCAGAGGCTTACGCCAATGTGATGTTTTATCATTTTGAAAAGGGGAGTTCAAAATCTTATTGTCAGCAGATCATGAGATTTTGTATTAATCATGCTAAAGAAATTTCAAGAGATGATAGTTCAATTAAGGTTCAAGTATTGCATTGAGGGAAATTAAGATTGGTATCAAAGACAAAGACTATCTTGACTTTCTATCAATCTGTATTGATGAGGAATTAACAGTAGAAGATAAACTCAAAAACATTATCAGGTATCACTTAATCACGTTTAGAAATCGCAAGAAGATGAAGAACTCTAAACTATTCTAAAAGAAATTATCCATTCTGATTAAATGGGCAATATGCCAAACACACTTTCTATGATACCAATGCTGATGTCTAAATCTAACCTCATCAAATGGCATCTGCTTTTTACAGCATGAACAATAGACTATCAATGAATATCTAAGTAGTTCTAAGAATTATAGGCACAAGGTTATTGTGATAATTTACATTAGTTTGGGCATGGTTTGTATTTACATTCCCCCAAACAGCATTTGTTTTTACCCATGATGGAATCTCTGATTGAGATTGTGCAAACGCACCTGCAATCGTTAAAAATAAAAATACTAACAAAAAAAACCCTACACATAATCCCAACAGTAAATTCATTTACAATGTAATTTTTTTAGAATTATTTAACAAATACAACTATTTTGTGCCTAGAATTAATTGAGAAGTTCTATGAAACACAAAGTTTGATCTAGAAAGGGGGATGTTTTTCTGTACACTTTCCCAAATTATACCTAGATGTACGTCTAAGATAGAAACTTCTAATTTTTGAAAAAATGATTATGAATCAAACAATAATCTAATACGACCCAGATAGTCATCAGAAAATTGTCTATCATTTTTATCAAATGAATAATTGACATTTCCCGCTGGACTAATGTTTATAATTTTAACATCTATTGGAATATCACTACCTTTTCCAAATACAGATGGATTGTAAAGTAGAAAAGTAGAACCAGATGGAGCATAACATTGACTAGATGTTGACTTCATTTCATTTTTGTAACTACTGCAATCAAGATAGAATTCTGCTTTACCATTAATCACATCCAAAGCATTTGTGTTAGGTGGAATTAGAAATGTTTTGTATCCATTACTAGTACCAGTTTTTTCAGTTACAAATGAATACGTACCATCACTACATATGTAAAATCCTTCTACACTACCATCGATAAGAGTAATTGACTCATCATATTCATATTCATATTTGGCATTTTTCATTAACTTGTACATTATATTATCTGGATTACTATTGTGATTTTGACCTAATGCATGACCCATTTCATGATACATGAGTCTATAGACAGTGGTTCCATCAAATGGCTTCCATTTCCCATCACAACTGGTCTGACCAAGACCGACTACAACATTATTCCCAAGCCATTTACCTACTTTATCACCTTGCCAATCTTTAGCCCACTGAACTGTAATATCAGCATATCCTGAATAAACTCTTTTTAATTTTATTCCATTGAAATAATTTCCATCCATAAATGATGCCAATCTTTCTACACTATTTTTCACGCTTTGGGATATGTCATTTGGCATAGCAGGAACATAGAAAGTCAGTCCGCCATTCATCCAACCTTTGATCAAAGGATATTTCTGAGATTGGATTATAATTTGACTCTTTTCATTTTCTATTTGTTGTTCACGTTCTAATCTTTGACGTTGTTCTTCTGCTTGACGTTTTTGTTCTTGTATTTCTTTTTGCTTTTGTACCTCTAGTCTTTGACGTTCTTGTTCTGCTTGGATTTGTTGTTGATATAACTGATCTTCATAGTCTCTCTGCTCTTGTAATCGTCTCTGTTCTTGTTGATATAATTGATCTTCATAGTCTCTCTGCTCTTGTAATCTTTGTTCTTCTAATTTTTGTTGATTTTCCGTATCAACCAACTCGTCTTGGTTCCTTACCTCTGATTTTTCCTGTTTAGTTTCAAGATTCGATTTTTCTAATGTATTTTCAAATGTAATTACATCTACAGGAACATATTCATTTTTTTGTATTGCCAAATTTTGATTTTGATTTTCGGTTTTATATTGGAATGTGATATCTTTTTGATTGTTTTTTATTTTTTCAACTTTTAATTCCAAATCTTTAATTTTAACATCTAATCCTTTTGTAGTATCTTTGGCATTACACCATCCAAAAAAACAGGTTTTATTTTTTTCTTGATATTTATCTTCTAATTCTTTACCTTCTGCCAGTTTTGTGGATATTGCAGTAATATGATTATGCACTTTGAATATTTGAGTATCTAATTGATCTAATTTTTCCCATGCTTTTTGATAATTCTTGTCTTTTAGATATGATTCTGTTTGTTTTAGAATGTCTTTTCCTTCATCAATATATCCCCAAATCATATAACGAATTTTCCATGAAGAATCTATCTTTGATTTAGCATCTGAATTTTCAAAAGATATCCCTGAAAGGGTTTTTTCAGTTAATTTTACACCTGATTCTAATTCTTTTAAAATATCATAATACTTTGATTTTATTTTGTATGTAGGATCCTTGTATTGACTATCTGAAATTTGAGTTGATGTTGATTGTGAAGGTATTATAGCATCTACAATGATATTTGTATTGATACTTTTTGTTAGTTTGTTTTTATTTTTAATATTATCAAATACATTTGTATTGATTGTATATGTTCCAGAATCTGTAGGAGTCCACTCCATTGACGGAGAAAATTCTTGATTTGGACTTAATGATCCTGTAATCCATGTATTATATTTTGTTCCTTTCACAATAATTTGAATAGCAAAATCTTGAGAAAAATTGTTATTGTTAATTACATGTGCAACTATGACTACATCTTGATTAACTTTAACATGATTGAATGTATTACCAAAAACATCTGCAATTCTTAAATTTGTAATTGAAATATTAGATTTTGAATTAGATATGATATTAGATGACTGAATACTATTATTGACTTTAGGTTTTATTTCATATGCATATGGTTTTTCTATATTTATTGAAATAAAGGGAGATTGTATTAAATGTCGTTTTGAATAAGCTACAATGTTTACTGATTTTCCATAATCCCAAAAATTGGCATCAACAGTTATTTTATATTTTCCTCTAAGATCTGTTTTACCTTGTGCAACATATGTCCACACTCCATTTTCATTTTCCCAAAGAACAACAGATGCAGAAGATATTGCATACCCTTCACTGTCTGATAGTTTTCCTGTGAAAAATGTAGATTCGATTGATTTTATTGTTTTTGAATCAGGTTTTATGGTTAATTTTCCATTAGTAGAAGCATCAACTGATTGAATTGATATCATTCCAAATATTATTACTAAGAAAAGTAATCCATAAACTACTTTCATATCATCATATTAATCATAGAGAAATTAACTATTCCTATCCTTATTCTTGAAAGTTATTACACTAACAGATGTCACCTTATCATGAACTAATTTCCTTTGAATTCTAATAATAATTTCACATTTCATACACCAATAAACTGACACTTCTTTGTCTGGAACATGCCTGTTTTTGGTTGAAATCACTGCATCATAGACCATCTTTTTGTTTGAACCACAATTAATGCAATAAACATCAGGATATCTAGCCATCAATCCACTCCAATATTACAAATTTCCTCTAAGGTTTCGTTATTTCTTGGATAAACTAGTAGAACCGTAGTAGCACCACAATAGATAGGATCTCTAGGTGTATTGGGATTATTGAATTTCATTTCAATATCACAATTTTTTAAATTCACTTCACTAACTTGATATTCCTTTATTGTTTTCTTATCTTCTACTTCTGTTACCATGATGGGTTTCCAGTTTTTTTTAATGTTCGTTTATACCAAATACAGAATGTTTTTCTTTTTATTGGCATTTTCCATCATCCTATTCTACTAGAATTTTTAGAACCCTTACCTGATTTTGTTTTTAGTGTTATTCTTGCATACGGTAATGATTCAAATTCAGGCCAACATTTTTCCAAAGTTTCAATTAGGAATTCTTCGCATCCTTGTTTTCTCATACTAGAAATCAAAAATTCCTTAGTTATTTTGATACCAAAATTAGCACCAGTAAACCATCTAGCGAGTATTCCTCTATCAGATTTTTCTTTAGTAAATTGATTAATCCAACTAGTAAAGGGTATCAAAACTGCATTATCTCCTTTAGTTATTCCTCAAAAATTCCAACAATTATCAAAGTAACTATCAATATGGTAGTAAGCACAAAGAAAAATTTTAGACTCATTATGATAATATCCTAATTAGTAATATTGCACTAACAAAAGAAAATCCTATAAACAAATACTTTAGAAATGTATCTTCGTTCTTCATAAGTAATACACCAACAAAATTATAGAAAGTATGCTGCCAATAATACCGCCAATAAAAACAGGTTTAAGATTTAATTTACTAATCATTAATTTTTTAATAATTAAATTTCTA
>Ga0209992_10002290_pt1 | contig 17850 bp, 13 predicted proteins | sample 2SBtaG_2_FD_182564 | JGI IMG/M metagenome (GOLD analysis project Ga0209992, IMG submission 182564) | Deep subsurface microbial communities from Kolumbo volcano to uncover new lineages of life (NeLLi) - 2SBTROV12_ACTIVE470 metaG (SPAdes)... | ecosystem: Environmental > Aquatic > Marine >... | reverse complement strand
CGAGTACGTCTACAAGCCGCTGGTGGGCATCGTGTTGCTCTGGGCTGGCCTGAGCCTGGTCCGCAGGGCTCTGGGCAGCGACAGCGGCGGTGCTGGCAAGTCCACCCGGCCGGTGGGCATGCCGCGCCTGCCCCTGGCGCTGGGCGTCGGGGCCTGCGTCGGCCTGATGGCGGGGTTGACGGGCACAGGCGGCGGCATCTTCCTGTCGCCGGTCCTGATCATGTCGGGGTGGGCGACGCCGCATCGGACGGCGGGCGTCTCGGTCGTCTTCGTGCTGCTGGTGTCCATTGCAGGCCTCGCCGGCTTCGTGGGCCAGGCGGGCGCGGCCAGCGGGGCTGGGGGGCTCGAGGCGCTGCCGGCCGAGCTCCCCGTCTACGTGCTCGCGGCGGTGGTCGGCGGTACGATCGGCTCGGGCCTCGGAGCAAAGAAGGCCGGGGGCCGCTCGATTCGTGTCCTGCTGGGTGTGGTGCTGCTCATCGCGGCGGCCAAGATGTTCCTCACGGCGGGGCTGGGGATGGCGCTCTGACCGGCTCAGCCCGGGGTGGGGCCCTGGCTGTCGTCGCCACGACTTCGAGTGCGCCGAGTGGATCACGGCCGTGGGCGACTGCGTGAGTGCCGGTCAGGACTCCTGGGTGTGTGACGCCGACGACGACCTCGACCTGGCCGGCGAGTGCGACCGCGAGCTCCAGTGCATGGTCCTCTGCGGGGAGGACCCGACCGCGACCGACGGCTGACAAGGCTGGGGGTCCGGTGAGACCTGCACCCCGAAGACGCGGGAGAGTGGGGCCGGAGTTCGGTCTCAGGGCCGCCCGGGCGCCGATGGAGCGGGGTGCGCGGTATCTGTAGGCGCTCGATAGGCAAGCGGTGAAGCTTCGAGAACGAGGACCTCGAAGTCCCCTGGTGTCAGCACTCGACGGGGGGTGTCAAGTGTTCGACACTCTCTGGCGGCAATTCGGCCCCTGGATCGCCTGACCGTGCGTGCCGTGCCCCTGGGTGCCACAGGCACGCCCCTTGCTTGGCTGGGCGGCAACCCCTTCCCAGGACCCCCATGTACGCGCTGACTGCCTTCGCTCACTTGCTTGTCTGGATGATGCGGACCATTCCGCCGAGTGTCCTCGCTGCTCTGGCAGCGTGCTTCCTGATTGGCTGTATAGACATCGACGGCAAGTGGACTGACGATAGCGACACCGGGTATGCCCACAAGCGTGAAGTAGGCGACTTCGAGCACGAATGGACAATCGCCTTGGAGTGGTGGGACAAGAAGGTCCACGGTCTCGATCCAGACGGCGGCCACGAGAAGCCACTGGAGCCGTCGGACATCTGGTTCGACCCGCCGCTCTACCCCGAGATGCATCTCAGCACCCCCCTCCCGGCCCCAGAAGGTACGGCCTGTTGGGCTTCCAAGGATTGGAATGACGCCAACTCTCCCGGTCCCTATGCCTCGGATCAGTGGGTCCGGCTGTCCAATGCCTACCTGATCGGGGACTACGGGATCACGGCGCTCTCCGGTCTCTCGGCTGAACGGGTCGGTGTCGGTCCCGGCTACGGGTCGGCGTATCTTGAGACGCCCTGCGAATTCTATGAGGACTACACCGAGACGAAGGTTCTCGGATGTGAGGACTACATGGGCACCGAGCGGGTGGAGGTCCCATTCCTCACAACTCCCGCCACCGCGACGACCACCGGGTGGCTGATCAACTGGATCCTGAACCGGGACATCATGCCGCGGTCCATTGACTGGGGTCCCATTGCCACCAACTCTCTGATCATCACGAACGCGACCACTGGCCAGACCGAGGCCTACTGGACTCCTGCTGACATCGCGCCTGACGAGTGCAACGACGCTTACAGGGAGACCTGGTCTCTGGAGTCCGGCAGCTATCTGACCACCTTCGCGGCGGGAGGAAAGCTCGGGCCCAACCTTCGAGACTTGGTGTCCTTCAGCATCGGTGGCGTCTTCGATCCCGACGTTGAACTGGTCGAGGTGCCCGCGAAGCACTATCTTCAGCTCTCCATGGGAATGACCTTCGTGGCTCGGTACCTCCCGCCTGCGGGCGCCGAGAACACCAGCACGTCCCCTAGTTCGGCAAAGGCAGTGACCGACTCGAGCCCAGATGTCTCCGACCTCGTCAAGTGCGTGCCTGGGACGCACAAGTACGCCGCGCTCCCCTTCTACAAAGTGGACGAGAGCCTTTACGCGATGGAGCTCGTCCCGCTGGAAAAAGAGGCGGAGAGCAGCGGCCGGTCTCGGATAGAGAAGATCAAAATCATCGATCCGCACAACAGCAGCGAGGTCAAGGTCAAGTCCGGCGAGATCGAATACCGGTTCCACGGTGAGACCACCGAGCTCGACTTGGAGTCGATGGGCGTGATCACAGACACTATCCCGCTCGCTGCAGCCGACTGGCTCCTCGAAACGGGCAACCCCACAGGACGCCAGGCGGTGATCGAGGTCACCCACTCTTGTTTCAGCGACGAGTTTGACCCGGAGCCCGTGGACCTGGGCCGAGCCTTCCGAGGCGTCGTGGACTGGAGCCCCTGGGGAGTAGAGATTCCAATCAACGCTTTCTTGAACGCGGGGAGTGTCGAGGGGATCGACCGGATGCTGTACATCGGCCTTCCGGGGTCCTCTAACCTCGCTGTCTTTCCGGCCTTCCGGCAGAGCGATGGCTCCTACAAGTTCGCAGGTACCTACGGGGACTTCGTCCTTGGCGGTTCCTTCAACGACGAAGACGGCTCAGTGCTCTTCTACGACCTGGGGGTCCGCCTCCGTGACGACGAACCGCTGGAGATGAAGAACCCCTTCGCCGACCAGTGGACTACCCTGCGCTTCCAGGAGCACGACCCGTGATCTTCCTCGTCCTGTCCGCCTGCGGGAGCCTCGGCATCCCGCAGGCCTGCCTCGAGGAAGACTGGTCCCCCGGTGTCTTCCCCAACGATCAGTGCGAGAGGGGCCTCCTTCGCGAGTTCCGGATCGACAAGGACGACTGGGAAGGCCAGTGGGGCAGCGGGGTGGTGGCCACGATGTATGCCATCGCCGCCTCCGACAGACGAACGGTCCGCTCCCTCGAAGTCACCGCAAACCGTCCCGCCGTCCTGCTGAACCTGTTCGATGACCACGGCGAATCCGTCAATGAGGCGCTCTACAGCCTCGCTGCCAAGAACATCCGGTCCATCGAACCGCGAGATGGCCTGTCCTACAACAATGGGACGATGTACTGGCAAGGCCCCCACCTCTTCCCAGCGGTGATCGCTGTGCCCTGGCAGCCTGCACACGCCATCGGGCATGGGCTGTATGGCGAGGACAACGACACCGAGGGGTGGGAGTCGGCCTATGGCCTCCAGACCTTTGTGGCGGACCTGATGTTCGACGTCAGCGACGAGGCCGGGTGGCTCCTGGCGGCCCAGGACGGTCTGGCTGCCGAGTACCTCCAGTAGACGCACAGGACGACGCGGGAGAGTGACTCCCTCGCCATCAGCGGAAGCGGGCTCACCGCCGCTTCTTCTTGCCCCGCTTCTTCTTCATCGCCTTGCTCTTGGTGTTCGCAGGGTCCCGGAAGCCGGGGCGGGCGGCCGAGTCGCTGGCGCGGCTGCGGGTCAGGCGGGAGGGCGGGCCCTGCTCGGTGCTGACCGGGGTGGCGGGCTCTTCGGACGGTTTCTCGGCGTCGCTCATGACGGACTCCCTGGGGGGACGGGCTGTAGCGCATGCAATGGCGTCGCGCCCGGGAGGCGGTAGCCTGGCGCCATGGTTCCCTCGCTGCTGTTCCTGCTTGCCTGTGCGCCCACCACGGTCCAGGAGTCCCAGGACACCTCCCCGCCGCCCGGGGACTCGTCGACGGACAGCGCTGCCGAGACGGGCATCGACACGTCCACGACGGTGGACACCGCCACCACAAACAACACCGGCGACCCGAACCCCACCCTCACCCTGGCCCTGCTCCCCGACACCCAGATCTACGTGGAGTCCGACGCCTGGAACGAGCACTTCCTGGCCCAGACCCGGTGGGTGCTCGACGCCCGGGACAGCCTGGGGATCGACTTCGTCTCCCAGCTGGGCGACATCGTCTCCCACGGCGGCGAGAACGTCACCTCCCAGGGCAACATCGACGAGTGGAATCGGGCCGCGGCCGCCATGGCGATCCTGGACGAAGGCGGCATGCCATGGGCCACCGCGGTCGGAAATCACGAGCTGGACCAGGTCGACGTCTTGGACAGCGGCTACACCGCCTGGGCCGCCGTCTTCGGCCCGGCGACCACCGGCCGCTTCGACGACCAGGCCTGGTTCGGGGGCCACAGCCACAACGAGCTGAACAGCTGGCAGACCCTGCGGGCAGGGGGTGTGGACTTCCTGGTCCTGCACCTGGAGCTGGACATCCCGGACACCGCCATCGCGTGGGCCGAGGGCGTCATGTCCGCACACCCGGGCTGGCCGACCCTCGTGTCGACCCACTCGCACCTGGGCCCCTTCTACACGCCGTATCTGGGCGGAACCGGTCGCAATAGCCGCGCCCAGGTCCGGGATGAGCTGCTGGGGCCGAACCCCCAGATCTTCCTGCTTGTGAACGGCCACCACGGGGTCGAGGAGCACGGCGAGGTCCTCAACGACGCCTGCCACCCGGTGCTCGAGATGTCCCTGGACTACGCCAGCCGAGAGGAGGGCGGCATGGGCTGGCTGGGCCTGCTGGCGGTGGATCCCGCGTCGGGCACCCTGACGCGAACGACCTACTCGCCGGTGCTCGATGCCTGGGAGGACGACGCCGACAGCGCCTTCACCGTCCAGTGGGACTGGGAGGCCCGCTTCAGCGGCGAGCCGGCGTCGTCGGGAGACGAGGACGCGACGACGGTGGTGGACGACTACAGCGCGGACACGTCGGCCGACTACCTGCTGAGCGACAGCTATGGGTCCGGCGGGTCCTTCGTGGTCCGGGACGGCGAGATGATCCTGCAGCCGGCGGCCGGCAACACCGTGGCGGCCGTGCTCACCGCCGCCGGCCAGCGCATGGAGGTCGGCGAGCGCTGGGGGGTGACCAACCCGGAGTTCGAGAACGTGATGTTCATGGTCTCGTCGGGGCCTCAGCAACCCGATGCCGAGGGAGAGTACGGCTTCCGCTTCCGCCGAGACACCGACGGTCTGCGGGTCGGGATCTACGACGACGAAGGGGAGACCAACACGGACCTGTCCGCGGATCCCGGCGGCGCGATCACGCTGTGGATCGAGCGCCAGACCGCGACGACCTTTGAGTTCTCGGTGGCGACCGAGAGCTGCCCCGGGCGCACCGTGGTCCAGACCCTGGACCTGCCGGCGCTGGACACGGTGCCATCCCTGTACGTCGGCCTCCAGGCCTGGAGCACCCCCGGCGGCGAGGCCCGCTTCGACGACCTGAGGGTGGTCACGGTCGACTGATCGGGTCGCTCACTCCCAGGGAACGGCCACCGGATCCCCCCAGGGCTCGCCCGCCCAGGGTCCGCTCGGCACCGTCGCGTCGTCGCAGCGGGACATGTAGGGAAAGCCCAGGTCCATCACGCCGATCCAGGTGCGCAGCTCGTCGTCGCTCAGCAGGCCGGTGTGGTCCAGACCGTCGAAGTCCTGGTCGGGGTCCAGGTCGTCTCCGGTGAGGATCTCCAGCAGGAAGGCGTCCTGGGCGTTGCCCCCCAGCCGATCGGCGCGGCCGTAGTGGCTCGCGTAGCCGTCGCCGCCCAGGTAGCGGTAGCGGCCGCCGTCCACGTTCACGAACAGGTTCTGGTAGCCGGGATCCCACGGCGCGAGCTCTCCCAAGGGCTCCTGGGCGGCCATCCGGGCTGCGTACTCGGGGTCTTCCTGGTAGGCCTCGTTGTCGTCGTGGAGCAGGTAGGCCCAGGAGACCGAGAAGCCGGCGCCGCGGATGCGGGCGTCTTCCGGGGTCTCGTCGGCCAGCTCGGCGTCGAGCCAGTCCTCCCAGGAGGTCAGGGGGTAGTTGGCCGTCTCGGAGTAGCTGGCCCCCAGGCCCAGGTCCCCGGCCGGGGTGTCGCCGTCGTGGCAGGAGACGCAGTGGGTGTCGACCAGGGGCCGGAGCTGGTCTAGCCAGGTCATGGTGCGGCGCTGGGTGTTGGCCAGGTCCACGGACTCGGTGGCCAGGGTGTCGAAGTCCAGCGGGTCGGCGGCGAAGTCCGCGGTCTGGAGGAGCCCGGCGAAGTCCCCCGGTGTGACCCGGCCGTGGCAGGCCTGGCACTGGGCTTCGTACTGGTCGGGCTTGACCGACGTGTCGACCACAGCGCCGCCCGGCAGGGCGAACACCCGGCTGTGCTGGAAGACCATGTGGCCGTCGGCGTCGAGACCCTGGAACAGCAGGAGCTCGCCGGCGGGCACGGTGACCCGGGCCGAGCCGTCCGCCTCCAGGGGCACGTCGCCCAGCAGCTCGTAGCCGGTGGCGTTGTTGATCCCGAGCGCCGTGGGGTGGTCATAGGTGTCGTGCACGGCGTTGCGGTAGGGCCGGTCGTCATTCATGCAGTCGTTGCCGGTCAGGACCTTGGCCAGCACGCGCAGGTGGGTGATCTGCTCCAGGTTGACGAACCAGGTGGACTTGTCCTGTTCGTCCGTGAAGTGCCGCAGGGACAGCCACAGGGGCACGTGGGCGATGTGGAGCTCGGCTGTGTCCGACGTGGGATCCAGGCTCTCCTGCCAGATCACCGGAGCCTGCCGCCGCCCGACCCAGGTGGGGTAGCGCAGCATGCGCCCGGGCTCCGGGTCGACCAGGCGCTCCCGGTCGCCTTGGTGGTCGACCCACCAGATGCCCATCGCCTGGGGCAGGTACGGCGCGAGCGAGGCCAGGACCTCGTCGGTGGTGTCCCCGGTGCCGTAGTCCCGGTACAGGTCGTGGCCCTGGGTGACCGTGGTGGTCTCGGGGTTCAGGGCGAACAGGGCCCGCCCGTCCGGGGACCACGCCGGGTCGGCGTAGAAGCGGGCCACCGTGCAGTTCTCGCCGTCGGGCGGGTCGTCGCAGTAGGCGTATTCTTCGGCCAGGGTGGAGTTCTCTGGGTCCAGCAACCGGAAGCTCACCAGTTCTTCGTCCAGCCCCGTGCCCAGGGTGTGCTCGGCGAAGAAGGGCTCGAACAGCTCCACCGCCCCCCGACGGCGGCCGGTCGTGCCCACGATGGCCCCGTTGTTCAGCTCGACCGCCGGACCCCACATGTTCGGGCCCTGAAAGCGTCCGAACAGGGTCGGGGTCTCCATCATGCCGCCCGGGGTGGTGCGGATGTAGAGGTGGCGGTCCATGCGCTCCAGGTTCCAGGCGTGCATGGCCACCAGGCCGCTCTTCAGGAAGAACGGGTGGTCCGCGGTGCCGCCTTCGTTGAGGTAGACCAGCTGGGCGTGCTGGCCCGCCAGGTCCACGCTGATCACGTTGTCCACGAATTCGGTGCCGTGGTAGGTCTGGGCCGCCCGGAGACCGGTCTGGGGGTTGGGGCCGGTGCTGGCGAAGAGCACGCGCTGGTCATCGGGCGAGAACACCGGGGTCCGGTCGTCGGAGCGGCGGATCTGGTAGTGCTTGTCGTAGACGCCCTTCAGCGGGTCGCCGTCGTCGTCGACCAGGGCCATCGGCGTGCTGCGGGCCACCCACAGGCCCCTGTGCTGATCGGCCTGAGGGCGGAGCAACCGCGGCTCGACGGCCTTGCCCGCGGAGTCGATGCCGGCGATGCACAGGTTCCACGACGTCTCGCTGACCCAGTCGTCGTCGGGATCGATGAGCACGCGACACTCGAACACCAGCTGGTCGCCGGCGTGGTTGGCCGCTAGCTCGCCGAAGTCACAGGTGCCCTCGTCGCCGCAGAGCTGGCCGTCCAGGAAGTCGATGGGGGTGCCGGTGGCCTGGCCGGTCGCCGGATCGAGCGGCTGCAGCAGGATCCGGGCCTCGCCCTGGCGCACCCCCCAGTCCGAGCGCTCCGGCGAGCGCTCCAGAGCCCAGTAGGTGTTCGGCGCGTCGACATAGGCCACGTACTGGGTCGGCGCCGCCAGGCCGCAGTCGGGGCACCGGGCGGCCTGCTCGGCGGTGGCCCAGGCCAGGACGGCGTCCTGGAGGTCCGACGTGTCGTCCAGGGGGTCCGGAGTGGCGTGCTGCAAGGTGCCGTCGAGCTTGGCCAGCAGGCGGCTCGTGGCGGGGTCATCCAGGCTGATCAAGCCCAGGGCAGTCCCGTAGTCCGTGTCCGCAGAACCGGTGAAGGAGGCGAAGCCGAAGCGGTCGCCCCCGTGGCAGCTGTCGCAGCTCGCCAACAGGGCGGGGTGAACCGTCTCCTCGAAGAGGTCCTGGGCATCGCTGGCCGGCGCGGCGCTGTCGGCCAGTGCCGCCGTGTCCAGAGGCACGCTCAGCTCGTCGGTGCAGGCCAGGACGAAGAGGAAGAGCGTCACCGCGACAGCATCTCCTGGATCGGCTCGGCGGTGGGCCATGCGCCGACGAGGTGTTCGATGAAGGCCTGGACCCGGAGCGGAACGTGCCGGACGTGGGGGTGGACCGCGTAGATCCCCCCGGTGGCCAGGGTCCACGCCGGGAGGAGGTCCACCAGCGCCCCCGCCGCCAGGTCGCGGGCCACGTAGAAGCGCGGCAGCAGTCCCGCGCCCTGGCCCGAGAGCAACAGGTGCCGGAGCACCCCGCCGTTGTTCGTCTGGAGTCGGCCGGTCGGCCGGACGGTGATCGGTTCGTGCCCAGGTCGTCGGAAAGTCGGGCGGTTGGGCACGCCCAGAGGGGTGTAGGTGACCCATGTGTGCGCTGTCAGATCGGCAGGTTCCTTCAGAGGCGGGGAGCTGGCCAGGTACGAGGGGCTGGCGGCCACGACGAGATCCAGCGGACCGATGCGGCGGACGCGCAGGGCCGAGTCCTGGAGGGCGCCGCCCCGGATGGCCACGTCGATCCCGGCGGCGACCAGGTCCACGACCTCGTCGCTGAGGGTCACGTGGAGGGAGACCTGGGGGTGAGCGCTGGCGAACCCGCCCAGGAGCGGCGCCAGGAAGGCTTCGCCCAGTCCCAGGGGCGCGGTGATCCGCAGGGTGCCGGATGGCTCTGAGCGGCGGGCCCGGAGCACGGCGAACACCCGCTCGGAGGTCTCGCACACCGCACGACAGTCCGCCAGGATCAGGGCGCCGTCGTCGGTCAGGGACAGGGACCGGGTGGTCCGATGCAGCAGACGGGTCCCGAGCTCCTCTTCGAGCTGGCTGACCTGTCGGCTCACGGCGGAGCGGGTCATGCCCAGCCTGCGAGCCGCGGCGCTGAAGCCCTGGGCGTCCACGACGGCCGCGAACACGGCCAGTCTCTTCAGTGCACCGAGATTGTCCATAGAATATCAACAGTATGTTGAGAACTGAGCATATTGTTGTTCAAAGGTCTCGTCTATAGGTTGTGGGTGCACCTCAATCGGAGCCTCACATGGCCACCATCACCCACGACCTGACCTTGAACACAGACCTGGACACCGCGTACCGAGCGGTCGCGACCCCAGCCGGACTGCGCGGCTGGTGGTGCCGGGACGCCGATCTGGCCGATGCGGCTGGGGGCCACCACCAGCTCCGCTTCCAAAAGGAAGGCCAGCTGGTCAAGATGGACTTCGACGTGGACACGCTGGATCCCAGCGGCACCATCGCCTGGACCTGTACCGCCAACGGCAACCCGGTCTGGCCCGGCACGACCCTGACCTGGTCCCTGACTCGGTCCGAAGGCGGTGTGGCCCTTCACTTCGAGCACGCGGGCTTCCCCGAGGACCAGTCCCCGCCCTACAAGATGACCGCCCAGGTGTGGCACCACTTCATGGCCAGCCTCAAGGCCTACACCGAGAGCGGCCAGGGCATGCCGGCGTAGAAAGCAGGGCTCAGGGGTTAGACTGCCCTCCAAGCGAGGGTGTGCATGAAGCGGTTGCGCGGGCTCCTGGTCTGCTTCCTGGGCCTGGTCGTGCTGGCGGGTCCGGCCCGGGCCTCGACCGTCGCGGTCCTGGACTTCGACGGCTACGGCGTCTCCTTCGACGACTCCGCCCTGGTCAGCCAGGGGCTGCGGGACGCCTTCCTGGAGACCAGCTGGCTCCCGCTGTCCGACTTCGACATCGCGGACCGGCTCTCCTCCGGACACGAGGCTGACATCTCTTCGGCCCGTCGGCTGGTGAGCGACGCGCGTCAGGCGCTGGACCGCGGCCAGGCCAGCACGGCGCTGTCCAAGCTGCGCCAGGCCCAGAAGCTCCACGTGGCCGCCGGCAGCGACATCGGCCGCCGGCCAGAGCTCGCCGACGTCTCGTTCTTCCTGGGCCGTGCCTACCTGAGCCTGGGGCGTCGGAGTGACGCCAAGAAGGCGCTGGTGGACTGCCTGGTCCTGTTCCCCGGCTACCCCGACCACCGGGCGCCTTCGATGGGCAGCGGCCTGCGATCCCTGTTCGGCGAGGCCCAGCGCACGATCGACAGCGGGTCCCCGCGTGTCCTGAGCAGCGCAGAAGCCGCCAACCTCCAGTCCCGCCTCGACGTCGACGCGGTCGTGGTGGGGTACCTCGCGGCCGACGGGACCGTGTTCGCCCGCATCACCCGCGGCACGACCATCACCGCCGAGGTCCGCCGGACCGCGGCCGACGTGCCGCCGTTTCCGGGTGAGCCGATCTACGGGCAGCTGGTGCGGGAGCTGGTCGGAGAAGGCGGCGCGATGGTGGCGGCGCCGGACTATGGCGGCGGCAGTGCGCCCTACGAGTCGGCTGGGCCCAGCTCGGATCCCTACGGCTCGGATCCCTACGGGGGCGAGAGCGGCGGTGGTGGCGGCGATTTCGACGACATCCCCGACTTCGAGGACGATCCCTACGCCCAGCCAGCGCCAGAGCCCCAGGACGGCGTCGCGATCCGCAGCCCCAAGACCGACCCACCTCCGCCAGAGCACGAGGAGCGGGAGTCCGGGTTCAGGACCTCGACCGACGACGACGCCCGGATCCGCTCCACGGGGCGCATGAAGTACGACAGCGGTCCCATCACCCACCAGCCGTGGTTCTGGGGCGCGATCGCCGGCGGACTGGCCGTGGGTGGGGGTGTCGCGGCGATCGTGGTGCTCACCGATGGGCAGGGTGGGGACACCGACGACGACGCTGGATCCGGCGACGCGACCCAGTACACGCTGACCCTCGAGACCGGAAACTGACCCCTCCGGAGAAGCGCCTCCAGGAACGAGGGATCCCAAGAAGGTGTCAGGACCCAGGGGGCGACCCATTGCGGAGGGCCGCGTCGCCCCATAGATCGAGCCCTTCGAAGACCCGGGATCGAGCCCATGCGCGTCGTCTGCGACAATTGCGGAGCCACCTACCGCATCCCTGACCACAAGCTGGTCCGGGAGGTGAACAAGGCCACCTGCCGCAAGTGCGGGCACGGCATCATCATCCGCAAGGCGGGGGCATCGGGCGGGGGTCCGACGCTGGCGCCGCCCAAGTCCATCAGCCCCGACGATGCGACCCAGATCGCCTCGGCGGCGGAGATCGAGGCCCGGGCACGCACCGGGAGTGGCCGCAGCGCTCCGACCCCCAGCGGATTCGGCCCCGCGGTCGGTGGCGAGACCTACCCCCCGCCCCAGGAACCCGCCTGGAGCACCGAGGAACCCGGTGCCGAGACGGTCGTCAGCAAGCAGGACGCCGCGCTGGTCGACGGCGAGCCGACCGCGCCCTGGGTCGGTGGCCCTCCTGGGCTCGACGTTGGCGTGCCGACCGCGGATCCAGAACCCGGCCTGCCGTCCTTTGGCGCTGGCAGTCTGCCCGCACCCCCGCCCGGACCGGCGCCCCAGACCGAACCGCCGCGGCTTCCGCCCCCGCCCCCAGCACCCAAGGGCCGCCCTGCGGTCCAGCGCGCCCGGGTCCACGACCCCAGCGCAGACATGAGCGTGGTGCTCGGCAGCGCCTTCGTGGCGCTCCTGGGCGTGATCTTCCTGGTCACGAGTGGCGATCCTGGCATCGTGGCGATGGCGCTCTTCGCTGCGATGGCCGCTCTGCTCACCGCGATCTTCATGCTCGCCACCAGCAGTCGTGGACGCGAAGAGGGCAAGCCGGTCGTCTCCATCGCCCTGGCGTTGGTGTTGTCCGCCGGGGTCACCTTCTTCTTCCACACCCAGGGAGCGACCCAGACCCGGGTGGCGGCTGCGCCGGCCCAGCCCGCGCCGAGCGCCCCGGCGGTCGCGGCCAACGTCAAGCCCCCCGATGTCCGGTCTGTTCCGGGCGACGACGCGGCGGCCGAAGCCGCCCAGGACGCCCTCGCCGACGCGGAGCCCGAGCCCGAGCCCGAGCCCGAGCCCGAGCCCGAGCCCGTGCCCGAGCCCGAGCCCGCCAAGGCCGAGCCCGCCAAGGACGAGCCCGCCAAGAGCAGCCAGAGCTCGTCGAGCAAGTCCAGCTCGAGCAAGTCCAGCAGCTCGTCGCCCTCGAGCTCCAGCAAGTCGAGCAGCAGCAAGTCCAGTGGCAGCTCGTCCAAGTCGAGCGGGAGCAAGTCCAGCGGCAGCTCGTCCAAGTCGAGCAGCAAGTCCAGTGGCAGCTCGTCCAAGTCCAGTCGCAAGAGCAGCGGCAAGTCGAGCAGCAAGTCGAGCAGCAAGTCGAGCAGCAAGTCGAGCCAGCCCACCGCCAAGGGCGTGCCTCTGACCGTGCTGGACACCATGGTCAAGAACAACCGTCGCGTGAAGAGCTGCTTTGCGGTCTACAAGGAAAAGACCGGCTCCCTCCCGTCGGGTCGGATCCCGGTCAAGATCGCCATCGAGCCCGACGGCCGGCCCTACAAGGTCTGGATCAACGGCGGCGCCTACTCGGGCACGACCCTGGACAAGTGTCTGGCGTCGGCGATCAAGACGATCGTGTTCCCGCCGTTCTCGGGCGAGGCGCAGACGTACAACTACCTGTTCGTCTTCTAGGACCAAAGCCCCTTCCCTCTTCCGCCTGGGTGCCGCCGCACCCCGGATGAGGGGTGTCAGGACCCCCAGAAGGGCCAATTCGGCTTGATCAGTCGCCCCAGGCGGAAGAAACGAGGGGCTCTGCTCTGATAGGCGGAAGAACTCGCCGGCTCTGAGGTCGCGCGGCATCCTCCGGGCACGGCTCGCGTGCCACCCAGACGCTCAGGGTTGACCCTGGAACCGGTCCAACCCGTTCCACGGCTGGCACGTCTCGTGCCACAGGGTCAGGCACCACCCAAGGTGCCCGATGCTCCTGTTCTCCTTGCTGCTCGCTTGCTCCAGCGGACTCCTCTCCCATGACACCGTCTTCCTCGAGGCCGACTTCGCCCGGCTGGAGCTGCTCCAGGAAGAGCAACTGAATTGGTCGGTCGACGGCCTGCTGGACCTGGACCTGTCCGGTGCGGCGCTGTTCGGCGACCCGGGCACCTGGTTGATGGCCCTGCGGTGTGGCGGCTGCACGAACCCGGCGCCGCCATTCCTGACGGTGGTCGAGACCGAGTAGAGCGCCCGACCCCCCAGCCCTACCGCCCGACCGCGTACCGCAGGCTCGCGTCGTTGGCGTCGTACCAGGTCACGTGCACCTGGTCGCTGCCGTCCACCGCGATGCTGATCGGGTCGCCCAGGGTGCCGTAGCTGCCGACGGGACTCAGGGTGTCGGTCCACCAGCTGCTGCCGTCGTGGTGGGCCAGCCAGACCTCGCCCAGGGACTCGTTGTAGTAGGCGATGTAGGGCTCGTCGGCGCTGTTGAAGGCCAGGGCCGCGTAGGCACCGGTGCTGCCGCTGCTGGACACGGTCTCCAGGGACCAGGAGCTGCCGCCGTCGGTCGTGCAGCCGTAGCCCAGGTCGGCGCTGCTGCCCTGCTGGTAGGCCACGCACACGTCGCCGGACGCCTTCATGGCCGTGTCCGCGTGGTAGCCATCCGGGTCCACCGTGCCGCTCCAGACCAGGCTGTTCAGATCAAGGTCCAGCCGGGTGACCTGGAGCTCCTCGGCCAGGGGACAGTCGTCGTAGAACAGCACGTTGTCGTAGCCGGACGTGTCGATGGTGAGCGAGGTGTAGTACCCGATCAGGCAGGAGTCGCCGGTGGCCTCGGCCCAGTAGTTCCAGTCCAGGTCCGTGTAGAAGACGTCCAGGTCCAGGAAGGTCCAAGGGTCCTGGAGCACGTCGGCCATGGCCGGGACCTGGCGGTCGACGTCCAGGTAGGCAAAGGACGGCAGGTTGGCGTTGTCGACGTCGATGCTCACAAATGCGCCCACGTCGGTCGAGCCAGCGGTCGTGGAGTCCTCGACCACGTAGCCGTAGTCCCAGCTGCTGCCCGCATCGAGGAAGGCGTATTCGGCCTGGCGGGCGCCGCTGGGGCTGATCCAGTCATAGGCGACCTGGAAGCGGTCTGCGGCGTCCACCACCCCGTCGATGTAGGTCCCGGAGATCCCGGACCACGCCGGAATCGCCTCGGCCCCACCCTCGACCCAGGCGCCGGTCGTGTCGCGCAGGTCGTAGCGCACGTTGCCCTGGTCGCTGTCGGTGTAGGCCACGTGGACCTGGCCCGCGGAGTCCACGTCCATCGCGTTGGACTGGCCGCAGTCACAGGACGCGTCGACGGTCTCGGCCCGAAAGCGCTCGTCGATGGCTTCGTCGCAGTCGTCGTCGACCCCGTTGGTCCAGTCCTCGCTGGCTTCCGGGTTGGCGCTGGCGTCGTCGTCGTCGCAGTCGTCGTCGACCCCGTAGCCGTCGCCGTCCAGGTCGTCGTCGGGGGTGGTCTCGTCGCAGTCGTTGTCGACGCCGTCGTAGGGCACCTCTTCGGCGTCCGGGTTCACGGCATCGTCGGTGTCGTCGCAGTCGCCTTCGTCCTCGCTGACGCCGTCACCGTCGTCATCGACGGTGTTGGGGTCCGGCTCGGTGTCCGTGTCGGCGTCGGTGTCGGTGTCGGTGTCGGTGTCGGTGTCGGTGTCGGTGTCGGTGTCCGTGTCCGTGTCCGTGTCGGCATCGGGCTGGCCGCCGCCAGCGGTGTCCACACCGGTGTCGCCGGTGTCGCCTTCGCAGCCAGCGAGGGCCAGGATCAGCGCGAGAGAGGAGATTGAACCGAGCATGGCAGACGTCCTGTCTTCGGGGATTCAGGGGGACGCCGTTTGCACGACCCCCAGAAGGCGCCGCCACTTAACCGATCCACCCAGGCCCTTGACGGACGGCCCCCGACGCGGCATTGGGGCCCCCCGAAGAAGGGAGTGCCCGGTGTCTGATCTCCGCAACATCGCGATCATCGCCCACGTCGACCACGGCAAGACGACCCTGGTCGACGGGATGCTCAAGCAGTCCGGCACGTTCAGCGCCCACGAAAAGGTGGCCGATCGGGTCATGGACTCGATGGACCTGGAGCGCGAGCGTGGGATCACGATCCTGAGCAAGAACACCGCGGTCTGCTACGGCGACACCAAGATCAACATCGTCGACACCCCCGGGCACGCCGATTTTGGCGGCGAGGTCGAGCGGGTGCTCAAGATGGTCGATGGCGCCCTGCTGCTGGTCGACGCGTCTGAAGGCCCGCTCCCCCAGACCCGCTTCGTGCTCCAGAAGGCCCTGGCCCACGGCCTGGAGATCATGGTGTGCGTGAACAAGGTCGACCGGCCCGACGCCCGCATCGCCGAGGTGGTCAACGAGGTCTATGACCTGTTCATCGACCTGGACGCCGACGAGAACCAGATCGAATTCCCGATGCTCTTCGCCTGTGCGAAGGAGGGCGATGCGTCCTTGGATCCCGACGTGCGCGGGACCGATCTCAAGCCGCTGTTCGACGCGATCATCGAGACCGTGCCCGCGCCCAAGGGCGACGCGGACGCCCCGCTGCAGGTCCTGGTGACCAGCCTGGACTACGACTCCTACGTGGGCCGGTTGGCCATCGGCCGGGTGGTCAACGGGACTCTGAAGCGTCGGGGCGAGGTCGCGGTCTGCACCGAGGGGGGCATCACCAACACCAAGGTGAACCAGCTCTACACCTACGACGGGCTCAAGCGCGTCGAGGTCGAGGAGGTGGTCGCCGGGGACATCCTGGCCATCGCCGGCATCGACGTGCTCAGCATCGGCGACACCATCGCCGACCGCGAAGACCCCCAGCCCCTGCCGCGGGTGAGCGTCGAAGAGCCGACCATCGGCATGACGTTCTCGATCAACAACGGGCCCTTCTCCGGCCTGGACGGCAAGTACGTCACCGGTCGGCAGATCCGCGAGCGGCTGGAAAAGGAGATGCTGCACAACGTGGCGCTCCGCATGGAGGACACCGACTCCGCCGACCAGATGCGCATCTACGGTCGCGGCGAGCTGCAGCTCGCCATCCTGATCGAGCAGATGCGGCGGGAGGGCTTCGAGCTCTGCGTCTCCAAGCCCGAGGTCAGGCTCAAGCGCGACCCCGAGACAGACACCGTGCTCGAGCCGTGGGAGATGGCGACGCTGGACTTCCCCGACTCCTACATGGGCGTCATCACGGAGAAGCTGAGCGCTCGCAAGGGCATGATGCAGAACATGCGTCACATGGGCTCCGGCCGCGTGCGCATGGAGTTCCTGATCCCCAGCCGCGGCCTGATCGGCTTCCGGGGGCACTACCTCAACGACACCCGCGGCCAGGGCATCATCAACGCCCTGTTCCACGGCTGGGACGACTACGCGGGCCCGATCCAGTACCGGGCCGCCGGCGGCCTGGTCGCCGACCGCAAGGGTGTCGCCACCACCTACGCCCTGTTCAAGCTCCAGGCCCGGGGTCGGCTGTTCGTGGGCAATGGCACCCAGGTCTACGAGGGCATGCTGGTCGGCGAGAACGCCCGCGGCAACGACATGAACGTCGACCCGACCAAGGCCAAGCAGCTCACGAACTTCCGCAGCAGCGGCGCCGACGAGAAGCAGATCCTGGCCCCGCCGGTCCAGATGACCCTCGAGAAGGCCCTGGACTACATCGACGAGGAAGAGCTGGTGGAGATCACGCCGTCCCACATCCGGCTCCGCAAGAAGGTCCTCAAGGGCAACATGCGCTCGGTGATCCGCGGGCGATAGGGACCGGGGGTGCAGGACACCCTCGAGTGGATGGCCCAGGAGCGGCGCCGCAAGCGGCGTCAGCGAGCGGTCCTGGCGGTCGCCGCCGTGGTCCTGATCGGCTGGTGGGGCCTGGGGGACCGGGTCCTGCCGTGGCTTCGCGGCGAGCAGAATTGGCAGGGTGACCATGTCTTCCAGGCCAGGGCGCCGTCGCTGCTGGGCCAGGTCGACCTGCGCCGGGTGCACGAGGAGCTCCTGCCCAACTGGACCGTGGCCCAGGCGTGGGTGGACCGCCAGGGGTCCGAACCAGCGGCCGCAGCGCTTCAGTCCCTCCAGCTGGCCATTGCCAGTGACGCAAACCTGACGGAGCTCCTGACCGAGCTGGCCGAGCGGGCTCGGGGCGACCTGTGGCAGGAGGGCGAGCGACTGATCTTCCTGGCGTCGGCGTGGAGTCGGTACCTGGATGAGCAGGATGCGCCCTGGCGGGTCGAAGGCGGGGTGATCGACCTGGGCTCGGGGCCGTTCTTCTACGTCAAGGTCTACGAGATCCTGGCGGACGGTGCCGTGGGCGTCGGTGGCCTGCCCGCCCGAATCCGCCTCATGCGCCGTGCAGACACCCTGAACGTGCGAGAAGCCCACCTGGGCCACGTGGTCGAGGGCGAGGACGCCGGCCTGGTGGTGCTGGACCGGATCGAGGAGTTCGCCGCGGACCAGCTGTGGCCGCTGCTGGACCCGTCGGGCCAGGGCGCCCTGGACCGGCTGGGCGCGGCCCACGGGGCGGCTGTTCGGGCCGAGGCGGCCCAGGCGCTCCCCCCCGAGGACCTGCTGTTGCTCCAGGAGACGGCGCGGACTCGACTGGACCTGGTCGCGGCGGTGCGCAGCGTGTCCGAGCGGGGGTGCGACTTCCGCTTCAACGCCATCCCCT
>Ga0209992_10002289_pt1 | contig 17863 bp, 20 predicted proteins | sample 2SBtaG_2_FD_182564 | JGI IMG/M metagenome (GOLD analysis project Ga0209992, IMG submission 182564) | Deep subsurface microbial communities from Kolumbo volcano to uncover new lineages of life (NeLLi) - 2SBTROV12_ACTIVE470 metaG (SPAdes)... | ecosystem: Environmental > Aquatic > Marine >... | reverse complement strand
GCAAAAGCAGCTGAAGAAGCAAAAGCAGCTGAAGAAGCAAAAGCAGCTGAAGAAGCAAAAGCAGCTGAAGAAGCAACATCAAAAGCAGAAGCAGCAGCTAAAGCTGTTGAAGAAGCAGAACTTGCAGTAAAAGAAGCTCTGGCAAAAGCTGAAGCAGCAAAAGCTGAAGCAGAAGCAGCAGCTGAAGAAGAATACAAAGCAATAGCAGCTGAAGTAAAAGCAGATGCAGCAGCAAAATCAGATCATACGTTTAAGAGACAAGGTGAAGAAATTTTTAGACGAGATATGGGCGAACCTGAATTCTGGTTAGAAAAGGAAGATAGATTCCCAAGACCAATTCTTTCAGCAGATGAACAAGAATCACTTACTAGATTAGCTGAAACACCACATGATCAAACTCCTGAATATAATCCTCAACATGTTCTCAGCCCTGAATTTGAAGGTGTTTCTAATTATGAACGTGGAGTTGATTCATTCCTAGAAGAAACTAAACAGAAACTTGAACAATTAAAAAATAATCCTGATGCAACTGAAAAAGAAATTAAAGATACAGAAAATGAAATTATTTACTTGGAATCATTACATGAAAATTTCTATATTGGAATGAATGTATTTAGAACTGCAAAAGGTGGACGTGACAAAATTAATGCTTAATGGTGATATGATTGGGTGAAATTAGATTTGATGTATTGAATGCAAGAGTCACATTCAAGAATGTACCTCTACACACATTATCCAAATTCACTTTCAAAGATGTTGATGCTGCGTGTGCAGAATTCAAAAAAATTGATGGTGTTGATGAATGTATTATTATTCAAACCGCTAGTAGAGTTGAAATATTTACAGTAAGCAATGTTGAAACTGATGATTCTCCTGATGCAAGAAGAGCAGAAGGTAAAACACTTGTGTTAAACCAAATTAAAGACACTTGGGTATCTTTGTCATCTTTAGAACAAATTGATATTGATCACTTTGATCAAACTCTTGAAGTTTACAAAGGTGATGATGTATATCTACATCTATTGAGATTAGCATCCGGGTTAGACTCTGTAGTTGTAGGAAAACAAGAAGTCTTTGATGAAATTGTTCAATCTCTGGCAAATGCAAAAGCTGCTGGTGTATCTGGAAATATTATAAATAAATTATTTGATAGTGTCATTCGTTTAGCCATTAGGATGAGGGACACTACTGGAATATCTAAAGATGTTATTTCATTAGGTGATATTGCAGTAAAACTAGTTGATGAAAAAGCAGGACTTGATTCAAAGAAAAAAGTACTTGTAATAGGAACTGGTGAGCCTGCAGCCATGCTTGCAAAAACTCTAAACAAAAAGGGTATTGCATTTGATGTAACTAGTAGAAGTTTAGACCGTGCAACTGGATTTACAACAATTCTCGGTGGCACTCCAGTTGATTTTGATGCTGTTTTGGCAGGATTTGATAAATATGATATTATTTTTGTTGCAACAACTTGTGATTATTTCTTAATTACATATGAAAGAATTAGATTGATTATGGAAGAAAAGAAAAAAGGTACTCTTATTCTTGATTTATCCGATCCTAGAACTGTTGATGAAGGAATTACTGCACTCCCTGGAATCAAATTATTGTTCAGAGATCAGATTGCAGAACTTTACGAAGAAAGTGTAAAAGCTAGAGTCGGAATTATTCCTGCAGTAGAGAAAATTATTGAAAAAGAACTTCCAGTTTTATCTGCTAGAATGAAAAGATTAGATGCTTAATTTTACTATAATCCTTGTTTTCTTAAGAGAAACTGCATAACAGCTTCTTTAGAATAATCTATTCCATGTTCATCATCTGTGTGGGCTCTGAATTTTTCAATTACTTCTTCCATTTCACCCTCAGCTACAAAATCACACTCAAATCCATAATCATTACACTTGAGTTTTGCCATACTTTGGTGAAAAATAATCAATATAAAAATCCACAGGTAAGTAATTAGAAATGACATACATTAGAAATTTCTAAGTTGAAAATGAACTAAAATTTATTGAATTTTCTATCCGTATGATTCAAACTTGATACCAAAACTTCCATCAGGTTTCTTTTCATGTTCAGTAACAAATCCTTTAGGACCTAGAAAATCAATCACTCCATCAATCGTTCCTTGATATCCACAAATGTAGATGATGGTATTTTCTGGAGTTAGTTCTTCACCTACCATTTCCTCCACTGGTGATAATCCAGATTTTTTGTCAGGCTTGAAGAATGATTCTACTCTGCCTACGTGACCATTCCACGATCTATTGAAAAATTCTTTTGGTCTACTGATTGCAGCTTTATATCTGAAATTCCACTTGTCTCTTCCTCTCTTTTCACTTTCTAATTCTAAATCTGTCAATAGTCGTTTGTAGCTTAATTCATCAACATAACTTGCACCATGTAAAACAACAACTTCTCGTTTATCATTAGTATCATGGAAATGTTTTGCAAATGCAATAAATGGTGCTAGTCCTGTACCTCCTCCTACACAAATTACTCTTCTATTGTCTTTTTGTCCGTTAGGTAATTTATCACTAATTTGTAATGCAGCTCCAGTTGGATCACCTAAAGCAACTTCATCTCCTACACTTAGATAAAATAATTCAGTAGTTACCCGACCTGGAAGTGGTTTTCTAACCCATCTAATTACAAATTCAAAATAATCTCTATTTTCTGCATGTGATGCTATAGAATATGCTCTTCTAACTACTTTTTTCTCTGCAGGAATTGGAAGTCCAATTGTTAAAAATTGCCCTGTCTTGTATTCTGGCATTCCATTTTCTGGAACTAATCTAATAATCACTAAATCTTCTTTGAGTAACTCCCTATAGACGACCTTTGCTTTCATCTCAGTTACCATACAAGAAGTTTTTTCCCGACTTTGGTTAAATATATTTCTCTTAGCATCTACCTTGAAAGATCTGCTGAAAATTCAAGAATGCTAAATAAATTATCAAACTATTAGTAAAAATTCAATTTTTTATTCTAAAAATTCACTTATTGATTTGTGACATTATTTCATCAAGAATTTCTTGATTTGCAGCTGCAATAAAAGAAACTCTTGTTTCATAGCTTAGATCTGCATCAAGTGGATTTAGATTAGCATCTAATAGCATTCCTCCTGCTTCTTTAACAATTACATAACCTGCAGCAATATCTTGAATTCTGATTTTGTCTCTCAAATCAATAAAAATATCCATTAATCCTTTTGCAAACATTGCCATCTCAAGCGCATTTGCCCCAAAATGTCTTGTGTGATTATGATTTTCAAAAATTGGATGCAGTTTATTCATTAGTTCAATAGATGAACCCGATGTGTTAATTCCAACAATTTTGTAAACTGGATCTTTTTTGTGAACTTTGATTTGTTTATTGTTAAAAAACGCACCTTTATTTTTTGATGCCCAATACATTTCACCATTTGAAAGATTTGTAATTACACCATCTGTAATTGAACTAAGTTTGTTTTCAGTTGCAAATGCTAATGAGCTACAGAAAAAAGGAACACCTCTAACTGCATTTGCAGAACCATCAATTGCATCCATTATTACAAATCCTTTTGGTTTATCTGATAGTTCCACTCGTCCACATTCTTCACCTAATACTACACACTCAAAATTAATTTCCTTAAGATAATCTAAAACAGTTTTTTCAGCAATAATGTCTATGTTTCTTGAAATATCTCCTCCTGCTCCGACACCAAAATCTCCAGCTGCATCATCTGTTCCAGCAAGATCCTTTACATTTTGATAAATTCTATTTGAAGCTTCACGAAGAACTTCTAATACTTCCATGTTGTCAAACTGGTCATTCGTAATTTAAGTGAAGAAAATATTTCATTTGAAAGCATAAATAACAATAAAGAAGCTTAACGTTTGTGAGTGGCAAAGATCAATCTGTAATTAGTAAAGAAGCTTTGATGAGCACAAAACCTGGAAAGCAGATCATTAAACAAGCATTGTTCAAATCTAAAGGTTACAAATTATTTAACAAATACAAAGAAGAAACCGAAAATCAATTTCCAAATTTTGCAGAAAGATTTGCTAAAGGATTATTAGATGAGATTCAGTCTGACACAAATCCAAATGCTACTCAACAAGCCTTTGGTGATGAAGTTGGCTCTACTGAAATTATACTAAATGCGTCTGAAATTGAGCCTATAAAATCAAAATTAGACAGTCTTGAAGTTATGCAAGATAGAGTGAATAGAATTTTAAATTCAAATTTTGTAAAAATGACCTTCCCTGTATTTAATGGATTATTTGATGCAGCTGCAGAATATTCTGGAAGGGATGATCCACAATTAAAACAAGATATGGTTGAAGGACATATTCTTGCAATTGATCTTAGTGAACCAATGGATAGAATTGTAGATAAAGATGAAGATTTAGAATTTCTAGATGATTACAAACTAATGAATCCATATATTTTGAAATTAGCTAGAGACAAAATTTCAAAAGGTGGCGAACAAGTTCTAAAAGAATTTGAAGCTGGATTTGAAGATGCAAGAATTGGACAATATTTAGATGAGAAATTAAAATCAAAACCAACAGAAATTACTGAAGAAGAAATGACTCTGTCTTACAAAAAATATCGTGCAGTAATGGGAACTGCTGGTCGAAACATGGCTTTAGCAGAAAGACCTCTAGGTGAAATTTTCTATTTAGGTATGGCAAGAGCTGCTGAGGGTGTTGGATGTGGAAATGAAATTGAGGATTCTATTAAAAATGGATTTGTAAAAATTCCTTCTTGGCCTCTCTATTATTCATTATTGGCAAATGATGTGAAAAAGGGATTTGAAGTAACTCTAGAAAAAAGTAATTTGTATTTACAAGATGCAAGACTTACACTTGAATTACTACCTGATAATTTCACACACAAAGAATTTTTAGAATTCTTATTTTTGACTGTAGAACATTACAATCAATATTGGTACAACAAATTACAAAAAGCCAACAAATGGTCTGAATACCAATCTAAACTTCCTAAGTGATTGCTTTGATGTGGTCTGAAAAATATCGACCTCAGATTATTTCTGACATGGTGGGAAATGAAGAAGCACGAGCAGCAATTACAGAATGGTTTGTTAAATGGAAAAAAGGTACAAAGCCATTACTCTTAGTTGGTCCTCCAGGGATTGGCAAAACTACTATTGCATATCTTGTGGCCAAACAATTTGGATATGATATGATTGGTCTGAATGCTAGTGATGTCAGAAGCAAATCAAGAATTAATGAAATTCTTACGCCTGTATTGGCAAATGTGAGTGTGATGGGTACTCCGATGATTTTTGTTGATGAAGTAGATGGAATTCATGGTCGAAGTGATTATGGTGGTGCATCAGCACTTGTTGATATTCTAAAAGAACCAACTGTTCCAATTGTTCTTGCTGCAAATAGTGATGATTCTGATAAAATGAAAGGTATCAAAAAAGCAGTCAAAACAATTCAATTCAAAAAAATTCCTCCACGACTTTTGCGTGTATATCTTGAAAATATTTTGAAAAAACAAAGTGCAACACTTAGTCCTGGTGCATTAATCAAAGTAATAGACAAATCCAAAGGAGATATTCGTTCAATGATTAATCTAACACAATCTTTAGTTACTGGATTTAACCCTCAGACAGAAAAAACTTTTGAAAACATTAACGTTGAAGATGGAGTAAATGCATTCTTTAAAGCAAATTCTATCGAAGAAGCTAGAAGTGTTCTTTATTCTATGCAAATTGATCCTAGAGAAAAAATTAATGCATTTTATTCAAGTATTATTACAAGTGAATTAGATTCTGGTACACTTGCAAAATATTTGAAAGTATTATCTGAAGCTGACATGTTGTTTGGAAGAATCATGAAAACTCAAAATTGGAGATTACTTCGATATCTTAATGATATTTTGATTAAATTATATCAAAATGATGACAGAATCAGATATGCAAAATATAATTTATCGTGGCCACTACTGAATAGAATTCGTTGGGATGGTGCAAAAATTAAATCATTATCTTCAGTAATGGCAAAAAAATTACATCTATCATCTAGTTCGTTTGTTACATTGTGCTTGCCTTTTGTTTTATTTTGTATTAAAAATAAAACTCTGGAATTAGAATTGGAAGAAACTTTTGGAGATATTATTGATAAGGAGATTGAACTAACACAATGAGCTGGAGAAAAATCCCTATGAAATTTCCCGGAACTTGTATTGTCTGCAATGAAAAAATTCCTGTAAATGAAATAGGTCTTTGGGCAAAAGGATTGGGAGTAAAACATGAAAAATGTGCCCAAACTAATGAATTGCAGTGTATCGTATGTGGGGGTCCAGCTGGATGTTCTCAATGTGAATTTCAGGAAAACTGTGATATTCCAAATGTCTCTCAAATGTGTATCTGTAAGAAATGTGGTGATGAAAAGGATACTTTTGCCACTTATCAAAAATCTGTAAACAAGAAATTTCCAATTCTTAACTCCTGATTTTCTAAAAAAAAACAACGTTCGTTGATTTTTTGTAAAAATTTCACATTGTAATTTTCTCAAATTAAATTAATATAGGAAACCATCATAGTTTAGAATACCTTGCATTCTGAAAAGATTGAAGATTATAGTAAAAAGAATAAAACGGCATTGCAGGGAGGTGGCCAAGACAGAATTAAGGCCCAACATGACAAGGGAAAATTAACTGCTCGTGAAAGAATAGATCTCTTACTAGATGAGGGTTCTTTTACTGAAATTGATCCATTAACCACACATCATTATCATGAATATGATATGCAGAAAAAGAAATTCTTTACAGATGGTGTAGTTGGCGGTTATGGAAATGTTGATGGTAGACAGATCTTTGTATTTGCTTATGATTTTACTGTACTTGGTGGAACACTAAGTCAGATGGGAGCAAAAAAAATTACTAAACTAATGGATCATGCAGTTAGAACTGGATGTCCAATTATTGGAATTATGGATTCTGGTGGTGCAAGAATCCAAGAAGGAATAATGAGTCTTGATGGATTTGCTGATATCTTTTATCATAATCAACTCGCATCTGGTGTTATTCCTCAAATTACTGCAAGTATTGGTCCATCTGCAGGTGGTTCTGTATATTCACCAGCAATGACTGACTTTGTAATTATGGTAGAAAAAGCAGGTTCTATGTTTGTAACTGGACCTGATGTAGTAAAAACAGTATTGGGTGAGGAAATATCTTTTGATGATTTAGGAGGAGCAATGACACATGGTTCAAAAAGTGGTGTTGCCCATTTTGTTGCAGAAAATGAATATCAATGCATGGATTATATTAAAAAATTAATTTCATTTCTTCCACAAAATAACACCGAAGAACCACCAAAAACAAAATCAGATGATGATCCAAATAGAATGGATCACAATCTCATTAATGTAATTCCTGAAAATCCTTTACAACCTTATGATATGAAAGAAATCATTAACTCTATTGTAGATGACCATGAATTTTTCGAGGTTCATGAATTGTTTGCACCAAATGTAGTTGTTGGTTATGGTAGAATGAATGGACAAGTAGTAGGTATTATTGCAAATAATCCAATGCATCTTGCAGGTGCACTTGATATTGACTCTTCAAATAAAGCAGCACGTTTCATCAGATTTTGTGATTCATTTAACATCCCCATTCTAACTTTAGTTGATACTCCTGGATACATGCCAGGTTCAAACCAAGAACACAATGGTATCATTAGACATGGAAGTAAACTCCTCTATGCATACTGTGAAGCAACTGTTCCACGAATTACTTTGGTAATTGGAAAAGCATATGGTGGCGCATACATTGCAATGGGAAGCAAGAATCTTAGAACTGATATTAACTATGCATGGCCTACTGCACGATGTGCTGTGTTAGGTGGAGAGGCAGCAGTCAAAATTATGTCTAGAAAAGAACTCGCTGAAGCAGATGATCCTGAGGCGCTTAAAAAACAATTAATCGATGAATTTGCTGAAAAATTTGAAAATCCATACGTAGCAGCATCTCATGGAACTGTAGATAATGTAATTGATCCTGCTGAAACAAGACCGATGATTATCAAAGCACTTCAAATGCTCGCAAACAAAAGAGAAAAACAACTTCCAAGAAAACACGGGAATATCAATTTGTGATTAACTATGATTGAAAAAGTACTCATTGCAAACAGAGGAGAAATCGCCTTACGTGTTATTAGAACATGTAATGCATTAGGAATCAAGACTGTTGCAGTATATTCTGATGAAGATTACAATTCATTACATGTTAAGAAAGCTGATGAATCTTATCACATTGGTGAGGCAGCTCCTGCAAAATCTTATCTTAATCAAGAAAAAATTCTTGAAGTTATGTTAGCTTCAGGTGCCAATGCTGTACATCCAGGTTATGGTTTCCTTTCTGAAAATGATGACTTTGCAAGATTATGTGAAAAAAATAAAATTACTTTCATTGGTCCATCTGCAGATTCTATGAATTTGTGTGGTGATAAAATGGAATGTAAAGCTGCAATGCTCAAAGCTAAAGTTCCAACTGTTCCTGGAAGTCCAGGATTAGTAAAGGATGCAGAAGATGCAGCAAAAGTTGCAAATGATATTGGATATCCTGTTATGTTAAAATCAGTTTATGGTGGTGGAGGTCGTGGAATTAGAATTGTAACAAATGACAAAGAATTACATGAAGGTTTTGAAACAGTAACCTCTGAATCTATTGCTGCTGTTGGAAAATCTGCAATCATTGTTGAAAAATTCTTAGAAAAAACAAGACACATTGAATATCAAATGTGCAGAGATCAACATGGTAACGCTGTACATCTCTTTGAGAGAGAATGTTCTATTCAAAGAAGAAATCAAAAATTAATTGAACAAACCCCTTCTCCTGTGGTAGATGATGCAAAAAGAGAAGAAATTGGTGAAATAGTCGTTAGAGCAGCAGAGGCAGTTGATTATACTAATCTTGGTACGGCAGAATTTCTAAGAGCAGATAATGGTGAATTTTATTTTATTGAGATTAACGCAAGACTCCAAGTAGAACACCCTATTAGTGAAATGGTTTCAGGATTGGACTTTGTTAAATTACAAATTGATATTGCAAATGGAGAACCACTTCCATTCAAACAAAAAGATCTAAAGATGAATGGATATGCAATTGAATGTAGAATTAATGCAGAAGATACATTTTTGGACTTTGCACCTTCAACCGGACCTGTTCCAGACGTAACAATTCCTGCAGGACCAAATGTTAGATGTGATACTTACCTTTATCCTGGATGTACAGTTTCCCCTTTTTACGATTCATTAATGGCAAAACTCTGTACATGGGGACCAACATTTGAGGAATCACGAACAAGAATGCTTACTGCATTAAATGACATGTATGTTGAAGGAGTTGAAACATCTATTCCACTGTACAAAACAATTCTAAATTCTGAGGAATACAAAAAGGGAGAACTATCAACTGACTTTTTGAAACGTTATGATATGATTGACAAATTAACTGAAGACCTTAAGAAAGAAAAAGAAGAGAAGAGTGACGCAGCTTTGGCCGCAGCTATCATTCATTCTGAATATTTCAAAAATAGGGTCCAAAACAATAGTGATACTAGTGCAACATGGAAAAATAAACTGGATTGATGATTAATGGATTATAAGATATCTGACGTTGAAAAATCATTTGATGGAAGAATTGTTGAAAATTTGGGCAACAATGATTATGTAATTAAGATTAATGACAAAGAACATCAATTAAGAATTATTAACATGGATGCAAAAGGTATTGAGTTTATTTTAGATCAACAATATCATAAAGCAAAATATCTTGAAACATTAACTAATGAAATGAATCTTGTAATTGATCATGTTCCAATCACACTAAACATGAACACTCATTTTGATGAAGTTGTTTTCAAAAATTCTGGCGGTGGTGGTTCAGGCGGCGCTCAATTAGCATTGAAAAGTCAAATTCCAGGTAAAGTTGTATCAATTGCAGTATCTGAAGATGATTCAGTTAAGAAAGGAGATGTCGTATGTACACTAGAATCAATGAAAATGCAAGTTGCAGTAAAAGCTCACAAAGACGGTGTTGTCAAAAATCTCAAAATTAAAGAGGGCGCAACTGTCGCTAAAGGTGACATTATTTCCGATTTAGAATAATTTTTTTCTATTTTAAGAAATTTTTAATTTCGTCATAATTTGGTTCTTTTAATGGATCTTCTGACACCCATTTGTAACCAATTTTCCCATCTTCATTAATGATGAAAACTGAACGTTTTGCTGCATTGTAGTCTTTGATGTGAAGTAAATCTGGCATCAAAACATCATAATCTTTGATTGTTTTACTTGTATAATCAGCTAACAGTGGAAAGTTAAAGTTATGTTTTTCAGAAAATGCTTTATTTGCAAATGGGCCGTCGTTACTAATTGCTACTACCTGTGCCCCTAAATTGTTCATTTCTTCAAATGAGTCTCTAAATGTACAAAGTTCCACTTCACAAACAGGAGAACTTGCTGCTACGATGAATGATACGACTATTTTTCCACCTTTAAATTCATCCAAAGTCCTCATTTTTAATTCGGTATCTGCTAATTCAAAATCAGGAGCAGGATCTCCAACATTTAATGACATGATCGCCATTTGATGTTATCCTATTAAGTCCTTTTCAAAAATTGTTTTTTTAAAATTTTGATCCCAAAATCGAAACATACCTTTTTATACAAAAATCAGGGTGAAAAGCTAAATTGGTCGGGGAATTAGCGGGCAATTACAGTACCGTTGTATTGATGTTTGCGTTTGGCATAGTAGCTATGGCTCCAGCTTTAGTTATTTCAAGAATGATTTCTCCTAGAAAAAGAAGTAATCCAGTAAAATTTTTGCCAATGGAATGTGGTCAAGTCCCTACAGGAGAAGGAAGAACTCATTTCATGATGCAGTATTATCCGTACATTCTGATGTTTGTAATATTTGATGTAATGGCAATTTTCTTGTATGCATGGGGAAGTGTACTTTTAGAAATTCCAAAAGTTGCAACTTTACCCATGATGGGATTTTTAGCTATAATGTTTGGTGCAATGGCATTTGCATTATATCAATCAGGGAGAAGAAGGATATGGTAGTTTTTTATATAAATAACATTTACGGGGATAGGGGATAAAAATTGCTTAAAGACTTAGTAACACCAGAAAACGCAAATGTCTTTGTCGGAAAGTTAGGAGACATTTTAGAAAAAGCAATTGATAAACCATTGGGCTATGCCATTAACTGGGGTAGAATTTGGTCACTCTGGCCTGTCCACATTGAAACAGCTTGTTGCAGTGTAGAATTTGGTGCAGCATCAAGTCCTAGATATGATGTTGAAAGATTTGGAATCATTGAAGCATTCGGTTCACTTAGACAATGTGATCTTGTTGTAGTTCAAGGAACAATTACAAGAAAAATGGCACCACGTCTCAGATTAGTTTATGATCAAATGCCAGAACCAAAGTATGTAATTGCTATGGGAGCTTGTGCAATTACTGGAGGATTGTATTTTGATTCATACAATGTTCTTCCAGGAATTGACGGAGTAATTCCAGTTGATGTCTATGTTCCAGGTTGCCCACCTAGACCTGAAACTCTCATCCAAGGATGTATGTTATTGCAAGAGAAAATCAAGAGAATGAAGGCTAGGAAGTTTGTATAATGAGTACTGAAACTGAAAATCCTCCTACAGATGCTAAACCTGAAGTAAAAACACCTCCACCTAAACCTGCACCAAAAAAACCTGAAGCAGCACCTGTGGAGATGCCAGCATTTGAAAAGAGTATTTCTGATAAAATTGTTGAAAAGTTTGGTGATAAAATTGAAGTTGGATTTGTAAAAGAAGATAGAGTTCGAATTAATGTTGGTAGAGAAAATGTTCACGAAGTTGCTGAATTCATTCGTGATGGCCTGAATTATGACCATGTTGAGTCTGTTTCAGGTGTAGATTACCCTCAAGATAATGAAATTGAAGTTGTTTATCATATAGGATCCTATACTGAATCTTCATTGGCAAGACAAGTTCTTGTTTTGGCTACAAGAGCTCAGAGAGAAACAAATCCAATACCTGGAAATGATGCAACTAAACTCCCAACCCTTAGAGATGTGTTTTACAGTGTAGAATTTCATGAAAGAGAAGTTTTTGAAATGTTTGGAGTATTCTTTGAAGGCCATCCTGATAATAGACGATTACTTTTGCCTGAAGATTGGGCAGACTTACCACCGCTTAGAAAGGACTTTGCAATAAAGGGAAGATAGAGATGACGTTTACTTTACCACCTGGATTAGCACTCCAAAAAGTTGATGAGAGAATTATGACTCTCAATGTAGGACCTCAACATCCAGGTTCTGGACATATGAGAATTATTGTACAAATTGATGGTGACTATATCGTTGCATGTGATCCTGATCCAGGATATGTACATCGTGGAGAAGAAAAAATGGCAGAGTACAGAAATTACATTACAAACATTCCTCACTTAGAAAGACCTGTAATTCATGATTCATGTAATGTCCTTTATCCATATGTTTTGGGAGCAGAAGAACTACTTGGAATTGAAGTTCCAGAACGTGCAAAGTATGTTAGAGTAATTGCATCTGAACTTAATCGATGTATCTACATCATGTATTGGTTAGCAATTTACGGAATCTTTTTGGGACACTCTACCATGTTCATGTGGCCTGCAGGAGACCGTGAACTGTTAATTGATTTGATGGAAAAAATGACTGGTGCTAGAGTAACACATGCACACTTTGTTCCAGGTGGAGTTAGAAATGATTTACCACCAAACTTTGAAGATGTTTGTTTAAGACAAGTAAACTATTTTGAGAAGCGTATCAAAGAATACGCTGCAGTTTTCTATGATAACCCAATTCTAATTTCAAGAACTCAAGATACTGGTGTTCTATCAAGAGAAGATGCAATTCGATATGGAACAACTGGCTCTGTACTTCGTGCAAGTGGGGTTGATTATGATCTTAGAGTAAAGGAACCATATGATGTCTATGATGAATTAGATGTTCATACTAATGTAATGAAAGAAGGTGATTCATATGCAAGATCCAGAATCCCATGGCTTGACATGATCGAGAGTTGTAACATTATCAGACAAGCACTACAAAAAATGCCAAAGTCCGGTTCAGTACGTGTTAAACTAAAACCAAACCCAAAAACTAAAGGACTTGAATCTGTCTACAAACGCGTAGAATCAGGTAGAGGTTCTCTAGGCTGCTATATTGTATCTGATGCTAAAACAGAACCATATAGAGTAAAGTTGAGTGTACCATCATTTAGAAATCTAATTGCATTGCCAAATCTTCTAAGAGGTGAAAAACTTGGTAACATGCCATCAGTTTACTGGAGTCTAAATTATTGGCCAGTGGAGGCAGACCGATAAATGTCTGTCATTGCACCAAATTTCAAACTAAGTGAGTTTATCAAATCATTACTTGATAATGTATTTTGGATAATTCTAATTTTAGTTTTAATTGGCCTTCCTGCGGTATTCATGATTCTATTTGTAATCGAGCTGCCCGTAATTGATGGAGAATTACTTACACCCTTCCTTGCATTAACTTGGATGGCGGATCCGTCTAGAATTCTTCCTGTTGTTCAAGCATTCATGGCAACTGATATTTTTAGAGTAATGGCATTTCCTGGATTTGGATTTGCAGCATTATTAGCTGCTGCTACAATCTTTGTTGAAAGAAAGATGCTTGCAAAATTACAATTAAGAGTTGGTCCTTTCTATTGTGGAAAGTTCGAAGGTATTTTACAATTAATGGGTGATGGACTAAAATTAATCTCAAAAGAAATTATTATCCCAGCAAAAGCAGACAAACCAATTTTCTGGGCAGCCCCTGTACTCTTTGTTGCAACTGCAGCAGCATTTGTTGCATTTATTCCAGTAGCTCCAGGTTGGGTTGTTGCAGATGTAGAAATGGGATTACTAGGTGTCTTTGCAGTAATTGGATTCTTCCCAATCATTACAATTCTTTCTGCATGGTCTGCAAACAGTAAATTCCCATTCATTGGTGGTATCAGAGCGTTATTCCAAATGGTTTCATTTGAAATTCCATTAATTCTGTCTTTATTGGGTGCTGTAATGTTAACTGGTTCTCTTAATTTATCAGAAATTGCAGCAAGTCAATCTAGTTTCCCATGGATTGTATTTTTGCCAATTGGTGCAATTGTATTTTTCATTACAATGCTAGCTGAATTAGAAAGAATTCCATTTGATTTGCCAGAGGCAGAAAGTGAAATTGTAGCTGGATGGTTAACTGAACTATCTGGAATGATGTATGGACTTGTTCAATTAGGAACTTATCTTAAACTCTATGCATTTGCAGGATTATTTGTTGTAATTTTCCTAGGTGGTTGGAATGGTCCAATGGTTGTACCTCCATTCCCAGAAGAACTTCTTACAAAAGGAATTGAAATGGGTCCTATAGTTGCAGGACCATTCCCTGGATTGCCATTATTTGATCAAGAAATGCTCAATGGCGCACTATGGTTTGTATTGAAAACTGTTGCTGTAATATTCTTCATCTTATTGCCAAGGGGTGTATTCCCAAGAATCAGAGTTGATATGTTGCTAAATCTTGGATGGACCAAATTAATTGGATTAGCTTTCGTTAACATCTTTATTGCACTGGGCTTGCTTTACGCTGGAGTGCTAGGACCAGGAGGATTACAATAATGGGAACTGCAACTGGAATTATTCGTGCACTGAACTCTGGAATTAAACATATTGCTACTAAACGATTTACTCTTCGTTATCCTGAAGAGAAACTAAAGTTTGTAGGTGATGGATACCAATTTGATCCATCCACAGGTGTTGGAATTGCTGGATTGAAAGGACGTCATATGCTATTTCATGATCACTGTACTGGTTGCCAATTATGTTCAATTGCATGTGAAGGAGTTGCAGAAGCTATTGCAATGGTAAAAGTTCCAGAAGAACAAAAACAAAATAAAAAATCAATCATGCCACAAATTGATTATGGAAAATGTGTTTTCTGTGGTCTTTGTGTTGATGCATGTCCATTTTATGCACTTTACATGACAAATGATTATGAATTATCGTCCTTTTCAAAAGAAGGTTTGATTTACACTCCTGCACAACTTCAGGTAAAACCATATGTTGCACAGGATAGTGAAATCCAAATATCTGATAGAGGTGCAACACATGGCTGATGCTGCATTTCTTGCACTGGCAGTAATTACAATTGGTTCTGCAATTGCAGCACTTGAAATGAGATCATTGATTTATGGTTCTATTGCTTTGATGGGAACTTTGGGTGGAATTGCTGGATTCTTTTTCTTACTTGATGCTCCATTTGTTGCATTATTCCAAATAGCAGTTTATGTCGGTTCTATTGCTGTATTGATTTTGTTTACTGTAATGTTAGTAAAGAGAGAATTGATCTTCAAAAAAATTGAAGACAAACGTAGAAAATTTGCAGGTATTGGTTTGATGCTTGTTATTATGATATCATTAGGTGCAGTGTTCTTAGATTCTGGTATCAAAACAATAACTACTGATGAACCTGCTACTGACTTTAAAGAGATAGGTGTTGACTTTGTAACATATTATTGGCCTGCATTAATTCTGATGGGATTACTTTTGGCAGGTTCTGTTACTGGAGCACTAGTTTTAGCCAAACGTGAGGATGTGGAGAATGACCAGCGAGCTAATTGATTTTACTTTAGTATCTGTTGCCTTACTCGGCATAGGAATCTATGGCCTTGCAGTTAAACGTAATTTTATTCGAATGTTATTTGCAGTTGAAATTATTATCAATGCAGCAAACTTGAACATTGTAGCTTTTGGTAGATTCTTACCTCATACGGGTGGTCAAACCATGGCATTATTCTCCATTGCAATTGCCGCAGCAGAAGTTGCAGTTGGCTTGTCATTAATCATTGTCGCTTATCGTATGTATCAGAATGTCGATATTGCAGACTTTAGGAGCTTGAAAGGATAATGGAATATGCATTATTACAGGCAGTTTTCTTGCCACTACTCTTATCTCCAGTAGCTTACATTATCGGAAGAAAAGTGGGACCAACTCCTGCAATGTGGTTTACATTTGCAATTTTGTTGTATACTACTATACTTGTAATCAATGCAGCAATGTCTGGAACTGTAGAGGAACATTATCCGTGGACTGAACAGTTTGGTGAATTTGGTTTCTTGCTAGATGGATTGGCATCACCATTTGCAATAATGATTTATGTTTTGTCTACAATCTTAGCAATTTACTCAAAACCATACATGATTCACAAATTCCATGAGCAATTTGAAGAAGAGCAGAAAATCAATACATCAAGTGGTGGTCAGTCTTCTGTAATTGAATCATCATCTCTTACAAATTATGTAAATGCAAAATCTGGACTTTACTTTGCACTATATCTTGTCTTTGCAATGGGTATGCTTGGTACAGTTCTTTCAACTAATTTGATTGAATTTTACATCTTCTTTGAAGTAATGTTGATTCCAGGTTTCTTTTTGGTAGCACTTTGGGGTGATGGTCCTAGAAGAAAGATTGGTTTAATGTTCTTGTTTTGGACTCATGCAGGTGCAGTAGTTTTACTATTAGGATTTTTGATGATTGGTTTGACACTTGGTAGTTTTGATTTTGCAGATATACGAGAATCTGAAATTCCAGCAGATATTGCAATGTATTCTGCGGTTGCTATTGCTATAGGACTTGGAGTAAAACTAGCAGTCTTCATGTTCCATGTTTGGCTTCCATATGTACACGGTTCAGCACCAACGCCAATCAGTGCACTGTTATCTCCAGCAATGATCGGAATTGGAGCTTATGGTGTTTTCAGATTAATTGTAGAATTTTTACCCTTAACCTTTGCAGAGCTTTCAATCTGGTTACACATTTGGGGTCTTGTTACAATGATTTATGGTGGTGCCATGGCACTGATGCAAGATGATCTAAAACGTTTGCTTGCTTATTCTAGTATTAGTCAGATGGGTTACATCCTATTTGGTATCGGTTCAATATCCGTACTTGGTCTTGCAGGTGCAGAGATGATGTATGTAACACACGCAATTGGAAAAGGCATTCTGTTCATGATGGCTGGAATTATTATTGTAAAAGTTGGAACTAGAAGTATTTCAAAACTAGGAGGACTAGCAGGAAAGATGCCAATAACTGCAGTATGTGCAGTAATAGGTGCATTAACCATCATGGGAGTTCCACCAACAGGAGGTTTCATGGGCGAATGGCCTCTATTCTTTGGTGCTTTAGAGACTGCCATTGAAGAAGGTTCAACAATAAGGGCAGTAACCTTTGGTCTAGGTCTAGTTGCAACAGCTCTTACAATGTCTTACATGCTTTGGATGCTAAAACGTGTATTCTTTGGAAAAACTCCTGAACATCTTGAAAAAGTTAAGGAAGGAAGTTGGTACATGACTGCACCAATGATGGTATTAGCAGGATTCTCTATTGTAGTTGGTATTTATCCAGATATTTTCTTGAAGACAATCATTCCATACATGAGTGGAGTGTTGGGAGTTTAGATTATGGCAACAGAAGCTATCGGTTTACCATTTGAAGTTGGAGCCGCAAGTGCTTGGTTAGTTTGGATTTTACCATTTGCAGCCGCAATGATTATTCCAGGAGTTGGAAAATTATCAAAACATGCAACTGGTTATGTTGCAGTTGCATTTGCTTTAATGAGTGCATTATCTGCAGCATCACTTCTTCCAATGGCTTTGGAAGCACATGAGATACATGATCAAGTTATGTGGATTGAGGCAATTGGTCTCAAAGCAGGTGTCCTAGCAGATCCTCTCTCAATTATCATGGCAAATGTAGTTGGTTGGATTTCATTCTTGATTATGAT
>Ga0209992_10002288_pt1 | contig 17864 bp, 14 predicted proteins | sample 2SBtaG_2_FD_182564 | JGI IMG/M metagenome (GOLD analysis project Ga0209992, IMG submission 182564) | Deep subsurface microbial communities from Kolumbo volcano to uncover new lineages of life (NeLLi) - 2SBTROV12_ACTIVE470 metaG (SPAdes)... | ecosystem: Environmental > Aquatic > Marine >... | reverse complement strand
TTTTCATTATTTTCCTCCTTGTAAAGATAAGGCAACTTCAGCCTTTGATTCTTCTTTTGCATAATATAGGTGGTCACCCACGTTATGTTCATCAATACCTATCATATTGACATTATCGATACCTGAGATTTTATTCTCAGCAGTATCTTGGTCGATCTTACCAGCAAGGTAGTCGTCTGTAATCTTATCAACTTGTTTTTCAACAGAGTCCATAATATAGTTTTTTATTTTTGACATAATGTATTCTCCTTTTTAGTTAATTGCCTTGTCATTGTAATGTAAAACTTTTGACTTAGTTAAAGCAGGATTAAAATCTTTTCTTAAAGATTGTCTATCCCAACATTGACCGTAGTCGTTAAACATTCTTTTTTTGTCTTGTTCATTGTCACAAGTCTCACCAAACACATCATAGTAAGAAGTGTAGTATTGATCTTGGTCAATGAGTTCAACTTTTGTCACATTGGTATGGTTTGTAGCCATATCTTTGTAATTCCAGTCACAGAATTTTAAGATTTTCATCTTAATATTCTTGTCATTAAATTTTGATCTGTACTTTTCAGGTACATTTCTGTAAATTGTTTCATAAGCATAGAAAAAATCCCCTTGATGTTCAGGATCCATATACTCTCTCAGATAACACACGTTAAAAGTTTTGTTTTTTTGTTTATTCATACTATCATTATACCGTAAATCGACTTCATTTGCAATAGCGCAATCTGTCGCAGTTAGCATATCTCTGTATTTGTAGTTTTTATCAGTTTTTTTCATAATATACGTTAATAATACACTAAAAAACAAGGATTGTCAAGAAAAAAATGGAAAAAAATGGTAAAATACCAGTTGTTCTTGTTTTGTTCTTATTTTTTTATGGATTTAGCGGCCTGGCAGCGCTAACCAGACCGTGCGTCCAGTATTTTTCCGTCTCCATCAAAATACTAATGTTAATTATATCATTTTTCAACGATTCCGTCAAGCAGTTATAAATAGTTATTGTAAAAATGTAAAGGAAAACCAATATGCACGAGTATAAGGTAAATATTTTGAAGGTGGTTGACGGTGATACCGTTGATGTTGATATAGATTTAGGTTTTGGTGTCTGGCTACGAAATGAAAGAGTGAGAATTGTAGGAATTGACTGTCCTGAATCAAGAACATCCGACAAAATTGAAAAAGTTTTTGGTGAAGCAGCAAAACAAAGGTTAACTTCTTTGTTGAGCTCTGAAGCAGTTCTAAAATCCCAAGTTTCTAAAATGGGAGAAAACATGAAAGGTAAATTTGGTCGTATTTTAGGTGATTTTAAAACAATCAACGATCAGGTTGTTACCGAAGTGTTAATGACAGAGGGACATGCTGTTGCTTATAACGGTGGTGATAAAGAAGCCGTACAAGCACAACACTTAGCAAATAGACAAAGACTAATTGATGAAGGAAAAGTGCCTACACCTGATGGCATGACTACAACACCAAATAAGGTAAACACTTTTAAGGCAACTAAACCACCACTAAGAAGAAAAAAGAAAAAGAAGTAATATAGGAGGATACTCCAATGAATTATTTAAAAAAGATAATTGATTGGGTTTGTAAACCATATGAACCTGAGTTTAGACCAAAAAAAGTTTATAAGATAAAAGGCAAAACATATTATTTAAGGAAAAGTAAAAGAAAAAAAAATGCAAGGTGAATATTCTGTTAAGATAGGTAATAAAGTTTTTGACTACACAAATATAAATGATATTCCTAGAAAGTTTGACCACTTGATTAAATTTGTACCTAAAGAGCCACCTGAGCCACACACTCAGGAAGACCATGATTACATTAATACTTTTCCTGAAAAATTTAAAGAAGTATTCGCAAGGGAACAAAGATAATGCCAGCGGTTACTAGAATAGGCGACGCTGACGTGACTCATTGCTCTGGTATGACAAGAGCACAAGGATCGTCAAACGTATTTGTAAATGGTATAGGTGTTTCAAGACAAGGTGATAATAATACTACTCATCTTCTACCACCAAACATACCACCTTGTCCATCTCATGCAGCTGGTATCGCTTCAGGATCATCAACTGTAAAAGTGAATGGCAAAGGCTGTGGTAGAGTTGGTGATAGTATATCAGGTTGCACATCTGTAGCTGCAGGATCAAGTAATGTCTTTGCAGGTGGGTGATATAAATAGTATTAGGAGAGAAATATGGCAAGTTATGATTCTGCTAAACAGACAAATACAAGTAAGAGAAGTGGTCAAGTTTATGTAGACCTTAATTTAGATTTTCAACAAAATTCTGCTACTAAAGATATTCAAAAGATAGTAGATGTAGAAGCTGTAAAAAGAAGTGTTAGAAATCTAATTAATTTAAATCATTATGAGAAGCCTTTTCATCCAGAGATAGGGTCTAATTTGAGAGGCATGTTATTTGAAAATATAACACCTCAAATGAGTCATGCTATTCAAAAAGAGATTTCTTTGTTATTACAAAATTTTGAACCAAGAGCAAAACTAGTTCAAGTAGCTACAATGCCACAGTTCGAGAGAAACGCATACGCTGTCACAATATCTTTCTTTGTACAAAACAGTCCAGATAGAATTGTGGTAGAATCATTTTTAGAAAGAATAAGATAATATGGCAACTAAACTAGAAATATCACAATTAGACTTTGACGGAATCAAAGACAATCTAAAAACTTTCTTATCACAACAAGACGAGTTTGTTGATTACGATTTCGAGGGTTCTGGTATGAATATATTGTTAGATGTTCTGGCTTATAATACACACTATCTTGGATATAATGCTAATATGTTAGCAAATGAAATGTATCTTGATAGTGCCGATCAGAGAGCAAGTGTTGTATCTTTAGCAAAACAAGTTGGTTATACACCAAGAAGTGCTACCTCAGCAAAAGCAACAATTGATCTGGTTGTCAATAATGCTTCTGGTGCTTCTATTACAATGTCAAGAGGAACCAAATTTTCAGCAACTGTTGATGAAACAAATTATAACTTTGTAAATAACGCTGACGTTAGCATATCACCAGTTGATGGTGTTTACAAATTTTCTAGTTTAGATTTATTTGAGGGCACATATTTAAATTTTAAATACACAGCAAACACATCTGATACTGAACAAAGATTTATTATACCTAATGATAATGTTGACACTAACACATTAACAGTCAAGGTACAAAATTCAGCTTCAGATTCTACAACAAACACATACACTTTAGCACAAGGTATAACAGGATTAGATTCTACATCTAAGGTTTATTTTTTACAAGAAGTTGAAAATGGTAGATTTGAGGTTTACTTTGGTGATGGTGTTCTAGGACAAGCAATCGCTGATGGTAATATTGTGATATTAGATTACATAACTTGTAATAGAGATGAAGCAAATGGTGCCACAACATTTACGTTAGCAGGAAATGTTGGTGGATTTACAGACGTAACCATAACTACTTTAAATAATGCAAATGGTGGTGACGCTCCAGAGACAATTAAATCAATTAAGTATAATGCACCTAGAGATTATACGTCACAGGATAGAGCGGTCACAGCAGACGATTATAAAGTTCTAGTAAAAAGCTTATATGCAAACGCTCAATCAGTTCAGGTTTACGGTGGTGAAGACGCTGCAACACCTGACTATGGTAAAGTTTATATTTCTATTAAAGCAAAATCAGGCTCTAATCTAACACAACTAACAAAAGAAAGTATTGTTAAAAGTTTGAAATCTTTTGCTGTTGCTTCGGTAACACCTGTGATTATTGATCCTGAAACAACTTTCATAACCCTTACAACAGTATTTAAATTTGATTCTAGTTTAACAACTAAAGACGTATCCACTTTACAAACAAATGTCTTAAATGCTGTTTCTAGTTATAACACATCCACACTAGAGGATTTTACAGGTATGTTTAGATATTCAGAGGTCTTAAAAACAATAGATGACGCTGACACATCCATATTATCAAATATCACAAAAGTTAATATGTACAAATTTATTACACCTACTTTAAACTCGGCGTTGAAATATACGGTATCTTTTAATAACGCATTTTACAATCCACACTCTGGTCATGCTTCAGATATGGGTGGTATTGTTTCATCAACAGGATTTAAAATAAGTAATGATAATTCAACTAATGAACATTTTTTAGATGATGATGGTGCTGGTAATATTAGAGTTTATTATTTAAGTGGTACAACAAGAATTTATACAAGTACATCTTTTGGTACAGTTGACTACACAACTGGTGAAATAATTTTAACATCTGCTAACATCACAAGTATTTCTAATGTTGATGGCGCTGCTAGCACAAGAATAAGGGTCACGGTAGTACCTGACTCAAATGATGTTGTGCCTGTAAGAAATCAGGTATTGTCTATCGATACAGCTAATTCATCATTCACTGGTGATGTTGATGAAATAGAAAGTGGTAGTTCACAAGCAGGTACAGGATATACTACTACCAGCAGTTATTAGGTGGTAAGTAATGTCTGATATAAAAAAATCAAATAAGAAAAAACTCTCAACACTAGTTAAACAACAATTACCCGAGTTTGTATTAACAGATCATCCTAAATTTGCAGAATTTATTTCATCATATTTCCTGTTTATGGAATCTGCTGAGATAACTTTAGAATCATTTACATCAATAGATCATATACTTTTAGAATCTGAAGCTGCAACAGACAGTTTTGTATTAATAGATAGAACAAACGCATTTGGTTTAGACTTAGGTGATAAAATTGTTGCTGAAGAAAATGATTTTGCTGGTTCTTTTAGAAAAGGTGAGGTAATTACAGGCTCAACATCTGGTGCAACGTCAACAGTTCTAGCAGAGGATCTAGTTTCTAATTCAAGATTATTCATATCAGCAAATAATGGTTTTATAACAGGCGAAACTGTGACTGGTTCACTATCTGGTGCAACGGCATTGGTAAAAAAATATCGTGCTAATCCAGTAGAGAATATTCAGCAACTTCTAAACTACTCTGATCCAGATCATACCATAAGTGACTTCTTATCACAAATGAAAGAGGAGTTTCTTAATACTATTCCTACAGATACAGATGACTCACTTAGTACAAGAAAATTAATCAAGAATATTAAATCATTATACAGAGCAAAAGGTACAGCAAAAGCACACCAGGCTTTCTTTAGAATATTATTTAATGAACCATCAGAGGTATACACACCAGCTGATGATATGTTAAGGGTATCAGATGGTTCTTGGAATGTTCAAACATTTATTCGTTGTACACAAACAGCATTACAATCTGTTAATGATCCCATCTTCTTAACAGGTCAAGTTATAACTCAAGCAAATGATCCTTCATCAACAACAGTAAACAAAGCAACCGCAATCGTAGAAAACGTATTAAAGTTTCAAGAAGGTAGTACAACAGTTATTGAAATAGTAATTAATAATGAAACAGTTAGTGGTACTTTTGTAAATGGCGCTACTGTCACTGGCACAAGTAATATTGATGATGACACTATAATTGGTGTTGTGGTATCTCAAGCGGTATCAACAACAACAATCACTAACGATGGTAGCACACTAACAGTTGGTGATGAAGCAACAATATCAGGTGGTGGTGGTTCTGGTGCCAGAATACAAGTGCAAGATTTATCTGAAGGAGGTGTTGATGAGGTTATCGTCAATGCTGCTGGACAAAACTATCAAGAGGGCGACACACTAACATTTAGTTCAGGAACTGCTGAAGCAAAAGTTGCTGTTGTGGGTGGTGGTATTGCACCTGAATCAGGTAGTGTGGATATTCATGTCGAGTTAGAGTCAGGCACAATATCAGGTTCTGGTTCTGGTGATTTATTGCTTGAAGAAGCTGTTGATAATGGTCGTGGTGGTAAATTTTTAGATTCTGCTACACCAGTTGACAATTTAAGAATTAGAGTTGCACTAGAAAATGAAACTGGTGGTATATTATCAGAAGCGTCAAGTGGCTCAAATATTATCTATATTGTAAATCAAGATAGTGAGCCAGACAAACCATATAACATAGAAGCAACAGACCATATCGTATTAGAGGAAGAAACTGCCAGTGAGGGAACAATTGGTAATAAGATTGTTCAACAAAATGCAACAGGCACTGGTGACATAACAGATATAAGAATGATCGCAAGTGGTGGTGGATACACATCATTACCTACTGCAACTATTGATGGTGTTAGATTTATAGGTCTAGAGGATGCTACAGATTTAAATACAACTGACTTTAGTAGAATAGAATTAGAGACAGGTGGTAGAATTGTAAATGAATCATCACTCGCTACTTTAAATGCAACTGGTGGAACTGTAATACCTTTTGGTGCTGATATTGGTAGTGCAACATCATTAAATATTATTGAACATGGTATTGCTTTTACATCAGCACCCACGTTAGCGTTTCCTAAATACGCTGTTCTTAAAACAGTATCAGGCACAATATCTGCTGATGAAACATTTACATCAAACATATCTGGTGCAACAGGTTCAATAATTTCTTTTGAAGCACCTCTCTTAAAATATACAGCAACACAAAGCGAGTTAGAGGTTGGTGATACAATTACAACATCTGGTAGTCAAACTGCTGTTGTTGTAAAAGCAGACACACTTACAGCAACTGCTACGATAGGTGCCAAGGTTACAACTTCTGGTGCTTATATAAATCAAGATGGACACATATCTGAGGGTTCTAAAAAAATTCAAGACAGTTTGTATTATCAAGATTACTCTTATGTAATTAAAGTATCTGAATCAATTAATAAATGGCGAGACGCTTTAAAGAGAGCAGTTCACCCATCTGGTTTCTATGTGACTGGAGAGGTAAATATTGCTTCAAGAATAGACGCTCAAGTTAGACGACCAGTTGGTGCTACATTGGCTGCAGGATTATTCTCTGGCACATCTGACAGTCCAATCTACATGAGATTAAATACATTGTTCTCTACTATCTTTGGTAGAAGAACAGGTGTTGGTCTGAAATTTATGAGTAATGGTATTGAGTTAGATGGTAAAACAAAAGTATCATCATTAGTTGCAAGAACAGGTGTGGCAGTAGAACCTCAAAATGATTACAGAGATACAAGTACAAATACAGAAAAAGAATTGAATCTACATCCTGAAACCACAATTGAGACAGAAAAAAGAAGCAGAACAAATTTTTATACTAATACAGATTACAAGGTTAGAGGTTATAATGTAAAAGCAGGTTTTGCATATGCAGGACCTAGAATAAAAAGTTTAAATAATTTTATGTTTTCTGCTTTCTCAGCTAACAATGCAATCACACTAGAGGGTGGTACTGGTGCAGGTGAAATAATACTAGAAAATGAACACGGTGTATTACAACACCCACAATCAGACTCTTTTAGTGCTAGGGTTAACTCTTTTACTAATTTAAGATTTGGTAGTACAAATACAGGTACAGATAAGATCATACAAGAAGACGGATCAAACTTATTGAATGAGACCACAGGTTCAGATACAGACGATGGAGTAGATGAGTTTTTACTAGAGGAAAATGTAGATGGAACGACACTAAGAATATCTGATTTCACAGGTACAACTACAAATCCTAATCACAAAACTAATTTAGCGTTTCCTACTGAGGTCACTAAATCGGCTTAGAAAAGTCTTATAAATAATAGAAAGAAACATAGAGATAATGGGAAAAAACAATGGCAGCAATAATTACAAACAAATTTAGAATAAACAATGCGGAACAGTTCGTTGAGTCTTTTTCAGAGACAGACGCTACAACGTATTACTTATTCATAGGTAGATCACATTCTTGGGCAACAGACGCTGATGTTCAAGGTAATTCTATTAACGAGGGAACAGACGCATCCCCACCAACACCAAATGATGATGTCGCTTCAGAGTTCTATAACTTTGATGATATGATCGGTGCTAAGATAATTGCTTCTACGGACGTATCACACGTTATACCTAGAAGAAACTGGACAACAGGAACAACTTATGACAAATACGAACATAACATAAGTTCCTCTAACACAGCAAATAGTGGTGCAACAAATTTATTCGATTCAACTTTTGTGGTTATGAACAGCTCATACGCTGTTTACAAAGTAATTGATAACGATGGTAATACTGCTTCAACAGTAGAACCAACATCTACATCAAACTCAATCTTTACAACATCTGATAACTATCGATGGAAGTATATGTATTCTTTAACATCTGCTGAAACTCTAAACTTCATGTCAACAGATTTTATCCATGTTTCAACTGACTCTACTGTATCAGCAGCTGCCGTTGATGGTGCATTAGACACAATTGAAGTTATCGCTGGTGGATCAAGTTTCAATACATCTTCAGGTTCTACAATTTCTGCTATACCTATTCGTGGTGATGGTACTGGTGGTATCGCTTCAGTCACAGTTAGTTCTGGTGCGATCACAGCTGCTACGGTTACAACTGCAGGATCAGGATATACTTTTGCTTACATTAGAGACGCTGATATTGTTGCTGCTACAAACGCTGGTGGTGCAGGATCAGGATCAAATCTAAATGTAATTATTCCACCAAAAGGTGGCCATGGATCTAACGCTGTAAAAGAGTTAGGTGGTTTCTTTGTGATGTTAAATAAATCATTGGTTGGTATTGAAGGTACATCTGATATTGGTGTTGCTAATGACTTTAGAAGAATTGGTCTTATTAGAAACCCAACTAACTTTGGTACATCAACAGTTGCAAGTGCTGATACAAGAAGACAACTATATGCTGCTATCTTTTCATCTGTATCAGGAACATTTACTGCTGACGAAGAAATTAATCAGGCGTCAACTGGTGCTGTAGGTAAAGTTGTAGAGTATGACTCAACAAATAAAATTTTATACTATTATCAAACTAGATTTCCAGATGTAGGAACAGATAGTAATGGTAATCAAACAGCATTTAGTGGTGCAAACGCAATCACAGGACAAAGTTCAAGTGCGAGTGCAACACCAGACACAAGTAATTCAACTACAACAAATGGTGCGGTATTTAGTTCTGGTTATTCAAATCCAGAATTAGCATTTGACTCAGGAGATATAATCTATGTGGAAGAAAGAAGTCCTATAACAAGGGCATCTGACCAAACGGAAAACATTAAGTTGATAATTGAATTTTAATAAAGGAAAATAATGCCAAGTAAAACTGATTTTAATGTTGCTCCATATTATGATGACTTTACGGAAAGTAAAAAATTTCATAGAGTCATGTATCGACCAGCGTTTGCTGTTCAAGCAAGAGAATTAACAACTCAACAATCAATCATACAGAATCAAATAGAAAAATTAGGTGACTCACTATACAGACATGGTGCGATGGTTATTCCTGGTGAGGTAACTTATGATTTAAATTATTATGCTGTAAAACTAACATCTTTCACAGGTACACTTACAAATTTCAAAGACAATACATTAACAGGTGGTACATCTGGTGTTGTAGCTGATGTTGTAAATACAGTAGCAACTGACGGTACTGATCCAGACACTTTATTTGTTAAATATAGAAACTCTGGTACTGATAATGCTTCAAGTAAATTTACAGATGGTGAAACTTTAACTAGTGGTGCTTCAACAGGCGAGACAGCGGTTGTAAGTTCTTGTGCTACAGGTTCTGCTGCTCATGTAGAAGCAGGTACATATTACATAAATGGTTTTTTTGTAGAGGTAGATCAACAAACTTTAATACTAGACAAATACACAAACACTCCAGATTATAGAGTGGGTCTAACGGTAACAGAATCTTTTATCACATCAACAGATGACACAAGTTTATTAGACAATGCAACTGGATCATCAAACGCAAACGCAACTGGTGCTCACAGATTTAAAATAGATTTAACATTAGCAAAATTAACTGAAGCTTCAACCAATGACTCTAGTTTCATTGAGGTGTTTAGATTAAAAAATGGTAAATTACAGAATAGACCTATTAGTGATGTTAGAACATCAATAGAGGATACACTTGCAAGAAGAACATATGACGAGTCAGGCGATTATGTTGTAGATGATTTTGAATTAGATATTAGAGAACATTTATTAGATGGAACAAACAGAGGTATCTATGCGACTGGTACAACCTCAGATGATGGTAACACAGCTTCAGAAGCAAAATTAGCATTTGGTTTATCACAAGGTAAAGCATACGTTAAAGGATATGAGATAGGTAAAATAGGCACAACATACATTGATGTGGATAAGGCAAGAGACTTTGAAACTGATAGTGGTTCTATTACAAGATATGATGTGGGAACATTTGTAAACGTAGAAAATGTTTTTGGTACACCAGACATTAACTTTGTATCTGCTGAAATAGAAAATTATAAAACACTTAGATTAGTGGATGAAAAACATGCAACAAGAGGTACTGTATTTGGTACTTCGCTTGCTCATGTTTTTGATATTGGTCGTGCAAAAACTAGAGCGTTTGAATTTAATTCAGGTAATGCTGTTTCACCTGATTCAGGAACAACAACTCATTTATCAAACTCAGCAACAAAAGATGTAAAATTTAAACACTTCTTATTTGACATAGAGATGTTTAGTCATGTAAACGTAAGTGGTATCATGTCAGGTGCGTTGACGACTGGCGATAAATTAACTGGTGGTACCTCAGGTGCTACTGGTATTGTAGAAAGTGTGACAACTGAGGGATCAGCAACCATCACAGGCGCTACTCAAGCAGATCCTGTTGTGGTTACAATGTCGGGTGGACATAACTTTACAGATGGTCAACAAGTAGTAATTTCTAGTGTTGCTGGTATGACAGATATTAACAGCACGTTTACTGTTCATAATTCTACTAGTACAACATTTGAATTATTTACTGCTCAAACAGCTGCAACAACTGTGGTTGAACCTGTTGACGGAACTGGTTTTTCTGCTTATACATCTGGTGGTACAGCAAAACATACAACAATAGTTTTAAATGATGTTCAAGGAGAATTTGTTGGAGGTGAAACAATTACTGCGCCTACTAACTCTAGAACAGGAACAGTACAGTTTGATTCAATAGGCTGTAAAGGATTTGAACAAAAAGATTTCAATCAGACTAAAGGTATCTCAATGGCAGGTAGTCCAGTCTATACTGCAAATACATCATTAGATTCAACTTTTGGTGAAAATAAAACCTTATCAGGATTAATATCAACAGTTGATCCTGCTGTGTCTCCTGGTAGTGTTATCATGGATGGGTCAGACGCTGACGGAACAGACTCTGGCGATTCAATAATTTTAGAGGATGCAACTGAGACTGGTGATCTAGTAAGTGCTATCGGTTTAGAAAATCCTCAAGATCAAGGTGATATACTAGTCGGTTCTGGAACTAGATTCTTAACTGAATTGAGAATAGGCGATCAAATTAATTTTGTTGATGATGGTGGTAGTTCGGTTACAAGAATTGTACAAAATATAGAATCAAATACAAGATTACAAACAGTTCGTGATCTAGGTACTGCGTCTGCTACTTCTAAAGAATTGGTAAGACAGAGAGCAAAATTACAATCACCTGAAAAAAATACTTCTATATTTAAATTACCTTATGATATTGTAAAAACATTACTAACAGCAGACAACTCAGAGTTATCTGATACGACTTTTAAAATTAGAAGACAGTTTGTTAAAACTCTTTCAAGTTCTGGTACTGAATCATTTACTGCTGGTACTAACGAGGTATTTACTGCATTTTCAGAAAATGATTATTCACTTTCAATTATGGACTTAGGTTCTGGTAGCACAGGTGCTGTTGGTGATGTTATATCATTATCGACTAGTGGTGATTTCTCACTTGCTGGCTCACCAACAGGTAAAACATTAACGATAGACTTAGGTAGTGGATATAATGGTCACAAAGTTAAACTCACTGCTACATTATCTACTTCAGTTGCTGGTGCAAAAACAAAAACTGATACTCCAGGAACAACAATAACAGTAGATACGGAAGCACTTGCGACTGCTGATTTTATAAGTCTTGGTAAGGCAGATGTTCATAAACTTAATAGTGTTCATATGGCTGCTGACTTCTCCACAGCTGCAACAACAAGTGATACAGATATCACAAGAAGATTTGAATTAGACACAGGACAGAGAGATAACTTCTACGATATTGGTAGATTAACACTAAAACCAGGTGAGGTAAATCCATCAGGAAGATTACTAATCAATTTTGATTACTTTGAACATGGTGCTGGTAATTTCTTTAGTGTTGATAGTTATTCTGGTTTTGCATACAAAGACATTCCAGGTTACACCTCAGATGTCACTGGCGAACAGTTTTCTCTAAGAGATTGTTTAGATTTTAGGCCTAGAGTAGATAACGCAAGTACAATTAATTCAGGTGATGTTGATAGATCATTTGATGGCACAGGTGCTTCTGCTATAGAGTTTGCTAAAATTAATTCAGATATAACCAATGACTTAGAATACTATCTATCAAAAAGAGCAAGAGTTTATCTAACATCAAAAGGTGAGTTTAAGGTGGTTGCAGGTGCCTCTGCTATTGAACCAGGATTTGGTGAACAGATCAAAGACGCAATACATTTATATGATGTATTCATGCCTGCATTTACATTTGATACAGACACGATAGAGGTATCAGCAATTGATAATAGAAGATACACAATGAGAGATATTGGTGGTCTTCATAAGAGAATCGAAAACATAGAATACTATACTCAACTTTCTTTATTAGAAGCAAATGCTCAGAGTTTACAGATACAAGACGCTGATGGCTTTGATAGATTTAAAAATGGTTTCATAGTAGATAACTTTACAGGTCATAATATTGGTGATGTAACCGATAGTGATTATTCTGTATCTATGGATATGGCAAAGGGTGAATTAAGACCTTCACACCATATGGATAATACTAATTTAATTGAGTCTGACTCATCATTAGGAAGTTCTACTGCAATGACAGACGCAATAAGAACAACAAATGGTTATCAAAAAACAGGTGACCTAATAACCCTACCTTATACCGAAGAAACAGAGATAGAGCAAAAATATGCAAGTACAACTGTAAACCTAAACCCTTACGATACAATATCATTTGTGGGACATATTACTCTTGATCCAGATCAAGATGATTGGTTTGAAACAGAAACACTTCCTGAAATGACAATAGAAATACCTGGTGTATTTGATTCATTAACAACTGGTGCAAATGCAAACGTACAAGAGATAAACCTAGGTACAGTATGGAACGAATGGAACAATAACTGGTCAAGTGTTGATATTGCTGGCACAGAAAGAACAACAAGAACAACACAAAGAAGAGGTCAATGGCCTTTTATTAGACGAGTTGATAGAGCAACAGTTGAGACACAAGAGGTTAATAATAGAACAAGAACAGGTATTAGAACAAGTTTAGTTCCTGGTGGCTTAAGAGAAACAAGTATTGGTAACAGAGTTGTACAGGTTGCCTTTGCAACATTCATAAGAGCAAAAGATATTTCATTTACTGCAAGAGGTATGAAACCTGACACAAGAATATTCCCATTCTTTGATGGTGTTGACATATCAACATATGTGACACCAACAGGATCAACAGCGGGTGCAGCTTTGACAACAGACGCTGCTGGTACTGCTTCGGGTATATTTGCTTTACCTACACCAACAGTTGATACAAATCCAAGATGGAGAGTTGGTAAGAGAGTATTCAGATTAACATCAAGTTCAACAAATGTGAAAAATGAGGGATTAATATCAACCTCAGCAGAGGCAGATTATACAGCAAAAGGATTAATTCAGACGGTACAAGGAACAGTTATCTCAACTAGAGAGACAAGAGTTCAGAGAACAACACAAACAGATAATTCTCAAATCATAGGTGCTACTGGTACTAGGGTTGTTAGAGACAACACTGGTGCTTGGTTTGATCCAGTTTGTCAATCGTTTATGGTCGATCAGACTAATGGTATATTTGTTTCAAGTATTGAGGTCTTCTTTGCAACAAAAGCAAGTGCCTTACCTGTGACGCTACAGATTAGAACAATGACAAATGGATATCCAACTACAACTGTTTTACCATTTGCAGAAAAAACAATTGACGCTGCTGACATAACAGTATCAACAGACGCTTCAGAGGCAACCAAGTTTACATTTCCAAGTCCTGTGTTCTTACAGAATGGAATCGAATATGCATTTTGTGTAATTACAAATAATGATGAATACACAATGTACACTTCAAGATTAGGACAAACTACGCTAGATGGTTCAAGATTAATTTCTCAACAGCCATATCTAGGAAGTATGTTCAAATCACAAAATGCTTCAACATGGACATCTGAACAAAACGAAGATGTTAAATTTAGAATCAATCGTTGTAAATTTACAACAAATACAACTGGTACAGTTCATCTAGTAAATGATGTGGTGCCTACTAAGCTATTAAGATTAAATCCGATCACAACAACAAGTGGTTCTGCTGATATAACGATACATCATAGAAATCACGGTATGCACACCACAGCAAATAATGTAACCATTGCTGGCGTTGCTTCAGGAACATATAACGGTATCGCTTCTACAAATATTAATGGTACCTATAATGCTATTAAAAATATTAAATTACACTCTTATCAGGTGACAGCACAAAACTCTGACACAGCTTCTGCAACAGGAGATGTTGGTGGCGCAACTGTAACCGCAACTAGAAACATGATGTTTGATGTAATTAAACCTGTGGCAGGAGTTGTACAACCACCAGAGACTTCAATTAGTACAACACTAAGAACAACTAGTGGAAGAACATTAGAAAGCTCTGAAACAGAATTTAGTTTAAAAACAGTATCTAAACAATTGGCTGTAGAGTTAAACGAAGATTACTACATGACAGCACCTCAACTTGTTGCTTCTGCAATCAATGAAACAGAGGAGATGTCGGGTAGTAAATCACTAGCACTTGCAATAAGTATAAATTCAAATACAGGTAATGATAATTTATCACCTTGTATCGATACAACAAGATTAAGCGCTCATGTAATTAGAAATCACTTATTTAATCCTACTTCAGGAACAACAGTTGATTTTGTTGCTGATACAGCGAAAAGAGGTGGTAGTTCGCCTGCTAAATACGTCACAAAACCTGTCATATTAGAAAACGCTTCAACAGCAATAGATGTTCGTATATCTGCTTACATACACTCGACTGCTGAGGTCGAAATGTACTTTAGATTATCAGACGCTGCTGACGCTAGAAACATGCAAGAGATCGTATGGACTCCTTTCAACTCTGATGGAAGTCCTGATAAGGCAATTAAACCTGAAGATGATGATAAAACATTTAAAGAATATCAATATAGTGCAAGTGATCTGACACCATTCACAGCGTTTCAATTAAAATTAGTGATGAAAGGCACCAATAGTGCTTATCCACCAAGAGTAAAAGATTTAAGAGGAATTGCTTTGGCAATATAATAGTATGTCAACACTTAAAGTTAAGGGTCATACACATTTAGTCCGAGATTTAAAATCACAAGCGATAATCAATACAGACTCGGATGCCTATGCTCGTTATATGGCTAGAAAAGTAAAACAACAAAGAAAAGATGATGAAGTTAGAAAAGTAATTAGAGATGTAAACGAAATTAAAAAAGAGATGTTTGAAATAAAAGATTTATTAAAGAAGGTAATAGATGGCAGATAGATCAGTAGCAGCAACGAGTACAATGAACGATCTTAGACGAGAGTTTAATGGATCGGCTAGAGATGTGGGTGAAATTTCTAACCTATTAGGTGCTAGTGGTTTTATCGCTTCTTCGACAGATGTTATCGAAGCAATTCTTGCTATCAACACAGAGGTGCCAGAGGTAAAGACAGACTTGTTTACTTTTCCTGGTCGTACAATGGTGTTTGAGGGTGCAACAGATGACGCTTTTGAAACAACTATAAGTTTTGCTGAACCAACTGCTGATAGAACACACACTTTGCCAAATGCTAGTGGTACAATAATATTTGCTGACACTACCGATACTTTAACAAATAAAACTATTGCATTAGGATCAAATACAATCTCAGGTACTTTAGCACAATTTAATAGTGCATTAACAGATGATAGTTTTGCTTCACTAACAGGATCAGAAACACTAACAAATAAAACTTTTACAAGTCCAACTATTAGTGCTCACACTTTTAGTTCTGGAACATCAACATCAGGAATGAGTATTGGTGCAAATGGTATTACTTTTGAGGGTGCGACTGCTGACGCACATGAAACTACTTTAACAGTTGTTGACCCAACACAAGATAACACAATTACAATACCAGACGCAACAATGACAGCAATAACAACAGCAACACATGCTACACAAGCAAGTCACATTGTAAATTGTATTGCATTAGGATAATATATGGCAGATAGATCAGTAGCAACAACGGATACATTAGAGACACTTAGAACGACCTTTAATTCTCTTGCAGGTGATGTAGGAGATATTTCAAGTCTAACAGGTGCTAGTGGTATTATTGCGTCTTCAACAGATGTTGTTGAAGCAATCACAGCTCTTAATACAGAGATCGGATCTATCAAAGCAGGTACTGCTGTATTTGAAACTAAATTAACTTTTGAGGGTGACACAGATGACGCTCATGAAACAGTTTTAGCAATTACTGATCCTACAGCGGATAGAACAATTACAATACCAGACGCAAGTGGTACAATTGTAATTACTAGTTCAACAGATACCTTAACTAATAAAACTATTGCATTAGGATCAAATACAATCACAGGTTCTACTTCACAATTTAATAGTGCCTTGTCAGATGGCTCATTTGTCACATTGACTGGTACTGAGACTTTAACTAATAAAACTTTAACAAGTCCTACTTTAAATTCACCAACAATTACTACACTTACTGCAACTGCTTTAAATTTGACAGACGCAAGTATAGTATTTGAAGGTGCAACTGCTGACGCACACGAAACTACATTAACGGTTACTGATCCTACAGCAGATAGAACGATTACATTACCTAATGAAACAGGAACATTAATAACATCAGCAAGTGCTGCTACAAATGCATTTTCTATCGCATTGGCAGCTGCGTTGGGGTAAACTTATAAATAGTATAAAAGAGAGAAAAATATGGCACTATCAACAATATCAGGAACAACAGGAATAACAGACGCAACTATCACCTCTGCTAAACTAGCAGACTTTACAGCAGCTGTTGACCTAAACGGTGTAGAATTATTACTAGACGCTGACGCTGATACATCAATCTCAGCAGATACAGATGATAGAATTGATTTTAAGATTGCAAATACAGATCATTTCTCTTTATCTAGTAGTTCAGGTGACACGGTATTTAAACCACTAACAGACGCAAAAGATTTAATTTTTCAACAATATGATGGTAATAAAGTTTTAGAGATAAATGATTCAGGCTTTGTAGGTATTGGTGGTAACTCAAACGCTGCTGGTGAAATAAGAATTTTTGAAGATACAGACGATGGTAACAACTACGTTGGATTAAAAGTTGGTAATGTATCTACAGCATACACACTAGTATTTCCTAACGCTGACGGATCAAATGGTCAGGCAATGGTCACAAATGGTTCTGGTGTCTTAACTTTTACAGATGTTTCAAGTGCCGCTGATGACATATCAGCAGGTGACGCTGCTATTAATCTTACAACGACAGCAGGTAATATTACAATAGACGCACAAGGTAATGATACAGATATCATATTTAAGGGTACTGATGGTAGTGCCGATACAACATTTTTAACAATTGATGGTAGTGCTGCTGGCGCTGCTACTTTTAATGCAGGCATAACTGCAACAACAGGAACATTTAGTGGTGTTGTTGACGCTGACGCAGGCGTGACAATAGATAATATTACAATTGATG
>Ga0209992_10002286_pt1 | contig 17879 bp, 14 predicted proteins | sample 2SBtaG_2_FD_182564 | JGI IMG/M metagenome (GOLD analysis project Ga0209992, IMG submission 182564) | Deep subsurface microbial communities from Kolumbo volcano to uncover new lineages of life (NeLLi) - 2SBTROV12_ACTIVE470 metaG (SPAdes)... | ecosystem: Environmental > Aquatic > Marine >... | reverse complement strand
AGGATAAAGAACCGTATTTTGAACATCAAGAAAGCTAGAAACTGCTTAATGTTCGCTGTCGTTGTATTTCAATTCGTCCTACTCACTTGTAAGATCTTGAATGGCAGTGTTGTGATGCATAACTTTCTAGCGAAAAAAGACATGCTCAGTTTATCTAATTGTTAAGAACTTGAAAATTTACCTACATTGGTTTGGCTCACCGCTTATAGAATTGAATACAGAAGTAAATAGAGAAAAATAATAAGCAGAATCGTTTAGCTCTTACACATTAGTTACGGCAGCTTTTTTGTCATTTTTTTGTAAGTTTTGCCAATCGTCCATATTTAGTCTGGATTATTCATCAATTGCAGCATCTCTATTGTTTGTTATCGCGCTGATTGCATTATTTCTTCCTTTATATTGCATTGCAGGCGTCGTCGGCTAAGTTTTGGGGAGCACCAGTTTTAAAGGTCTAGCAACTCCCCCCAAAAAATGATTCCGTTTATTGGTGTGAGCTTATTCGTTACTGTATTTTTGTTCGCACATTTAGCTATTCAGCCACTTGCAATGCGTTTTATAAATACCCGAGCATTAAACAAATGAGATAAACATAGTTAGAAAGATAAGGTAGCCCTTACCGTGGCCTTCAGAATTCATTGTGTGTCGATAAATAGTACAAGATACCAAAGTGCTGAACAGCGATGTTTGGTTTAAAGCCGCACTTTGATTATAGCATTTTTGTCCAAAAGCGTGTTAGAGCAACCTACCATTATTTTCTCTTTCCAAGATTCAGTTAATTAGTAAATAAGGCATTGCTTTGATTGAAAAGAAAGTATCAACAGCTTAGATTATTATAGATTAGTAGTGTCAGTAGATTGCTATTTGAAGGTATAAATTTGAATGTTTATTAAGATTGGGTGGTAGTCTTACCAGCCACATCCCGGCACACAAGTCATTCGCTGTGGCTGCTTCCTTCCGGACCTGACCAGGTTCACGAACTATTGTTGCGAGAGGACCAATAAGACCACCATAGTGGGCCTTGCTAGGCGCGGATAGGATTATCTCTATTATGTGCTTTAGATTCAAGGAAAAACTGAATTAATTAAACCGATTGCCTAATGCTTAAGCAATCGGTTTAAAATGTAACATTGAATTATTTGATTAATGATTTTTGAACAGCCGCAAGCTTGTTCTTCACGCGCTTCATATTTGCAGGGCCCATGCGTAAAAACTGTTTTTGCGCATCTGACAGCTTTTCCCACTCTGGGTATGCATAGCTATAAGTAACTGAATCTTTAATCAACGGCAAGCTTGTTTCTGGAATTTGCGTCTCTAACAGTTCGCTAATTGCTTCATTTAAAGTGTAATTAAAATCTTCACCCTCATAGCCAATCTCTTCATAAGCTTCAAAAATCAATGGCTGGAACTTTTTATAAAGACGAACAATTTGTGCATTGCTCATTTGAGAAAGCATATCTACGTATGGTGTGTAACGCTCAAAACTGTTTGGATCTGTGATGATGATATCTGACTCAAGTGCCATGAAACTATCTACAGGTGCACTTAATGGAATATGCTTCTTAGCGACTTTACCCTGCGCTAGATTGTCAACAAAAACAACTGTACGGCGTACCATGTCTTCTGTAACTAATAACCCTAATGATTGCTCGGTAAGGTACTCACCTAAGCTTTGTTTAACTTCGTTGTCACTCTCATCCAATGATGGAAGCTGAGGCTCAGCAGGTTTTACTTCAACAATACGCTCCTCAACAGGCTCAGGGATCGGCTCTGGCTGCGGTTCAGGCTCATATGTTTCTACAACCTCGGGGTCTGGCTCAGGCTCTGGTTGACTTTGCGCCGTATTGACCGGCTTAACAGGGTCTGTTTGTGGTACCACAACGTCTTGTTTGAACTTTTCATTTTCTACAGGCTGCTCTGACTTGCTTGATAACACAAAAACAGCAACGACGATTAACGCCATAACAACAACGGCTGCAAATAGCAGCTGGTTTTGGGAAGGCTTTGAAGAAGGTTGTTCTGACATGTTTTCTCCGTTTAATGGCTGAACACAATATTCCATTGAATATTCTATAATTAGTTATAAAGTAAAGATATATCACTGAGTGATTGTTGCAAGTGATATACGATAACTGATGGCATTCGCAGCAAAAAGTTCATAATAATTAAGGGCGAATATGGAAAAAAAACCGCAAAATACTCAGCATTCAAAAATGGCTCTGCTACTGACAGGTGGTGGCGCAAGAGCGGCATATCAAGTAGGCGTGTTAAAAGCATTGGCTTTGAGCATGCCTCGCAATGCCAAAATTCCCTTTCAAATTATAAATGGTACTTCTGCTGGCGCAATTAACTCTGCTGCGATGGCGTGCTATGCCTCATGTATGCACTTAGCAGTGCGCAAAATAGAATGGGTATGGCGCCAGTTTCATACCCATATGGTCTATAAGAGTTCATTCACAGGCGCATCGAGTTATATTCTCGGCAATATGATGCGCAGCTTTCAATCTGACTACCTCAATCACCCACCTGCAAGTTTGTTAGATAACTCGCCATTACGTGGATTATTAGATGACGTATTAGATCTCTCTCGCATTGATAGAAACTTACATAGAAAATACTTAGAGGCTGTGTCTGTTACGGTATCAAGTTATTCAACCGGAAAATCAGTGGCTGTATTTCAATCGAATAATGCTGCCCCATGGCAACGAGCTAAAAGAGAAGGCGTTGAAGGGCAAATTACTTTAGACTTGCTCATGGCCTCAAGTGCCATTCCTATGGTGTTTCCAAGTGTTAGAGTGAAGCACCACTATTATGGTGATGGCTCAATACATCAGCTCTCACCGCTTAGCCCATCAATTCATTTAGGTGCCGATAAAATATTCATCATTGGTGTTGAGCAGCCAAAACGCCAACGCGCCATAGGTTCCGAACCTCATTTCCCTGGTGTATCAACGGTTGCTGGCCACTTGCTAGATAGCGTTTTTGCTGACACGCTGCAATCAGATTTGGAACGTTTAGAGCGAGTTAACCGAACCATAGGTTTACTGCCTTCTAACTCAAAGAATAAACACAAAGAGCTAAAACAAGTTTCAACACTCGTTATTAACCCTACGCAAAACTTTAATGAAATAGCGACACAATGCTATGAACATATGCCACTGGCAGTCAGAATGCTGTTACGTTCGATTGGTATCAAAAAGCACTCGGAGTCGAGCTTAGCGAGTTACTTAATGTTTGAGAAAGCCTATACCCGAAGGCTCATTGAATTTGGTTATCAAGATGGGCTAGATAGACTTGAAGAAATTCGAGAGTTTCTTGAGCTGAATTAGGCATACACTCAGCTCAATTAATGATTTAGTAGAGCATGAGCAAAATCCGCTTTATGAAAACCCCTCTAGTAAGAACTGCTCTGCCCTTTCTACTCGCCTAGGTTTGCCCTTGAGTAAAAGTATATCGTTTGCTTGCAATTTAACATCGCCATCTGGAGATTCAATTTCTTGCCCATCTCGACGCAGTGCGGTGATCACAACTCGTTGTTTATTTAAATTTAACTGCACAATTTGTTTATTAATGGCAAAAGCTGATTCTGGCAAGGCAATAGCATGAAGATATTCTAGACGCTCTAGAGTCTCGCTGTTTTGCTCCACAGTTCCGTCGGAGAAAAAGCCATGAAGAAACTCATAACGATTTTCTCGCTCTTGGCTAACCCGGCGTAATATCCGACGCATTGGTACGCCAGACATATGCAGCACGTGAGAAATGAGCATTAAACTTGCTTCAAGCGCTTCAGGCACAACTTCAGCCACACCCATCTTTTTAAAGTCTTCAAGGTGTATATCGTCTGTGGCGCGAACAATAATTGAAACACCTGGCGCGACTCTTTTTATCGCATCTATCACAGGTTGGTTTTGTTCAAAGTCAGACATAGTGACTATCACCAATTTTGCTTGTTCAACTTTGGCTGATTTTAAAATGGTATTTTGCGCAGCATGGCCAAACAAAACAGGCTCCCCTGCGTTTTGTGCCTCTTGTACAAGGAGTGGGTTTCGCTCAATTGCAACATAGGGGATTGCTTCTGGTTTTAAAAATCGTGTAATAGTTTGTCCAACCCGACCGTATCCAAGAATTAAAACATGACTATTTAAATTATGACTACCGAACGTTTTTTCAAACTGTTCATTACCCTGTTCGCTATCGATGTTTAACACACTCAAAATACGATCTGTTTGACTGATTAAATAAGGCGTGAGTGCCATCGAAAAAACACCCAACGCAATTAAAAATGATGCCGTCGTTGAAGCCATTAATTGATGTGTTGAAGCCAACGCGATGAGCACAAAACCAAACTCCCCCATCTGCCATAATAAAATACCTGATGCAATCGCGTCTTTTTTACGCTCACCAATTAATTGTGCACAGCCCCAAATAAGTAATAACTTCAGGACAAATAAGACCACTAAGGCAGTACATATATACCAAAACATCTCAATAACAAAGCCGACATTGAGCTGCATACCAACAGTAACAAAAAATAGCCCCATCAGTATGTCTCTAAAGGGCCGGATCTCGGCTTCTAATTGATGTCGATACTGACTTTCACCTAACATCATCCCAGCTAAGAATGCACCTAGGGCCATAGACAAACCGAATAAGTAAGTCAGACCAGCCGCACACAAAGCAACGACTAAAGTAGACAGCACAAATAATTCATCGGTTCTGACTTGTGCGACTTCATTAAACACAAATGGTAACAACCATTTGCCTATAGCCCACAGCAAAATACAGACAAAAGCCCCTTTTGCTAACGCTATCGCCAAGGTGCTCGCTAACATCTGATTGTCAGCTTGCGCGAATAACGGAATACTAATAAGTAAAGGGACGACAGCGATATCTTGAAACAATAAAATACCGACTGAAAGCTGACCTCGCCGCTGATTAAGCGCGCCATTTTCTTTCAATATCTTGACCACAACAGCTGTTGAAGAAAGCGCCATAATACTGGCTATTGTGAATGCACTTAGCCAGCCATAATCAAAGAAACGTACTATTGGCATAGCAACTAAAATAGTTAAGATAACTTGCAAGCCACCAAGTCCAAATACCAAGTTACGCATTGCCATCAACTTAGGGACCGAAAACTCCAAACCAAGACTAAATAATAAAAAGACTATGCCGAGCTCCGCAATAAAGTGCATCTCTTCACTCATACTCATCCAGCCTATACTTGGGCTGCTCGCCAGTACTCCTGTAACTAAATATGCTAATATTGCCGGCAATCCAATGCGCTTGAATAACCAAACCAAAATCATTGCGGCAAGTAATAAGGCAAAAACTTGGCTAAAAATACTCTGCAAATGGCCTCCAGAGAGTCAATTTTACTGGTGTTTATAATTAGACTTAAACTAACTATAGCAAGCGATTGTTTTTCAGCCAGTTTAAATATCTGGCACAAAATTAGCTTATATAAACCCCGTTATGATAATTAGGGGTTTTAACTAATGGAAAACGTCCATATTCTGGCGCAAAGGCTCACAACGCGTGGCGACTATTTGCCGTTTAATACTGAGCAATATATTAATCAAGAGCCAATGTTTGCTCATCGCATGGTTGAAAAGCTACAAACAACACTTGACATAGAAGAACTTCTAACAATTTATGCAGAACATGCCGAGCGTATTATCAAATTGTCAGGATTACAGTTTCACACAGCATTAGGTGCTTTTCAGTTAGAAGACAGTGATAAACAGCACACACCTTATAGTTTTGATTTAGATCTTAATGGTGAACATTTAGGTAAACTGGTGTATTTTTGCCAATACCAGTTGAGCCCATCAATTAAAAGTAAACTGCAATCTCTACACCAGATTTTGATTTACCCACTCAGAAACGCCTTGATGTATCAACGTGTACTTCAACTAGCCACTAAAGATTCAATGACAGGTTTATACAACCGAAGTCAATTCAATGACAGCTTGGCGCAAAGAATTGAGCATGGTAGACGACATCAGCGTAAATTTAGTTTGATGTTGCTTGATTTAGATAATTTTAAACAAGTAAATGATAATTTTGGTCACAAAGCGGGTGACGAAGTTTTAATTGCGTTTTCAAACATTCTAAAGGCGTCAATTAGAGCAACTGACAGTGTATACCGCTTCGGAGGCGATGAGTTCGCTATTTTAATTGATGACCCTGAGTTTGTTACAAATAAGTTGATTGCTGAACGCATTATGGCGTCTGTAGAGCACTGCGACCTGATGGCTAAATATTCAGTGACTACCAGTATTGGTTTCACGTTAGCCGACAATGCAGACTGCGAAGAAAACATCTTTGCTAGAGCCGACAAAGGTTTATATAAAGCGAAAGCTGCAGGCAGAAACTGCGCACGCGCTATCTAAAAAATTCGCCAAAGTAAGCCCCTAACTTACTTTGGCATTTTAACCCTCTCTATTGCTTTGACTTGCTCCACAGCAAATAACCAAACAAACAAGCAGAAGCACCAAAGAAAAAAGCATTGATTAACCACGCTAGGGCAACAAAACTAGGTAACTCCGCTATCACAACCAAAACCAATGGCATTAAAAGCGCGAAAATAAAAAAGCTACCACCTTTTCCATGCCAATAGCTCAACAATAAAATCACAGTGACTATACCAAGCACTATCGCTGAGATTAAATTTCCGACTATCAGCTCGCTTACCATAGCTAAAGGAATAAAAAGGAGCAAAGTAAATACCATGCCAATAGTGGATTTCTGTGCCAATGATTGGCCAATTTGTCTCTTTTGCATATTAGGTTAACTCCCAAGAAATACCGCTATCCTCACTGATATAATCAGCTGATACAAAATGGCCCACAACCTGTACAAGGTTGTCGTCGTAAAACACTAAGGGGATATTATCTCGCTGCCAAGTGGGGACTTTTAACTCTTTGAGCCAATATTTTAAAGTATTACTACGTACTTTCTTATATGGTTTTATTTGTGACTTTAACAGCCCAAAACGGATAGAAACGCGCTCATTCTCAAAAGGCAGTCTTAGTAAACCATCAGACTCGCGTTTTAACGTCGCTTTATCATTTAAGACTAGTATGGTGCTTTCGATGTTTTCAACGTTATTTGCAGTGGAATCCTGCACATCAAAATATAACTTATCTCTGTAACGTCTTATCGCCCCTTTCGATAACTGCACTTGCATTTGTGCATCTTCACGACTTTCTAGGCTTTGCGTTAAAATCTGTGACATCTGAGCTTTTGAAGGCATAACAACACCTAAACCGCTTAACCATGCTCTCACAACATTACTCTGCCTAAGTTCGCTAAACTGTTTTAACTCGTTAAGTTTTAGTGTGGCAGGCATATCACTTTTATCTTCACATTGTGATAAGTCGGCTTGGCTTATTTCGTCAATTAAGGCTTGCTGCTGCTGTAACAGCTCAATACTGCGAAGAATACTTTTTAAAAAACCATTAAAGCGTTTTTTAAGCGGCGGAATGATTTGGTTGCGTAAAAAGTTACGATCGAACTTATCATCTTGATTCGACTCATCTTCGATATGCGCTAAAGAAAAAGTGCGAGCAAATGCTTCAATGTCTTCTCGTGAAATATTCAAAAGCGGCCTAATACATTGCCTACCCGATGATAAACGTACTTCATTATGCATTGCACTGAGCCCTGTAGGGCCAGAACCACGCTTGAGTCGCAATAAGAAGGTTTCTAACTGATCGTCCGCATGCTGACCTAATAAAATTAGGTTGCCCTGCTCTGCTAGCTCATCAAGTGCCTGATAGCGCGCATCTCGGGCAAGCGCTTCAAGAGATTGTCTCGATTTTGGCTGAACACTAACACGCTTGGTTTTAAAAGGAATATTCAGAGATAGACAAAGCTGCTCGCAGAACTTCTGCCAGTCTTGAGCGTTTTCAGATAAACCATGATTTACGTAAATAGCTTCGACTGAAATGGATTGGTTTGAATCTAGACTTTCAAGATAAGTCTTACATAAATGTAATAACACAACAGAGTCGACACCACCCGAAAGTGCCACCGTTAGGCCTGAGCCTGAATGTAATTTGGGCTCTAATGCTGTTTCAAACTTTTCAAATAAAGTGGTTTGTATCATAACTCTAAAACGCAAAAAAGCCGCGTTATGCGGCTTTTTTCATAAGCTTATATTTAGCAATAACCAAACGACATGAGTCGCTTGTAACGCTGTTCAAGCATGTCTTCTGTGCTTAATGCTGTTAACTCAGCAAGATCGCGGTTAAGTTGAGCTTTTAAGTTTTTAGCCATCTCATCGTAATTACGATGCGCGCCACCAAGTGGTTCATCAATGATGTTATTGATCAGGTCAAGCTCTTTCACTCGCGTTGCCGATACACCCATCGCTTCTGCAGCAAGAGGCGCTTTTTCAGCACTTTTCCAAAGAATTGATGCACAACCTTCAGGAGATATAACAGAATACGTGCTGTACTGAAGCATGTTAACACGGTCGCCCACACCAATGGCAAGAGCACCACCTGAACCACCTTCACCGATAACAGTACAAATTGTTGGCACTTTTAAAGCTGCCATCACTTTTAGGTTACGTGCGATTGCTTCACTTTGGCCACGCTCTTCAGCGCCAACACCTGGATATGCTCCCGGCGTGTCAATGAATGTAACAATAGGCATTTTGAAACGCTCAGCCATTTCCATTAAACGAAGAGCTTTTCGATAACCTTCTGGCTTTGGCATACCGAAGTTACGTTTAATTTTTTCTGCTGTATCACGACCTTTTTGCTGACCGATAACCATAACAGGCTTACCGTCTAAACGTGCTACACCACCTAAAATGGCAGGGTCATTTGCGAAAGTACGATCACCCGCAAACTCGTCAAATTCAGTAAAAATGCGCTCGATGTAATCACGTGCATATGGACGTAACGGGTGACGTGCAAGTTGAGAAACCTGCCATGCACCTAATTCAGAGAATACTTTTTCAGTTAGCTCAACGTTCTTTTCTTTTAAACGAGAAATTTCTTCTTCTAAGCTCAGGTCTAAACTGCCTGAACGGCTAACATTTTGTAATTCTTTAATTTTTGCTTCTAATTCAGCAATTGGAAGCTCAAAATCAAGATAATTGAGGCTCATGCTCTACAACCTAATTAATTAAATTCTAATTCTATATCTTGTGCCGCTAACTGAGATAATCGCGTGATTAAATCATCTGTTGGCGTCACACACCATTCTGTACCTAACGTTAATTCTGCTAACGCATCAGGACGCTGATATTGAACCTTAACTTCGCAAGTTCCGAATTTATAAGGTTCTAAGACTTTTCGTAAATTATCGAAGAAGTTCGCGTCAATTTGCACCATATTTAGAGTCATTTTTATCGCTCTGATACGTTTTTCACGCGCCTGAGCTATGGTACATACGTCTCTGGCAGTCATTGTAATGCCACCAGAGAAGTTATCAAAGCTGACCTGTCCAGATATTACCAAGATTTGGTTAATTTGCAGCAATTCTTGATAAGTTTCGTACTGTTCAGGAAATAAGCGTACATCAATTCGGGCACTTTTGTCATCTAAAGTTATTAAACCCCAACGTTGATTTCGTTTATTAATCAAAGTTCTCGCATTAATCACCAAACCGGCCGCCGTTGCACTCACATCGCGGTTAGTCGGCTGTAAGTCAACTAGTTTACCCGACGTATAGTGCTTTAACTCTTTGCGATACTGATTTATTGGGTGACCTGTTAAATACAGGCCTAAGGTTTCTTTCTCACCATTTAGCCACTCTTTATCTGGCATAGGTAAAGCAGACTCAAACGCTTGCTCCACTTCATCTGGCTCTGTCGCAAGTAAACCAAATAGATCACTTTGACCGATTGCTTCTGCTTTATGGTGCTGCTCGGCAGCTTTCATCGCAGCAGGTAGACTCGCGATTAGGATTGAACGACCAGCTTGATTTTGCTCAGGTCCCAGCTTATCTAAGGCACCAGCATAAATGAGTTTTTCAACCACACGCTTATTTAAACGCTTTAAATCAACACGGGCGCAGAAATCGAATAAGTCTTTAAACTCACCACCTTGTTCACGTGCTTCAAGAATGGCTTCAACCGGGCCCTCACCGACCCCTTTAATCGCACCGATACCGTAAACAATTTCGCCTTTTAAGTTTACAGTAAACTTATATAAGCCTTCATTGACGTTAGGCGGTAATAAGGCCAGCTTCATGTTTTCACATTCATCAACCAAGGTGACGATTTTGTCGGTATTATCCATATCCGCCGACATTACCGCAGCCATAAACTCGGCTGGATAATGGGTTTTCATCCACAGCGTTTGATACGAAACCAGTGCATAGGCTGCTGAGTGAGATTTGTTGAAACCGTAACCTGCGAACTTTTCTACCAAGTCGAAGATCTTCATGGCGAGTTCGCCATCGACGCCGTTATTTACAGCACCATCTTCGAAGGTTGAACGCTGTTTCGCCATTTCTTCGGGTTTTTTCTTACCCATCGCACGACGAAGCATGTCAGCGCCACCTAGCGTGTAACCTGCTAGCACCTGCGCGATCTGCATTACCTGTTCCTGATAGAGGATGATCCCATAGGTTGGCTCTAGAATAGGTTGTAAACTGTCGTGCTGATACTGTGCATCAGGGTATGAAATATCTTCTCGGCCATGTTTACGGTCAATGAAGTTATCTACCATGCCCGATTGCAGTGGACCCGGTCGGAACAGGGCAACCAGTGCGATCATATCTTCGAAGCAGTCGGGCTTAAGACGACGAATTAGGTCTTTCATACCGCGAGATTCTAGCTGGAACACCGCTGTGGTTTCAGCGCGAAGCAATAGCTCAATACTGGCTTTGTCATCAAGTGGGATGGCATTAATATCGACAGGCTCTTTGCCTTCTCGAGCTAAACGCTCGTTGGTCATATCTAGCGCCCACTGTAAGATTGTCAGTGTTCTTAGACCTAAGAAGTCAAACTTAACCAAGCCCGCAGTTTCAACGTCATTCTTATCGAATTGCGTAACCGGGAACTTACCTTCTTCATCGCAATACAGCGCGGCGAAATCAGTAATGGTCGTTGGCGAGATAACAACACCACCGGCGTGCTTACCGGCGTTACGTGTACAACCTTCAAGGATGCGACACATGTCGATAAGCTCTTTTACTTCTTCATCGCCGTCGTAAGCTTCAGGTAAACGTGGCTCGACATCAAAGGCTTTAGCTAGGGTCATACCCGGATCTGGCGGTACTAACTTTGATATGCGGTCAACGAAGCCATACGGGTGACCGAGCACACGACCTACGTCACGTATTACTGCTTTTGCGGCCATAGTACCGAAAGTGATGATCTGAGATACCGCATCACGGCCATATAACTTGGCTACGTGGTCGATTACCTCGTCTCGCCTATCCATACAGAAGTCGACGTCGAAGTCGGGCATTGAGATACGCTCTGGGTTTAGGAATCGCTCGAATAGTAAATCGAATTCAAGGGGATCAAGATCTGTGATCTTTAAAGCATAAGCTACTAATGAACCCGCACCCGAACCACGCCCAGGTCCTACTGGAATATTGTTATCTTTACTCCACTGGATGAACTCCATTACGATCAAGAAGTAACCAGGGAATCCCATTTGGTTGATAACGTCGAGCTCGATTTTCAGACGTTCATCATACTCAACGCGTTTTTCTTTTCGTTCTTCTTCGTCGGGGAATAAGAACTGCAAACGCTCTTCAAGACCGTCTTCGGATACCTTAACTAAAAAGTCTTCAATTTTTAAATCACCAGTCGGATAATCTGGTAAGAAGTAGGTTCCAAGCTGCACAGTCACATTACAGCGTTTCGCAATTTCAACCGTGTTCTCGAGCGCTTCAGGAATATCACTGAACAAATTAATCATTTGCTCAGGCGTTTTTAAATACTGCTCTTTTGAGAACCGTTTAGGGCGGCGTTTATCTTCTAGCGTGTAACCATCGTGAATCGCAACGCGGATCTCGTGGGCATCAAAATCATGTTCATTTAAAAACACCACTTCATTGGTGGCAACAACCGGCAAGTCACGTTGCTCAGCCAGTTTCACCGCTTCATGTAAATAATCTTCTTCGTCAGCTCGACCCGTTCGAATTAGTTCGAGATAAAAATGATCTTTGAAATGTTCTTCATAGAAAGCAACGGTATCTAAAGCCAATTGATGATTATGCTTTAATAGCGCTTTACCTACATCACCGTCTTTACCACCCGAAAGTAAAATTAAGCCCTCTTTGTGCTCAGCAAGCCACTGTTTATCAACTACAGGACGATGGAATACATGGCCACGCTGGAATGCTTTCGAGATAAGCAATGTCAGGTTGTTATACCCGTCGTTGTTCTTAGCAAGCACCACTAAACGGCATGGCTCGTCAGGAAACTCATCACTTTTAAGCCAAATATCTGCCCCGACGATAGGCTTAATACCTGCACCATGCGCCCCGCCATAAAAACGTACAAGGCCACACAGGTTCATTTGATCGGTAATAGCAAAGGCTGGAAGTGCTAACTCTTGCGCTCTGGCAACAATCGGCTTAGTTTTTGCCAAGCCATCAACCATAGAAAAGTCACTGTGAACGCGTAAATGAACAAACTGCGGTGCTGGCATTACTGCTCCTTACTTTGCAAAATTCGCTGAACAGGCTTAAACGACGTACGGTGATGTGACGTTGCGCCATATTGCTCAAGTGCAGCAAAATGCGCTTTTGTTGGATAACCTTTATGACCTGCAAACCCATATTCAGGGTATTGTGCATCAAGTTCTAACATTTCTTGGTCACGTGCAACTTTTGCCAAAATTGAAGCTGCACTGATTTCTTCTACTAAACTATCGCCTTTAACCACACTCTGCGCTGCCATACTGAGTTTTGGTAAACGGTTACCATCTACAAATACAAATTCAGGCTGAATAACAAGGCCTTCAACGGCACGGCTCATAGCAAGCATGGTGGCATGTAAGATATTCAGCTCGTCAATTTCAGCCACATTGGCACGAGCAATGTGGTAGCAAAGTGCTTTCTCTTTAATTTCTTCAGCGAGTGCATTACGCTTTTTTTCTGAAAGCTTTTTAGAATCGGCAAGGCCTGCAATGGGCTTATTCGGATCTAAAATAACCGCAGCGGTGACGACATCACCTACTAATGGGCCTCGGCCAACTTCGTCTACACCGGCAATGTATTTAACATTGGGTCGTTCAATTTGCATTTATAAGCTCCTTAACTGCTAGAGCCGCTTGTTTGCTAGCATCAAGTCGAATGTTGTTATGAATATCGTAAAATTTATCTATAAGTGCCTGGCTATCGCCTTTTAGCATAGGAAAAAGCGTATCGGCTAGCGCATCACTATTACACTCTTCTTGTAAAAATTCAGGCACTAAGGGCGCATCAGCCAATAAGTTTGGCAGTGAGAAATACTTAATATTAAAAGTAAAAAAGTTTTTGAAGATCCAATAACTCACAGGCTTAAATTTATATCCGACCACCATAGGTTTTTTGTATAGCATGGCTTCAAGTGTTGCAGTACCTGAGGCAAGTAATACTGCGTTTGCTGCAGTCATCGCTTCGCTAGATTGACCGTCTAACAGCTGAACTTTGAGGTTTGGAGCGGCTTTTTCTTTGATCTCAGTAAATTGCGCTTTGCGTTTATCGTTTACTAAAGGCACGATAACTTTTAATTCGGGAATGCGCTCTTGTAGTTTTTGAGCTGTTTGCAGGTAAGTCTCGCTCAATAATCCAACCTCAGAGCCGCGACTGCCCGGAAGAAGCGCCAAAACGTTATCTTCAGCAGAAAGCTTTAACTTAACTCTCGCCGCATTGGTATCGGTTTCAAGTGGAATGTCGTCTGCTAAAGTGTGTCCCACAAACTTACATGGCACCTCATGTTTGTCATAGAAAGCTTTTTCAAATGGCAATAACGACAAAACTAAACTGGTTGCGTCAGCAATATTAAAGATGCGTTTTTGACGCCAAGCCCACACTGAAGGGCTCACATATTGCACTGTTTTTATGCCAGCCGCTTTTAACGGTTTTTCTACACGAAGGTTAAAGTCTGGCGCATCTATACCTATATAGACGTCAGGTGGATTATCTATAAAATGCTGGACTAACTGTTTTCTGATTTTCAGTAAACGCGGTAAGCGGCCTAAAACTTCAACTAACCCCATTACTGAGAGTTCTTCCATATCGAATAAACTCTCACAGCCTTCAGCCTGCATTTTAGGGCCTGCAATGCCGATAAAACGTGCATTAGGATAATGTACTTTCAACGCTTTGATTAAGCCTGCACCCAAAATATCGCCGGACAACTCGCCCGCGACAACACCAATCGTGATTGTCTGTGTATTTGTCGTCATGTTCTAATTCTTTTTAAATAAAAACGCCATACACGTTAAATTGTATGGCGTTTGTACATGCTTTAAATAAACCGTCGAGGCTAGCGAATAATGCCGCGCTCAGACGTGTCTAAGAAATCAATCATGCTTTGCACTGCTGCAAACTGCTTCGCATCGTCAGCCAGTGAAGTCACCGCCTCATCTAGCGTTAGGCCCTTTCTATAAAGTGCTTTGTAAGCTCTACGAACAGCCATAATTTCATCGCTTTCAAACCCGCGACGCTTCATACCTTCGGTATTCACTGCTGCAGGTTTTGCTGGCATACCTGTAGTTGTAACAAATGGAGGTACATCTTTACTCACACCTGAATACATACCAATAAATGCGTGCGCGCCAATTTTACAAAACTGATGTACGCCTGTATTGCCAGCTAGAATAGCCCAATCACCTACATGAACGTGACCAGCTACACTTGCACCATTTGAAAAAATGACATTATTACCAATCACTGCATCATGAGCAATGTGCGTGTATGCCATAAATAAGTTATTACTACCTATTTTAGTCACGCCTTTATCTTGAATTGTGCCACGGTGTATAGTCGCACACTCTCGAACAATATTGTTATCGCCCATGATTAATTGAGTTGGTTCATCCTTGTACTTTTTGTCTTGGCAGGCTTCTCCAATAGACGCAAACTGGTAAAAGTGATTACCCTTACCAATCGTTGATGGCCCTTTGACAACTACGTGAGACTCAATGATGGTGTTGTCTCCGATAACAACATCATTGCCTATGTAGCTGTAAGGCCCTACTTTAACGTTTTCGCCAAGTTGGGCGCCTGGTTCAATAATTGCAGTAGGATGAATTAACATTAAAACTCTCTTCTTGCACACATAAGATCGGCGGTACACACGACCTTACCGTCTACTTTTGCTTCTGCTGAAAAACGCCAAATATTGCGGCGCTCTTTTTCAAACTTAACATGAATATGCATCTGATCGCCTGGAACAACAGGCTGTTTAAAACGTGCATTATCGATACCTGCGAACAAGTATAGCTCGTTGTCGCCAGTATTTTGCACTGTTTTAAAACCTAATAGGCCAGTTGCTTGCGCCATTGCTTCTAAAATAAGTACACCAGGGAAGATTTTTTGGTCAGGAAAGTGACCCGTAAATATTGGCTCATTTACGGTAACATTTTTTACCGCATGCAAGTAATCACCCGGCTGAAAATCGACCACTTTGTCTACCAAAAGCATAGGGTAACGGTGTGGTAATAGACGCATGATTTCTTGAACATCAAAACTGTTTAATTCGTTAGCCAAAATAGTATCCTTATTTATCAACTGTTTTTTGAGATGAGCGCGTTTCTAACTCTTTAATACGCTCTTTAAAATCAGATAAATTTCTAAAATGCGCCATGTTGCGACGCCATTCTTTGTTGGTCGTGTGCGGCATACCTGAAGAATATGCACCCGGCTCAGTGATAGACTTGGTCACCATAGTCATGCCAGTCAGCATAACGCCGTCACAAATGTCAATGTGACCATTAATACCGACCAGCCCTGCAATTTGACAATATTTACCGACTGTTGTGCTGCCTGCGATAACTGAACAAGCAGCCATTGCACTACCTTGGCCAATTTCAACATTATGCGCGATTTGAATTTGGTTATCTAAAATCACATCGTCATGGATGATGGTGTCATCTAAAGCGCCACGATCTATGGTTGTGCTAGCACCAATTTCAACTCGATCGCCAATAATCACTCTGCCCAGCTGTGGTATTTTCACCCATTTCCCAGCCTCATTGGCATAACCAAAACCATCGCTTCCAATGACCGCGCCAGATTGGAATAAACAATGTTCGCCAATTTCAACATCATGGTAAACGCTTACATTAGCCCAGAGCTTTGTGCCCTGTCCTATTTTAGTATTTTCACCAACAAAGCACCCAGCACCAATTTGCACGTTATCACCGAGCACAACGTCAGCTGAAATGACCGCATTTGCAGCAACACTAACGTTGTTGCCAAGCTGAACGTTTTCATCTATTACAGCACTCGGGTGAATACCACTGGCACAAGAAGGTGTTGAGTCCATCATTTGCGCGAGTTTTGCGTAAGCAATATAAGCATCTTTTACGATTACTTTATTGCCCGAGTAAATAGCGGCTTCTTTTTCAGAGATAATGACCGCGCCCGCTTGCGTTTCATCAAGCTGAGTACGGTACTTTTTATTTGCCAAAAAGGCTATGTCTGTTTCTTTAGCATTTGCTAAAGTTGCTATCTTCTCAATACAATGAGACGCATCCCCGTCAAGAGATGCGTCTAAAAATTCGCTAATTTGAGCGAGAGTATATTGTTTTGTCATTACTTTTTGCTAACTGCTTCAACAACCTTGCTAGAAAGGTCGGTTACTTTATCAGGGTTAAAGTAAATTGTCGTATCTTTTACTTTAACTTCATCAAACTTACCGCTTTTTGCCACAGATTGAATTGTTTCAACAATTAGCTTCTGCACTTTTGCTAACTCTTGATTTTGACGCGCTTTAATTTCTTGCTCTAAAGGACGGCCTTTTTCAGCAAGTTGTTTTTGCATACCCTGAATCTTATTGCGAAGCGCAGTTTTTTGCTCATCGCTCATGGTTGCACTTTCACGCTGAAACTTTTCCATTTCAAAACGTACATCGCCTTGTAATTTTTCTAGCTCTTGACGACGTTCTGCAAACTCAGTTTGCAATTGTTGCTCAATTTTAGCCATTTGAGGGATTTGTTGATAAATAGATTGCATATCAACAATACCTACTTTATGTGCTAACACACTCGCTGATGTCCCCATCATTAATGCAGCTAAAATGCTTAATGCAGTTGTTTTTATAATCGTTTTCACAAAAAACTCCTTAGAAAGTATTCGTTATATTAAAGCTGATAGTTTTAGTTTCGTCTTTGTCTTCTTTCTTAAGTGGATAAGCAAAACTAATCAGCATAGGTCCCATAGGGGAAATCCATTGAAGCGACAGACCTGTCGATGCTCTGAATCGACTAGGGTCTGCAAAATCGCGCAATTTATTAACCTGATCTTCCGCTAAGTCAGAGTAGCGGTCGATATCAAACTCGGTGTCCCAAACGTTCGCAACATCAACGAAGAAACTCGTTCGTACAGAACTTGTTTTATCTTCATCTAAGAACGGAGTTGGAACAATTAACTCCATTCCTGCAACTGCTTTGGCATTACCACCAATTCGACCAGACACAGTGAGTTGGTCAAACTCTGACGCCGAACCAATTGTACCTGTTGTACTACCATCAGGCAAAACAGAACCTGTGATTGGTTTAGTTACTCTTCTGATTGCTTCTGGCAAAATTGTGTTTCTGTCAAAGCCTCGTAATTCTTCTTCAGTGATCCTGAAGTATTCTTGGAACGGTAGTATTTGATCAAAACCATTCGTTGAACCATAACCGTTACCATATGCCAATGCCGCTCTGGTAGAGAACACCCAACGATGGTCGTTACTGATTGGCCAATAG
>Ga0209992_10002285_pt1 | contig 17886 bp, 12 predicted proteins | sample 2SBtaG_2_FD_182564 | JGI IMG/M metagenome (GOLD analysis project Ga0209992, IMG submission 182564) | Deep subsurface microbial communities from Kolumbo volcano to uncover new lineages of life (NeLLi) - 2SBTROV12_ACTIVE470 metaG (SPAdes)... | ecosystem: Environmental > Aquatic > Marine >... | reverse complement strand
ACCTTTAGGAGCAACTCCTAAACTAAGCGTACCGCCGAGAGTATTGCCAATAATTTGGCAGAGTCTCGCAACTCCGTAGTCGCCTGAGCGAATACCTTGCTCTCGTGCGTAAGCTACCATTGGCTCAACGCTATCTCTACCACCATTCCAATGGAGATAAATCTCCAATGGATCGTTTTCTACTTGAATTACTGCTCGGTTACCCATTATGCACTCTCCAGTAGGTCGAGCAACTGTTCATCGGACAAGTGATCGTACCTGTCCATGTGATCGTCCGAGATTGTGTCTCGGTCTAGTTGATGTAACTCCTCTGGAGTCAGTTCTTCATCTTCCCACTTACCCTTGACTGCTCCCTCTTGAGCAGTAAACATTTGTGCGATCTCAATCGCTGATGGATAGTTATCCATGATTACCTCTTTCTCGCTAGTGCAATCGCTTGCACTTATCGAAACTTGTTTGTTTTGGTGTCAAGCTGAACTCGACAATAACAGTCTATAACACCATATACATATAGTCAAATTTAACATTTGACGATATGTAGTTTTTAATTGTCATAACGCTGATTACGAAGTAACTCGTTATTTTGCTCAGTTACCCTTGCAAGCTCACGCACACACTCAGTCAGGCTCACGATCGCTTGTGCGATCTCACTCACACCCTTGCCCGAAAGGATGTTTACTTCAAGATTGCCCTCAACCAATCTTTTAGATTGTTCCTCTCGCTTGCGTCTATGCTCTTGTGCGAGTCTGATCTTGTCTCTTTGTTCTCTAGTTAAATTCATTTAACTACCGCCTTTGCTAAAGGTTTAATCTCTTGGTAACAAGAGTTACACTTAGTATTCCAATCGTTCTTCTCGCTTATGATGAAGTCAAAGACTTCAAATATCTCATCCCTGTCTCCCTCTTTCAGAGCCTCAACTTGCTCCCACGTGATCCCAAGCGTACGCATGGAAAAGTACTCACGCATGTCCGAGTCTAATGCACAAGGATCGATTTTATCGATCGCTAGGATTGAGTCGTTTAATTTCCTTCTAAGGAAATCAATCACTCGTGTGTAGTGTTTTGAGAATTTTATGTATAGCCGATAGGCTAATTTTGATTTGTATAAAATGTTAGTTAACATTTTTAGTTCCTTTCTCGCACTTGTGCGAAACTTGTTTGCCATGAACTTTACCAAGTTCATAGAATTTAAATGCTAAAGCATCAATGGCATCGCATGTGAACCTATGATCCTTTGGATCAACCCATTGAGTCTCAGGTTTAACGCAACATGTAAGATCTGTATTAACCAGATCTTCAAAAAGTTCTTGCCAATCGTGGTAGTTTTCAGAACTACCAAAGCCTTCAGGTAATTTCATAGAAATCTCCTTTCCTCGCACTTGTGCGAGACTTGTTTTAGTTTTCTGCTTTCGACTCTTTAGAGTCATCATCAGCACAGACACACATCTGTGGAGCAGTTGGTTAAACTGTGAACAGTTTAGGCTCATGTTCAGGAGCGATAAATACTGTTCTACTTTTTAAGTAGATCCTCTCCTCTTGGTAGCTGATCCTCGCCCTTGACCCACACATGAGAAGGCTTTATAGCCTTGTCCTCTGCTTTGAATTGGGATGACCATCCCAACCTTCTAATTTCCATCTCAGATGTGTACCTATCTGAAGCTTCTTTAGAAGCTCGTGCCTCTGCCTCAGATTTCTCTGAGGCTTGGGCTTTTAGGATCTCTCGTGCTAGTCTCTTGTAGTCAATTCCATCTTTGATGGGCTTCTTTACAGTTACGACCTTGCCATTTTTACTACTCTTGGAAGCCTTTGGCTTTTTGGTAGTAGTAGTAGAAGTCTTTGACTTCTTGGTAGTCTTGGTCTTAGTTACTTTAGTAACTCTACCTGTGATTAGGTCTCTGAAAGAGCCATCTGGAACAGGGTAGCCTGTGACTTTTTCAAAGTCTGTACGTGAAAGCTTTGCTTTTTTAGACTTTCCATTAAGGAAAGTAAGAGCAGTTTTCCAAGTCCATTCTTTGAAGTCCTTAGGGACTTTGTGTCCGTTATGCTTAGCTACTGCGTAGCTTGCTGTTCTGTTCTGTAGTCTTGTCCTTACAACTTTAGTTGTACTCATAGTGTTGTTCTCCTAGTGCTTTAGCACTTACTTGTTTGACCGATCAATTTGACCGATAACCAAACTCTATAACGGGGTATAACATATGTCAATACCTTTAGGTATTTACATATTGTTAAGTATTACTACAAAGATATGTGTAAACATATCGTAGTAAAGAGAACGCAACTTATTGCACTATGGTTAGTTGCCTTTAGGCAGTTTGCTATAGTAGAATTTTGGTATGGGAAATAAAACGAGACTTACCAAAGAAATTGGTAAGAAAATATGTCAGCTTGTCGCACAGGGGAACTATCCTAGTTCTGCGTGTGAACAAGTGGGAGTTCCAAATTCAACATTTTTTGGATGGCTCAAGCGTGGGGAGAGTACACAGGAAGAGCCGTACCACTCTTTCGCAGGAGCGTTAAGGATGGCAGAGAGTATCTCTGAGAGTAGTGCTATTGCCGAGATTGTCGAGAGTACTGATTGGCGCGCACGTGCGTGGTTCTTGGAGCGGAGATATCCTGATCGATGGAGTCAGAAGAACAATAACGAGAGTAGCGAAGCTATAGGACTTATTGAAATGCTGAGACACCGACTTGCCTCGTCCAAGAGCGAAGAACTGCATGAATCACACGAGCGATCAGAGTCAAATCTGGTCATTGAGAGCGTAGAGCCGAATGACGCTGAGTCAGACGTACAACCACATAGCGGTGATGGTGGGGGTATGCCTTAGCAGTATACGTCAGGGGTAGGGAATAGGGATGGTTCTAAATTTATTTTTTGCCTTGACTACCTCCCCTAGATATTTTAAAAAGCACTATATTGCGTATTGACACAAGTAATCTATATGATTACAATTTCTTTTGGGGGAAGAGAGAGATAGTGTCGAAAGAGAGAGAAACCCCCTTTTCTTTATACCAAATGCAGGATATTGCGTTACTCCTATTTAATGTGATATCTTATTTGCTATGCCAATGTATGATTACATATGTAATAACGAAGAGTGTGACACAGACACTTTTGAGGTGCTGACTGACTACGAAGAGAAACCAGAGACTTGTCCTAAGTGTAAACACAAGAGTGAAGAGCGGAAGTCTTTTTATCAATACTCCTTTTACTTTAACTAATGCTTACAGAAGATAGAGATATGTTACTGAGTCAGTTAGGCTTTGAACTGACTGAAGAACAGGTAAAGATACTGAACCACCCAGCACGTATTAAATTAGTAGCAGGTGGTGAGCGTGCAGGTAAATCATTCATGGGTGCTGTGCATGTACTAGCTAAGTTTGATGAGATACAAGACAACGGAATCATATGGCTAGTAGCCAGAGACTACGAAAGATGCCGAGCTGAATTTGAATACTTACTAGACATGCTTGGCAGACTAGGTTTACTGAAAAATGCGTCTAAGCGTATAGACCCAGGCGAAATACAATGCGTTAACGGCATACGTATAAAGACTAAATCAGCACAAGACTACAGGTCTCTAGCGATGGAAGCACCAGATGGTATTGTTGCATGTGAAGCATCACAGATTGACTTCGAGTCTTTTCTAAGACTGCGTGGTCGTATTGCTGAAAAAAGAGGATGGCTATTTTTAGAAGGTACATTTGAGGCAAGCCTTGGTTGGTACCCGTCTAGATTTGAAGCATGGCAAATGCACCCCAATCCAGATGATGCTAAAAGTTTTAGTTTACCTTCATGGTCTAACTCTGTTGTGTATCCTGGTGGTAGAGAAGATCCAGAAATACTAAGTCTTGAAAGATTACACAGCGACACATGGTTTATGGAACGGCTTGCTGGGAAACCATCACCCCCTAAAGGATTGGTACACCCATTGTTTGATGTTGCGTTGCATGTAAATAATGACGCGCAATATGTTGCAGGAAGTCCAGTATACTTATGGATAGATCCAGGGTACTCAAGTATTACACAAAGTGCCTACGCTGTTGAGGTTATACAAAAAATTGATGACCAAGTTGTAGTTATTGATGAAATATATGAAAGAGAAAAGACAACAGAAGATATCATAGAAATTGCACAAAATAGAGAATGGTGGCAAGATGTAGATTCAGGAGTAATAGATATTGCGGCACATGCGCAATCTGAAAGACGACCTGTTGATGTGTGGTGGCACAAGGCTAACGTCTCTATGATTAGTGAAAAGGTTGGAGTAATGGATGGGATAGAAAGGTTTAATACTTTTTTAAAACCCCACCCTGTTACAAACAAACCTAACATGGTATTTAACCCACAATGTCGTGGTATTATTTCTGAACTAGGTGGTTGCCAAAATCCCTTTGATGGGCAAGTTCATGTATACTCATGGAGAACAGACCGAAATGGAAATGTGGTTGGAAGAGAACCTAGGGATGCTTTTAATCATGGTGCTAAGGCAATTGTTTATGGTCTTGTAATAAACTTTGGTTATGCAAGGCTTGCTAAAGAAAAACAAAAAATTACTGTAAAGAGATGGTAAATGGCACAGATAGATAATTTATTAGATAAAATAAAAAGAAGATTTGAAGCCGAAGGTTTCAAGCAGGTTAGAAAAAGAATGGAAGAAGATTATTCTTTGTATCGTATGAACCCATATGATGCAGGAGAGGGTTTTCAATCATACACATCCAACACTCCAAAAGTTTTAGCAGATAAAATTATGGCATACCTTACAACATCAAGCATGATTGTAAGAGTACCTAATGAAGGCAAAAACGAACAAGATAGAATTATTGGAGCCAACAAAGAGAAGTGGGTAATTGGTGCATTAAACTTAGCAGACGAAAGATTGTTAAGAATGGGTCAACCAAATGCAAGAGAACAATTATCTTTTCACATCACACTTCGTGGTCATTTTGCTGGTAGGTCTGTATTAAATACAAGACCAGATGGTAGTGCATATGTAGACATTACTGCATGGGATCCTTTGCACGTTATATATGAAATGGATGATGAAGGTATTAACTGGATTGCTCATAGAAAGAAAAGAACTAAAGAGTCAATCAAAGCTATTTACAATATGGATGTCTCTGCTCCTGAACAAGAAGCTGAAGAACAAGGTATAGATGTTTGGGATTATTATGACAGAGAAATGAATTGCATAATTATAGATGCAGGAGGACCAAAGTTTGCCAAGAAACCAACGCCACACGGAGTTATGATACAAGGGATGCCCTGCGCTCCTTGCTTTGTTGGAGTTGTGGGTCCGCAACCATACGTACAAGGAGATTTATCTAGTGAGTATACATCTCGTGAGTACGGAGAATCTGTGTTCGCGGCTAATCGGGAGCTTTTCCATGACTACAATTTTGCAATGAGTTCTATGAAAACATTAATATCTCGTTCTACGAGACATCCGTATGTAGTTACAAGTCCTGATGGTTCTGCAACATTAGAAACAGATCCATGGAGAGACGGAACAGAAGTTGATTTACCAGCAAACACATCTATTGATTTGTTGCCAGAGATAACTATGCCTGCAAACACAGGAGATTATTTAGGTATGATATCGGCAGAACTGCAAAGAGGTGGTTTACCAAATGTTGCGTATGGTGAATTACAATTTCAATTGTCAGGATACGCGGCAAACTTATTGAGGTCAGGTTCTGAACATCAAGTACAGCCTAGAGTTTATGCTTTGCAAAGTGCGTACCAACAAATATCAGAATTACTTTTAGCGCAATATGCGACTGGTGATTATGGAACAATGGAGATGAGAGGTAAATACAATGAACTTAAAAAGTGGTTTATGGGTCCTATATCTCCAGATGATATTGCCGAAGGTGGTCCAATTGAGATTGCAATTAAACCGCAGATGCCACAGGATGATCCGCAAAAAGTAACCATGGCGCAGATGATGAGGGAAGGACCAAACCCTCTTGCACCTGACGTTTGGATATGGGATAACATACTTGATGTACAAGATGTTGAAGATTTTAAAAAAGAAATTAACGCACAACAAGGCGAGACATTAGATCCAAAAGCAGTTATGATTAATGTTGTTCAGGCTTTAATGGCTAAAGGACAACAACAAGAAGCTATGGTTTATTTAGATATGTTGAGAAAAGCAATGAAGAAAGAACAGCAGGAAGAAACGGCGATGGATGTACAGTTCCAAGCGATGATGAGTCAATTTGGAATGACTGGGCAAGGTCCTGAGCAGTCAGGTCAAGCACCGCCTCCACCAAACGCACCACAAGATATGCCACCAGCAGGACCTCCAGGGGTTAACGGAGCGGTATTATCTAGTGAAGCTCAAGGTTTTCCTCCTGCGCCACCTACTGAGCCACCAACGCAAGATGTTGCGCCTGGTACACCTAGACCTGGTGCAAGAACTGCACCACCTGAAGGAGAAGGAATATAATGCAATATTTTGTTCAGATACGTAGAGCAGATGGAAGTACATATCCAACAACTGTAGAAGCAGACTCTTTAGCAGAAGCAAGAAGAATAGCGCAAAATGTTGGAGAGAGTGGAGAAACTGTAGAAAATATTACAGAGAATACATCAGGAATTGGCACAGGCGATCAAGCTCTTACATCACAAGCAATGACACAGGCATTAGAAGATGGACCTACAACTCTTGATAATTTATATAGAGAGTTTGAACGTAACAGAGCTTTGGCAATTAATAATGCTACCGACAGACCAATTGGTGAAGGGCAAACATCTGCACCATTAAGAACAACAGGTAATGAAGCAATTGGTGCTGGGTTTCAAGAAGGTTCTTATCAAGGACCAATGATGCCTGTGGCTCCAAGAGCGCAAGATTTTTTAACTGGAAGTGCGCCACAAGAAACATTAATGATGGCACAAAGACCGCAAGAACCTTTTTTGGAAGGATTACCTGAACAAACACCAACAGAATATAGTAGTTTTAATAAATATATTGATAATTTTTTATCTGACAACGCACAGTTATCAGGATATGCATTGGGTTTAGATAAGCAAGCACCAAATCAAGGTTTAGCTCAAAGCGTTATATATGGTAGTGGACCAATAGGTAGTTACTTTCAAGGATTGTTTCCAGAAGTACAAGCTACATACATGGCAGAAGATGTTGCAAAAAACATGAATTTAGCAGAGGGTGCTAATCCAGTTACAGGAAAAAGCTTTGATCAATTTACAAGTGAAATGCTTAGCGGTGGACAAGAAAATTCTTTATTTAATAAACAAACTACAGCATTTAATAACATTGTTGCGCAATATAAAAAAGATTTAAATAGTCCAGACAAAACTAATATTGCAGATAGCGTAGCAATGTCTTTTAGTGATAATGCAAAAAATGCTAGTACAGTTGTAAACATGATTAGGGGTATGGCTACAAGCAGATATGGTGATAATTATATGAGATATGTAAATCCAAGGTCAGACGCATTATACGATGCGTGGTCTAGAGAGCAAGCAAATAAAATGAAAGCAAGTGCGCCTGATATGTTTAAAGGTTTAGATTCAGAAGCTATGGCAGAAAGAGCGGCAAAGAATCCAAGTTTTGCAGGCAAAGAATCGTTTATGGAATATACTGCAAGGTCTCTTGGCGTACCATTTGCAGGAAATAATGAATTACCAATGGGAATGAGAGGTAGCTAATGGCAACATTTGAAGAATTTACAAGTTCATTTGGCAACATGCAAAGAAGTCCAGCAGATAGTGTGTTTTCTAGATTTTTAGATAGTCAACCACAAGCAACATTTTTTGGTTCATTGCCAGAGAATATGACACCTGTGCAAAGACAAGCATCTGGTGATGTTTATAATCAAGCTATACAGGATTATTATGGCGAGCTTGGTAGAAGAATAAGACAAGGTCAAGCACCTACATTGCAGTTCCAAGAATATCTTAGTCAGTTCCCATACACGCAAAGATTTGCGCAGGCAACACAAAGATCAAGAGATATGGCAAGACAAAGAGTTGCTCCTAGAACTAGAAGATTATTTTATGGCTAATGGTAACAAACAAATTTTTCAACATAACGCCACCACCAGGAGATCCAGGTAGTACAGATCCTTCGGATAGACCTTTTTTAAATTTTACTAAAAGGCAACAAACACAAAATAGCACGTTGCCAATAACTCCATCATCGCCACCACCAATGGCAAATCAATTTGGCGAAGTGTTTGAAAGACCTAATCCTGTAGTGCCAATAATTCCTGGCGGTGGACCTCCTCCTGACTATACTCCAAATATTGACAATGATACATATGCACCTGAGTTTAGAACATTTGAGACAGATGTAACTGCACAACAACAAGCATCTACATTTAAAGAAATTACAGATTACAAACAAATATTTAATCAAATTGATAGTATTGTGCAGGTAGAAAAACCTAATTTGCCACAAGAAAAATACACTAAACTTAATGACATTGTTAATAAATACAGAGCAAATAAAGGTTATGCAAACATAGATCCATATGAAGCAGGAACTCTTGCAATGGATGAAATATATATAGAGTTAGATAGACCAAGACCTAGAAGAGTGCGTGATGAAAAAGCTAATGTAAGTTGGCGTGATACGTGGTCAAATTTATTGCAAGACAATATAAGTAAACAAGAAAGATTTGGCAGTTTTGGTGGTGAGTTAGCTTTTAATGATTTTAAAAAAGAAGAAGGATTGCGTAATGCACCTAAAGCTATATTTGAAACATTATTTGTAACAAGTGGTGCTGGACAACTTGCTAGAATAGCTGGTTTATCTGGTTCAGGTTTGCGTATTGGTATGGGTTTTGGAGGAAAAGGTGGCAGATTTCTTTTAGGTGGATCAAAAGATGCATCAAAAGGTGTTGGTTCAATAAAACAAGCATACGAACAATCAAACAGATTAGTAACAACAAAAAGTTTTAAAGAAACTATTAGTCCTAAAAATTGGGCAAATTATAATACGCTTGGCACAGTTCTTAGGTATGAAGCGGCAGAAGAAAGATTTTTAATTCCGTATGCAACAGGTTTATATCAAGGTCAGCGAATAGGTGTAGGTTGGACAGAAGCAGAAGAACTTGCGTTTGAACAAGCTGTGCTTGCACATAGAGCTGAATTTGGTGATGGATTGTTTTCTAGATTATTACAACCATTTTTAGTAAATACTGCTAATTTCGGTTCTACGCAAAAAAGATTTTTAGAAGAACAAATAGAAGGTTGGAAATTTTTAGGTGTAGATATAGAACCAGGTGAAATGCTTGGTTTCTTTACAGGTATTGGTATATTGCCAAGCATAGCAAGCAGTATTACAAAGTTAGGGTATAAAGTTGCAAAAACAGGTGGTAGAAAACTTGAATCAACATTATTACCAGACCTTGCTGGCAAAGCAATTAATTTTAGAGAAAACTCAAGAATAACTGCATTTAATGATGCATTACAAAATAAAATTATTTACGATGCTGGTCAAAGATATCTTAATAATATTGTTAAAACTCTTGGACCAAAAGCTGTTGCAGATATTCCTAACCAATTAAGCAATGCACACAAAGCAGATGACAGAATTATTTTTACTCCATTAGAAGTTAATAAAAATATACTTGACCCGCAGATGCCATTAAATAAACCTTTGCTTGATCAAGTTAATAGAATTTACGATGATATACCAGATGATGTAACATCTTTGGGAATGTTAGAGTACATGAGCAATCCGCACAGAAGAATGGCTACAAATCATGCAAACACTATTTATTGGAATACGCATCAAAATGCAAAAAATGAGTTAATAGACACAACGCATAAAATTACTAAACCATTTTATAATGTTGCAACTGAACCTACATACAGACAAGCAATAGGTGAAACAGATAGTGCAAGAGCAACAGAAGAAGCATTAAAAATATTTGATGCTAATAAAGAACAAAGAAAAGTTGCGGCAAAAATATTAGACGCTTTTGGTTTGCAAACATCAGCAGACAAAGGGTTAAAGGGAGTTGATGGTAATCAAATAGAATTTAATTTAATACGTAATGAATTTGAATCTACAGCAGATGACATAAACAATAGAGAATTTTTTTCGTATGAAGAAGCAGATGCAGATTATCAATTAACTACCATACCTATTGTTAGTGATACTTTTAATGCAATAGATAGTATGCGAATAGCTTTAACTCCAGATGTTCCAAAAATACAAACACCAGAAGATAGTATTTCTATAAGTTTTCGTGATGTAGATGCAGTTAATGAAGGTATAGAAAGAATAGGAGAAATTCCTAACAAACAAATATATAACCAATGGTTTGATCAGTTTAATAGAATTATTAGCAAAAAAAACTTAGATATAAACAGAAAGAATACATTTGAAAACGCAATAAGATTAGTTGGTTTAGACGAAATTATAACTAAACCAAATTCACGTAGTAATTTTCAAACAATTTATGATCATGTAAGAATGAACATGGTTAAATACGAAGTTAGGATTAGCGATACTGCGTTTATTAACGATAATGGTTTAGTTCAAATTAAAAATAGATTTGCAAAACCAATATTTGATGGCAAAGGTAATAAAGTATGGAAATCAAAAAATTATTGGATAACAGAAGTAAAAATAGATGTTAATGGAAAAATTGAATCTCGTTTTGAAGTTACTGATACATCAGATCCTGGCAGAGCTACTGTAGTTTCATCTGAAATGACAATTGATGATGCATTAAATTTTGTAGATGAAGCTTCAACTGTAAATATACCAAATATTCTTACTGGTGAATTTAGTTGGGTAGATGCTGTAGCAAAAAACAGGTTGAGAAGAAGCAGTTTTTATAATGAATTTAATATTTTAGGCAATAGAGGTATTCGTAATGATGAAAAAGTATTAAACCTAGTACACAATTACGAAGATTATGGTTTATACGATACTGTTGAACAATTAATTGGAAAATATCCTGACTTAAAAGTAAATGATTTGTTAGGAGATAGTCCTGAAGTAGTTTTTGAGGGTATGAGCAGTACAGATTATGCAAAACTACAAGGAGAAATAGCTAAATTTAAATTATTAAGTCATAGGCAATTAAGTTACGAACATCATTTTACTGGTGCAGACTCAAATGGTTTAGGTTGGGCAAGATTAAAAACAGTTACGCAACCTGATGGAACAGACGCAATTTCAGTTAGTGAAGTTCAATCATGGAAATCATCAAGGTTTAATGTTGAAAAAGATAGAGTTCCATTATCTAAAATTGACGAATGGCAACAATTTGAGGGCATGATTGATACTTATAAATTGTTAAACGAAGAAAAGGGCAGAATTAGAGCAGAAAGTATGACGGACGATCCAAGTCTTGCATCGCAAAAAGAAGATGTAGCTTCAGACAGGATAAAAAAGTATCTAAAAGAAATGCACGATTTTGCAGAACAAAATGATTTTTTAACAGAATACATTAAGCCTGAAGGCGATATAGAAGGTCAACCGATTGCACAACTACTAGGCAATCCTTGGAACGGAAAGACGTTAAAAGTTGCGCCTGGTACACCAAAATTTAATGAAAAACAATTTAATCAACTAATGGCTAGAATGATTCTTGAGTATGCACATAATACTGGACACACAAGAATATTATTTGACGACAGTATTACAGCAGTAGGACCAAACTTAGGTCGTTCATTAATATCTCCAGATTTAATACATCGAGTTGATATAAATGCTATGTTATGGATTAAAAATGATGATGGGAGATATGGAATTTACCCTATCGGTTTGAATAAAACTAATGATTTTACAACAATTTCAGAAAATGATTGGGATATATTAAGTTCTAAATTTATAGCAGGTGAGTTTGATCCTTTATTTGACAAAATTTACGACCGCGAAAGGTTTAAAGCTAGTGATTTTGAAAAATATTGGACACAATCTGGAGCAAAAGCATCTGCAAAAGGACACTATGTTCAGCCTTATTTGGATGATTTAGTAAGCAATAGGACATTTGGCGCTGGAAAGAAATTTCGTCTTGCTGTTCCAGTTCTTAATATAGAAGATGTAGGTAAAATATATGGTAAAGAAATACAAGATGCAATACTTACTGATGAAGTTGTAAGAAAAGGAAATCGTGGAGCTTTGCATTTTGGTAAATACCCTGAAAATACAAAATTAGATCCTGGTGGTAATTTAAGAAATCTTCTTGAAGGACCGCAAACAGGTGCATATTCAAAAATAAGATATAAAGTTAATTTTGCAAGTGAAGCAACAAATAGCAATGCTGTTGTAGAAGAAGTTAAGTTTTCAGTTCCTCATTACATGAAAGAATTGTTTAAACAAATGCCAGAATATAAAAATGTAAACATTGAATTAGTTACAACAAAATACGATACAGCAGAAAAAGTGCCAAGTATAGTCAGGAAAGTAGATGAAGCAGAATATGAACGTTTGTTAAATGAACAAGGAGAAATGGAAAGACCACCAGGTGAAAGTTTTATTCCTCAAAAACAATTAGGCGACCGACAAATATTAGAAATATTTAAAGAAAGCATGGATGATCCGTTTAACCCTTTAGATTCTGTATTTAAAAGCCAAGATAATTTTATAGAAACAGTTATAAAGCTTATGGAAGAAAAATTGTTTTTAAAAGAACAAGAATTTCCAGAAATAAGAAATGTCGATTTACCATCACAACTTATTTACAAAAAAGCGTTTGCTATAGCTAAAGATAAATATAATATATCAGACAAAGATGCACACGAATTATTAGACGCTTTAAAAAATCGAAATGTAACAGAAGAAGATATATTTGAAGCTGATGTAAGACAATATCAACAAAATCAAGCGTACGACCCTGACGATCCTTTTACAACTCGTCCGCCTGAAATGACACCAGGAGATTTTGACATAGCAAATAATGCTCGTGCATTTGCAATAGCATACGATGATGCAAAACACATAGAGGCAATTACTTTAGAACTTGATGGCAAGCCTCTTACTATGCAAGATATAAAAAATGTTACTGATTTTGAAGTATTTAGAAAAACTAAGTCAGGTGTTAAGGCAAGCACTAAATTTATTAATGAGTCTAAAATAATAATGAACGCATATAAAAATGCAGACGCACGTGATATGTTTCACGAAATTGGTCATGTTGTTATTCCTAGATTAAAAGAGTTTTTAGATGAAGCAGAATACGAAAATGTAAAAAAATACTATGGCGTTACAGATGAAAAATGGACAAGAAAGATACATGAAAAATTTGCAGACGACTTTATGGATTATCTTAGCGACCCTGACAGCAAGTTTTGGACTAACCCTAAAAATTCATACCTTAGAAGAGGTTTTGAATATTTAATTAGTTTCTTTAAAAGAATGTTTGGTTCAACAATTGATGAGCGTACAGGTTTGTCTCCAGAAATTAAAAAACTTATTTATGCAGTACACAAAAAAATTCCTGACGAAGGATTTAGTAAATTTGATAAAGAATTAGATTTTCCTATTGATCCGCAATCTAGAGAAGTAATTAATAGAATAGAAGCAAGCAATGCAAGAAAAGTTAGCAAGATTGAACGTATTGAAGAAATTATAAAAGAAAGGTCAAGTCCTGATAGTGATGGTGCAGGCAGAAAACCTGGAACACCATATGAAGAAATATACGAAGATGGTGATGAACCATACAAAATTTTATATCAACACTTTTTGCCTAACCATGAAGAAACAATAAATGTTGGTATTATGCGACAACTAGAAGGTGCGCACAATGCTATACAATCTCAAAACGAACAATGGGTAAGAGAAACACAAAAAGCAATTTACGATAAATACAAAATTAATCAAGATAATTTAACTACTGATTTAGATTTGTATGGAACTGAAACAGATACATTAGATTTGTATGCGGCATTGCATGGTGAAATATTAATTTCAGACCCTGCCTTAATTACAAGTGATATGAAAATTATAAATATTAGCGGTCAGCAGTTTGGAATAAAAACACCTGTAAGTATTAAAGAAGCTAGAGACACATTAACTCATGAATGGAAACGAGATTTATTTAACAGAATAACTGTTATGAGATTAGAAGAAGAAAACGAAATGTTAGACTTCTTGTCAGACACATTTAGAGCAATTGATGTAGCAGGTTGGGATCCAGTAAGACTTGGATTTAATGCAGAAATATTTTTTGAAAAAATGATGGGTATACCTAATTACTTTCCTAGAATGTGGCAAGATAAAGGCGGTAATTTTTTTGGTCCAGGCAAAGCTGGAAGCATGCCAAGATTTGCTAAAGCTAGAGCAGACAGAACTTTTATAGAATTAGTTGCACCTAACTCTAGTTATGATTACGAAGGATTATTGCCAAGCGTAGCAGATCCTTCACTTATGATGGCAAACAGAAAAATGTATGGTGCAAAATATAGAGAATTGCAAATAATGATGAACACATTAGAAGAGCGTGGGTTAAGAAAAACACTTGCAGATCTTGAAGATATGGGTTTATCGCAAACTGAAATAAATGATAATTGGATGATTCCTCAAATTGGTCCACAATTTGAAGGTATGTTAGTACCAGGAAAAGGTGGAGAAGCTGTATATACTCCTAAATTTTATGTTCCAAAAAATACAGGTCAATTTTTAGAAAATATATATGGTGTAGAAGTTAGTGGCAAAATTTTTAGGACGGCTGACATGTTAAACATGTTTGGTAAACAAATTAAAGTTGCATTTGCACCATTGCAACATATTGATATGTATTCTAGAGCAATTGCGTCTAGCACAGCAGGATTAATATTTGAAACAGTTACAGGTGGTTTTGTTAGAGATCCAATAAGATACGGACGACAAGTTTTAAAAACTGTAACAGCACCAGTATCAATAGCATCAGATATAATTTTATCTAATATACCTATGGTGGGTAAAAGGTGGAGAAATAAGTTGTCTACACAATTAGCATCAGATAATTTTGTAAGTCCTAATTTAAAAGGAGAAGCTGGGCAAGTAACATACAAAATGCTTGAAGAACAAGGAGCTGGTGTTAAAGGTGACAGAGGTATTATTAATGGAGTTACGGATAGTATTAAAGTATTTAAAGAAGCTAACCCTAGCTTAAGTAAAAAAATGCTTAAACAAGTTAGTAGAGTTAATAATTTCTTTCAAGGCGGATTATTTGAAGGTACATATAGATATACACAAATGCATGCTATAAAAAATTATGCTTTGCCGTATTCTCAAAGGGTTAACAAAGGATTTACTGCTCAACAACATGCGGCATGGGCGGCATCATACAGTAATAAACAATTTTCTACATTAGGTTTATATCAAGAATGGTTTAAAAGTCAGAATGTGCAAAAAATTGTAAATGCCGCGTTTTTTAGTCGTATTGAAAACCAAGCACTTATAGAACAAGGTATTGAAGCTATTGGTTTTAAAGCTGGCACAAATAAAGCATGGGATATTAAAAGAGGTGCGTTTTTTGCAAATAACTTTTTAGGATTTTATTTATCTTTTTACATCATAGGTAATTTAATAAATATTAATGCACAAATTAATAAATTTGGTATGCCAAAAGACTCAAAAGATTTTCGTGATAATTATATAATGAAAGATGATCAAATGGCTCCATTGCAAACCAACCCTAGTGATGATGGTTTTCCATTAACTTATAACTCTAATTTTATGTCTCCTATAGTTGGATATTTTGGCAGAAATGGTCAAGCAGTATATTTAGATCAAGTTGGACAGATGGATACAATATTTAGATATTTAAACCCTATTGACGCAATACAAGGTAGATTAGGTGTAGCGCCAGCAACTATAATGCGACAAATAACAGGAACAACTTTTTTTGGTCAACCATTTGAAAATAAATGGATGAGAGCAACGCAAGCTATTTCTGATATTAGTTTGCCATGGATGGCTAACAATGCATTAAATGTTACTGCAACTAAATATCCTAAAACTCAAAAATATATACCACAATCAGAAAAAAGATTGGGTATGGGGGGTCAAACTGGTCAGTTCTTTGTTAACTTGCGTGCAATAAATAATGAAAACTTAAAACAATTTGCAGTTGATAGTTACAAACGTGATTATGTAATGACAGGCGACACTTATATGACAAGCTTTAAAACTAACTGGAATTTATTATCTAATAAACAAAAAGAAGAAGTATTAAATAAGTATCCACAAGTTAGGGATGAACTTAATAGACGTAAGTTTGAAAACAACTCTCTTGAAAGAATACAAGCATTACCTGAAATAGAAAAAGGTGTTGCAATATCAGAGTTTAACGCATTACGTGAAAACGAAAGAATACGATTGCAAATAGGTATAATTAATGAGTTTGTAAACGATTTAGGTAGGTTTGGTTCTCAAGCATTTGAGTTAGCGCAATTAGATCGTGGTTCAGACATAGAGTATAGAAAGTTAGAATTATTAAATGATGCTTTGCGTAATGTTGATCAGGATTATTATGCAGGAAAAGATGCAATTAAACTTTACAATGCTATGAGTGAGTATGTACCAGAAGTGTCAGACGAAAATACAAAAGCTATGTCAAATTATTATGATCAGCAAAAAAGATTTACATCAGAAGAATCTGGCATATTTATGATAGAAGATTGGATTGAATTTAGAGATAATGAATTAATGCCTTCGCTTACAGAAAGCCAAAGAACATTTGTTGAAGATAACCTTAAACCAAGTGATGTAGTAGGGTTGCAAGAATATTACGACTGGAGAAACATGGCATATGAGTCTGGTTATTCAAGAGAATATTTTGAAACAAAATTATATTTACAGGAACGTTTACAAGATATGTTAGAACAAAGAGATGCGATTCCTGATAATCAATATATTGACAAATAAATAATAACAACGCAAAATATTGCGTATGAAAGGAAATAAGAGATGGTAACTGAACAGACCCCATCGGGAGATTCAGCAAATCAACTTCCTAAAGAGGATGAAGGTATAGAAGATATTACATCTACTAACCAACCTCAAGAGGGAGCGGGTGAGCAAGCTGAAGCTGGTGCGGCTGACCAAACTCAAGGTCAATCGCCTGAACAACGAACTTTTAGTGCAGAGGAATTTGCTAAGTATCAGTCTAAGACTGATAAACAAATTAGTGATCTTACCTCACAATTGCAAGAAGAGCGCGGAACTAGGGAAAAAGCCGAAGAACAAGCTAGAATGTCTGGTTTGGAGAACGAAGTTGCAATTTTCCAAGAACAGGAAAAGCAGAAAGCTATAACGCAATACGGCATGGATGATAACCAAGCCGATGCATATGGCAGGCAACAGGCAGATATGATGAAAAATTTATATCTGAAAGATATGGCGGCGAAAAGCACACAGCAACAGTTAGCTGAACAATCTAAGGTAAACGAAGAATTATCTGGTAAAGCTTTAGTAAGTGAAGTAGCGAATAAATATAATATTCCTGCTAATGACTTACAAGCTCTAGGTATTACAAATGCGGAAGCCTTAGATAAGATGGCGCAAGTTATTGCGGATAACAATAGGTTAAAAGCACCAACTGCACCACCACAGCAATTTGACTCAAACTATGCTGACTCTGCCGTAGCACCAACAGACGCTGAAGGTATTGTTGATCGGTACAATGACGGCGACCCAAATGTTTCATGGGAACAATTTGTGGAAGCTGGCAAAAAATTAGGAATGAAATTTTAATCTAAGGAGATACAGATATGGCAACAGTACAAACTGCCACTACTGGTAACTTAGGATCGATACAGAGAACTGTAATATCTCAAATGAGATATACAGAGGAACACAACATGCCTGTTGTAAACCTAATTGAAAAGTTTACTTTGAGAAAAGGTGAGAAGCAGATTGATATTCCAAAAGCTGATCAGATGACTGCATCTGATTTAGTTGATGGT
>Ga0209992_10002284_pt1 | contig 17895 bp, 10 predicted proteins | sample 2SBtaG_2_FD_182564 | JGI IMG/M metagenome (GOLD analysis project Ga0209992, IMG submission 182564) | Deep subsurface microbial communities from Kolumbo volcano to uncover new lineages of life (NeLLi) - 2SBTROV12_ACTIVE470 metaG (SPAdes)... | ecosystem: Environmental > Aquatic > Marine >... | reverse complement strand
AACGGCTCGACCGGGTCGTCGCCATCAAGATCCTTCGGTCCGACAACGAGCACGGCAAGGACTACGCCAAGCGCCTCTTCCGCGAGGCCAAGAGCGCCGCGAAGGTCACCCACCACAACACCATCGCGATCTTCGACGTCGGTCAGACCGGCGAGACGGTTTACGTTGTCATGGAGCTGCTCGAAGGCCGCCCGCTCAACGAGCTGTTGCGCGACGAGAAGATGTTGCCGCCGGTGTTTGTGATGGACGCCGCACGTCAAACCGCCGAGGCGCTGACCGCGATCCACCGCGCCGGTATCGTTCACCGCGACATCAAACCCGAAAACCTGTTCGTCGTGGATTCAAGCTCCGGTGCCTCGCTGAAGCTGCTGGATTTTTCGATCGCCAAGCTCTCCGCCGAGCAAGAGAGCCAGCAGTTGACCATGGAAGGCGCCGTTATCGGGTCGGCCTACTACATGGCCCCCGAACAGGTGCGCGCGCTGCCCGTTTCGTCGAAGACCGACCTCTATGCGCTCGGCTGTGTGATCTACGAATGCATCACCGGGCGGCCGCCCTACACCGCCGGCACGCTTGTCGACCTGTGGGCCAAACACCTGACCGCGCCGCCGCCACGTATCGAAAACGCCGTGGCCGGGGTGCCCCTGGACCTGAGCGACCTCGTCGTGCAGATGATGGCCAAGGACCCCGAACACCGCCCGCCGTCCGCCGCCGCCGTCGCGCATCGACTCGGCGAGCTGATCGAGCTGGGGTTGGGCCGCGGGATGACTTCCAAGGGTCGCCCTCGGGGCGTCACGCGCACCGAGAAGTACGCGACGGAGAGGCATCCAGGCCCCATCGATCAGCCGACCGAGACGCCCAAGGACATCGCCGAGCGCACCACGCGCAAGATGCGAAAAGACTGAACCGAGCGACCACCACTGCGCTTTCCTACAGCGAGTTGACCCAGTCGGTTATCAACGCGCGGCCTGTCGTGTCGATCACCTCCGTTCCGAGGGCCGGCATCCGGGGATTGCCGCGACTCATGCGCTGGACGATCTCGCTGTTGCTGGCGTTGCCCGGTCGCATCACATTCTCGGCGACGCTTGTCTTGTGGGCCGGAAGGTCACGCACGTTGGCGGGCGGATTTGCCGGCAGCGACAGGTCGAAGTTCTCCTGCGGGTCGTAGCAGCGCGGACCGTTCGACGCCGGTCGTGAGTTGTTGTGGCAATGGCCGCAGTTGGCGTGCAGGTAGCCGAGCGCGTCGTGGTCTTCGGCTGTGCCGGGCAGGGCGATCGTCTCGGGCACGTTGGCGGGCAACACGCCCTTGGCCTTGAAGTCTGCCGCCGATTGCGCACCCGGCGTGGTGGGCTCCCAGGCCAATTGAATCGCGCTGAAGCCCAGGATTGTACTCGCACGCCCGCCGTGGCAGCCCATGCACTGGCCGGCCCCGGGGACGTCATGCGGCGTTCCGAGCATATTCGAACCACCGTCTGGATGGAGCTTCGCGTCTTTCTGATCGGCGGTCCAAACGTACGCGCTGCCCGCCCAATCCGCGTCGCCCGCGCCGGTTTTGAGCAAGATCCGGGTCTCGACGCGAACACCGTCGCGCACAAACTCCTTGAACAGCTTGGTCCCGACCGGAAAACGCCAGTCGTCCATGTCGCTCGTGTCGATGGACGTGCCCTTCGGGATCGACAGCCAGCGGCGTTTCTTGGCGCCGTCCGTCCACAGCGGAAAACGCGGCTCGAACAGCCAGACGCGGTCGTGCAGCGTCTCGTCTTTCATGTCCGAAAAGAGGCCCGCGTCCGACAGCAACGGCGGCAGTTTGGCCATGGAGGACGCCGAAGGTGGCGCGCACTCCCGGAAGTCGTCGTCGTCGCCGCAGCCGGTTGTCGTCGCACACAGAAAGAGCGCCGCGCCGAGGAGGCAAGGCAGAGAGAGGCGGTTTTTCATGCTCAAGTCGTCCCGCGCGACCGGCCAGGGGGGACGGGCACGTTCGCGCTCTTACGTCTTAGACGCCAGCTTGACACCAAAGGGTCACTGCGGGGCCGAAAGTCGTCGTCGCCTTCACATTTGGCCGAATTTCTTCGCGATGCGGGCGGCGGTCTTGATGGTGCGGATGGTGTTGGGCCAGCGCTGCAGCGCCTTGTCGAGGTGGTGGGCCTTGATCGGGGAGTCGCTCAGCCCGCCTCGCCGCAGCCAGTACACCTGGTCGCCGACCGCGCGGAATTGGTCGTCGTCGCTCTGCAATCCGGCCAAGCCGTCCAAGACCGCCGCGTCGGGCGCGTTCTTAAGGAAGATGATGTGCACGTTGAACCCGTCAGCCGTCACGTCCTCGAGCCAGTCGGGGGCGGCGAGCGTGGCCACGGCTCCGAGCGGCCGGATGAAGGTGGCGACGGCGTATCCGAGCGCATCTCTCAGCGCGGCTTCAAGCTCGGGTTCGAGCGCAGGGCGTGCCCGGGGGCTTTCGGCGCCGACGTCATCAAAGATCACGTTGCCGCTCGCGATGTAGGTCGACACCCCGGTATGTCCGGCCGCCTCGAATATCGCCTTGAGCTTGTCCATCTTGACGCGATGACCGCCGACATTGAGGCCGCGCAGAAACGCGACGAGGCGTGGCTTGGACGATGTGGACGTGGGCTTGGACGATGTGGATGTGGGTTTGATCATGGCTCTACCGGTCCTGATTACGCGCGAGGCGTGGTTGGGGGTCAGGGTCGTTCTGGCGTGGCGCAATGCCAGATCCCGCGGGCCGTCTCTCGGGCTTGTTTGGCCACCGGATGGCGCGGCGATGCCTTGGCGTGCTTGCCGAAGAAGTGCAGGACCATCTGCGGAGCGCCCTCGATGTCGTGTCCTCTTGTTGATTGCGCTGTTTGTTGATTGCGCTGTTTGTTGATTGCGCTGTTTGTTGATTGCGCTGTCACACCGTCGCCGTGACAACCACCTGGCCGTCGAGCACCTGGCCGCCGAGCACCTGGCCCGATTCGGAACAGCTCGTCGCGTGACGCAGCATCGCCTCGAGCTCGGACACTTCGTAGCACCTGCCGCCCTCGGTGTACGCGACGAGGCTCAGCGAGAAATACGCTCCGGCCGCCGGACCCCGGTGCAGCTCATCGAGGAGCACTTCCTTGATCGCGATGGTGCCGCCGTCCCGCACGTGGCGGGCCGTGTTGCGCGCGATGGTGGTGGCCATGGCCTTGGCGTGCAGGTGAACCACGTTGCCGAGCAAGGCGACGTCGGCGCCGAGGTCCAGGTCGCACGTGGCGAGATCTGCGTCGACGAGCTGTACACGCGCCGTGGCGGCTTCGTGTTCGGCCCTTGTAGCGGTGCGTCGCGCGACGTCGAGGTTGGCGCCGCGGTCGATGACCGTCGCGCGATTCTCCGGATGCAACCCAGCCCAGACGTATGCGTACTCGCCGTGGCCGCCGCCAGCGTCGAGAAGATGGCCGGGGATGTGCTGCGAAAACGCTGGCAGGGCGAAGATCGTGGCCGCGGATTCGCGCGCTCGTTCGGCCAGATAGCCAAGATAGGCGTCGTCCTGCGCGGCTTGTTCAAAACGCGGATCGGGTATGGGCTCGTCGCTGCGAAGGACGTCTGCCAACAGACCGAGGCCAGCGGCGGCGATTTCGGGGCGGGGAGGCACGTCGACGCACCGCCAGCGAATTCTCGAACCGTCGCGTTTCCCTTCTGCGTGGCCATGCAGCGCGAGGACAGCGAGCAAAGGGCCGAGTCGGTGCGGCGCCACGTCCAAAAGGGCAGCCAGTGCGTCGGTCGAGATGAAACCGGCCGGGCTCAGCATGTCGAACACGCCAAGGTCGTGCGCCGCTGCGGTCGCGCTGTCACGGAAAAAGGAGCCGCCTTGCTCGGCGACGTCGACAAACACGTCCATCAGTCGTCTCAGCGCTTGCTGCCCGGCCCGAAGAGGCCCGGGTTGTTGAGGAACACCGACGCCGCGAATTGTTTGCCGTTGGTCGGATGGCGAATCGTGCGCTTGAGGACGAGGTCGAAGAGCATCGGGTTGACGTCGTAGATCTCGGCCAGCTGCTCGCCCTGCGCCTCGGTCAAGTAGCCGGCGGAGACGAAGGAACCGGTGCGAATCAGCAGGTTGACGGCCGGCAATGGGTAGTCGCTGCCGTTGACCAGGCGATGGTGCAGGTCCTGGCGGTCGAGCATGGTCGCGAGCGGCCGACCCATGCGATTGCTCAGCACCAGCGCGGAGATCTCGCCGAACAACAGCCCGTCGTACTTCTTGTTGGCCATCATCCGCAGGAAGAGGTCGAAGCTCGGGGCGCTGCCACCTTCGGGGTCGTCGAGGTCCACGTCTTCGCCCGCCGAGGCGCAGTGCGCGATGATGACCTTCACGCCGGCATCCAGGGGGCGCCGCAAGCGCAGTGGATTGCCGAGTTTTTGGTCCTCTTCGGCCTCGACCGCTTTCTCTTCGCCGGCGTGGCTCAGCAGCACCAGGCCGAGCTCTTTCATCTTCGCGTAGAAGGCGTCGCACCGGGGGCTCGCGGGATCGATGCCCTGCGCGTTGGGCAGCCACTTGACCATCTTGGCGCCGGTCGACTTGGCGAGCCGCTCGAGCGCCGCCACCGCATCGTGGCGATAGGGGTGAATGGACAAGACGGGCGTGAACCGCTCGGGATGTTTGCGCGCGACGCTGTGCACGTACTCGTTGGGCACATGAAACTCGGTCTTGCGGGCGTTGACGGTGCCATCGGCGTTGTAGTGGCGGTCGAAAGCGAGCAGGTGAAAGCGGCCGGTGGGACGCAGGTGGCCGGTCAGGTCGACAAGGCGCGCCACAAACTGCTGGTCGGCTGCTTTTTCGTCCTTGACGTCGCAGGCGCTCAGGTAGACCGAGTAGCGCGCGCGCTTCATCGGGTGCAGCAACGACGTCAGCTCGGGGTTGACCTCGCAGCCGGTGCCGCCGGTGCCCATGCCGACGATGTGCACGTGGTGGTCGGTGATGCGCTTGGGATCAAGCCCCTTGTAGGCCTTTCGGACGAGCTTGCGAGCGGGCTTGGACAGGCGCTTTTCGAGCTCGCTGGGCTGGTAGCGGAACGCGCCGCCGACGTAGGACACGATGCAGGATGGCTGCACGATGACGAGGCCAAAAGCCAGGGCTGCGGCGGCCACGGCGGCAAGGCTTCGACGCGCGATGACGTTGCGGTTCAACGGAAGCTGTCCCCGGTGATGGCCGCGAACCCTTCAAGTCCGTGGCGCTCGACGTACTGCGGGAACACGCCGGCGCACGGATAGCCGCGCATGTAGCAGCCCGAGCAGACGTCTTCGGGCCAGGAGGTCTCGTTTGGTGGCCGCCAGTCCTCGCCGTTGAGCTCGTCGTAGGGCAACGACAGCGTGTACAGGCTCAGGCTCCGGCGGATGGGTTCGCGGGGGACGGCGGCGAGCGGGTCCTTGAACCAGCAGAGCGGAAAGCCCATCGAGTCGCTGAAGACGTCCGGGTAGCGATCCAGCCATGGCTTGACCGTCGCGTAGGACGGGATCAGGTGGTGGTGGCGCAGGTCGATCTGGTGCGGCACGTAATGGCCGACGTGGAAGGGCAAGCCGTACTCGCGCTCGATCCACGCCATCGTCTCTTCGAGGTGCGGCAAGAACGTCGAGATTGCGATGCCATGCAGCTCCGGCGTCACGCCTCGGGCCAGCAGGTTGCGCACCGCCTTGTCGGCCTTGGTGAACGACTCGGGGACGCCGGTGATGCTGGTGAAGACCTCGTCGTTGGGCCCGTAGAACGGCATCTCCAGCGTTTCGAGCTTGAAGGTCGCGATCATGTCGGCGATCTCGTCCTGGCGCGCCGCGAGCCCGGGGGTGACGACGCGGATCTTGTCAAACCCGTGATCCCAGCCGGCCTGCACGACGTCGGGGAGCAGCGGGTGTCGCAGTGGATCGTTGCCGCTGATCCGCAGGCGTTTGGCCCCGAGCCGGTCGTTCTGCGCGATCTGGAAGCGCAGCTCCGAGAGCTCTTCGTTGTCGTCGTAGTGGCCGCCGCGCGCGCCGATCTCGAGATCCCCGACCGGGCAGAAGATGCAGCCCATGTCGCACGGGTTGGAAAGGATCAGCTCCACGGTTTCGTAGGTTGTGCCGTGCTTGGCGATGCGGGCGTCGATCGCCTTGACGAGGTGGTCGCGCGAAAACGGCGTCTGCCGCTTCTCGACGGGTTGGTTGTCGCGTCCGGTGCCCTCGCCGTAGCCGCCCTGGTAGGAGCCTGCCGCACGTTTTTCGAGCGTCGTGCCGCCTTGCCGCACGGGTCGGTCCAACACCGCGAGCACCGCCTTTTCGTTGCGCGCCACGACTCCAAGCACGCGCTTGGCGAACGCGTTCATCCGATCGTCGAAGTCGTCGCCGTCCCCGTCGTGGCTGGCGTCGAGCGCGTCGCTGCGGGCGAAAGCGGGCCGTTCGTCATCCCGCCGCCGCAGGCGCAGGCGCATGGTCGGGTTGTCCGCGAGGTCGAGGTCGAGGCGCACGCCATCACGCTCCCGACGGACCTCCGCGACGACACCACCCCCTTGCCAGCGCGCGCCGATGTCGTGGGGAGCGATCACCGCAGCGAGCGGCGCCGACGTCGTGTCGGGATTGGCAGTGTTCATGGCGCCGTCCGTCATGCGTGACAAGGAGCGCGTCATCATAGGGCGAAGTCGGCAGATTGCGCCACGATGAGTCGCGCCGAATGGATCGTGACGAAAAGTGTCAGTCGCATCGCGTTGTGACGACGGAATCTGTCAATTCAGGCTCCCGTGGCTCGCCGTCGCGTTTCTTGTTGAAACAGCAACGTTTTGAAATAACGGGTTATTATCGTTTGCGTGTTGCGCGCGGCGCGGCTCTTGCAGCGTCCAGTTGGCAGAGACCCAGGTCTTTAGCCTACAGCCGGCCCCACCATTTTCAGGGACCTTTCGGGTCGCCAACGGACACCTACGCCATGTTGCCGCCGCCCCCTCGTCGCACGGTCCATCCATCGCCCGCAAACGTCATCCTGCTGCTGTTTGTCGTGTGCGGAGGCCTCGCCGCTTGCGGCGATGAGGCCGGCGGTGACAAGCCTGCGAACGCTGATGCGGGACCGAATGACGCCGCTGGCGTGGACACGTTCGGCGGAGAGGACAGCGAAAACGACGCGGAAACTCCCGGTGACTCTTATGTCGCGGCCGAAGTCCGCGTCCGGGTCGATTCGGGCGCGGCGCAGGACGGCGCTCAAGCCGAGGACTCGGCCGCTCACGACGTTGTGGCGCCGGCAGATACGAACTCGGGCGATGGTGTCGCGGGAGATTCCAGCGGGGCGGACGTTGCCGCAGACACCGCCGCGGCGTCACTGCCGGTTTGCGTGCCCTGCAATGGTCACGGCGCTTGCGTGAACGCGGCGACTGGAACGACGTGCGCAGTTCCAGGGGGTGCGGCAAGCACGACGATTCTGCACAACGGGCCGACCGGGGGCTTCTGCACGAAGGCGTGCGCGTCGAATGCAGCGTGCTCCACGGGCTATGCGTGCGAGGCGGACACACAAGGCATCAAGCGATGTTTTCCCGTCGGTGGCCTGTGCGCGTGTCCTCCCAACCTCGTCGCCAAGGCCGCCAAGACGTCATGCGCCGGCGCCGCGCTGAACAACCCATTCGACGCGAGCTTCAGCGCGTGCAAAGGGACCCGAACCTGCACAGCCAAGGGCCTTAGCGCATGCAGCGCGCCGCTCGCCACGATCGAGGTTTGTGACGCGGTCGACAACGACTGCGACGGCAGCACGGACGAGGGCGATATGCACGGTCAGGGCGCCAAGCCGAAGTACGTGCCGCTTTGCAACAGCGGGTCCTACACCGTCATTGACGACTTCTGCCGCGCGAACGTCTGCGCGGGCAAGGCCGGCTGCAAGCTCAAGAACATCGGCACTACCTGCGATGACGCCAACCCGTGTACGTCCGACACCGTCTGTACCCTGGCCGGCCCAGCGACGAGCGTGGTCGAGCTGCTCGGCGCGTGTCTGGGCGGCAAGAAGCTGAACTGCGACGACGGCGACGCCTGCACGACGGACTACTGCCTGTCGGCCACCAAGTGCGGTCATAAACCTGTGCCTGCGTGCGGACCGTGCAAGACCGATCTCGACTGCAACGACTCCAAGATCTGCACGATCGATACGTGCGTCGTTGCTCACGGAACGGCGACCGCTGCGGCCAAGAAGACGTGCCAGCACAAGCCCAGCAGCTGCGACGACAAGGATCCCTGCACGCTCGACGCCTGCGACCTCGCCACCGGCAACTGTGTTCACAGCCAAGCGCCTGTGACGACCAAGTGCGGGACGACACTGGTCTGTGACGAGACGAAAAAATGCGCCAAGCCCGGCGACTGCGACGTCTTCGACCTGCATTTCGACGAAAAAGCGCCCAAAGGCGTCTTCGAGACCCCGTCTGTGAGCAACAGCAATACGGCCATCGCCGTCGCGGCGGCGGCTGATGGCGGTGGGTTCTTTGTCGGGACCGCGGACAACAATGGTGCCGTGGTCCGGCGAACGGCGAAGGGCGGCGTCGTTTGGGCGAGCCTGTACAGCTACGGCAAGGTCGGCGGGAGTATAGCCGACGCCTTCTCAGGCATCGCGCCGCGGACCGACGGGACCTACTGGCTCTATGGCGCAACACACGGAACTGCTGCGAAGGCCGCAACGGGCGGGGTAGATCCGTGGCTGGTGCGGATCGACAGCAAGGGCAAAGTGGTCTTCAAAGCGGCGGTCGCCGGGCCCTTGCGCGACAGCTATGACGGTGGCGCGACAATCGCCAACAACGGGCTGGCAGTGGCCGGGTTCCGGGCGCACAAGGTCAACGTCAACCACGTCATCAACAAGGCGCACGTCGCGTGGTTCGACGCAGCTGGTAAGAAGCTCGCCGATTGGCAGACGCCCGACGTCAAGTCGACGGGCGCCTCCGCCGTCGCTTCGTTGGCCAAGACGGGCTCCATCTGCGTGGCCGGTCGGCTCAAGAACGAGGCGACGCTGTGGCTCTTCGACAACGCCTACAAGCTCAAGGCGACGCGGATGCACGGTGGCAACGTCATCTCCGCGTTCGCGACGGTCATGGTGCTTGCCGATGGGCGGTTTGCGGCAGCTGGTTGGCGCCGTCCCGCCGGGATCTGGCAGCGCTCGCGTGCGCTCATGGTCATCGCCCAGGCGTCGCTGAAGTCGGTCGACACGTTCACCTACACCGGCCCGGGCCCCATCGGCCTGCCAAGCGGCAGCGGCAGCACGTATTTCAGCGATCTGGCGACGACAGAGGCTGGCCGCATCATCGCCGTCGGGCGCGCGTTCAGCCCCGACAAACCCGGCCTCGGCAAGAGCGGCGTCGGCAGCATGGACGGTTGGGCGGTTCGGCTCGGTCTGCACGGCCAACAAGTCGGGCCAGCCACCTTCTTCGGCGGCACGACGGACGACAACATCTCGTCTATCGCCCGCACCAAGGGCGGATACCTGCTGGCAGGCTCGCGGTTGGAGCTCGGCAAGAACAAGCATCGGCGGGGCTGGAACCTTCGTGTCACGCCGCTGCTCGAACGCATCTGTCCCGGCGACAAGAAGCTGTGCAAGGACAGCGGCTACTGCGAAGACGGCAACATCTGCACCATCGACGCGTGCGACACGTTCAACGGGACGTGCTCACACACGGCCAAGAAGGGCTGCTGCACCGCCGACTGGCAATGCAACGACGGCAAACCGTGCACGGTCGACAGCTGCAATACCTACAATGGCTACTGCAAAACCGAGCCCGTAAAGGGCTGCTGCGACGGGCCCGACCAGTGCGACGATAGCAACCCATGCACCACCGACCTCTGCGAGGCCAAGAAGAAGGCGTGCGGTCACACCGCGATCAAGGGCTGCTGTCATATCAACGCGAGCTGCAACGACGGCGTCAAGTGCACGATCGACACCTGCGTCAACAACAAGTGCGCGCACTCCCAGGGTTGCTGCACCAAACCGAGCGACTGCAAGACCGGCGACCCGTGCATCGCGGCGACGTGCGACGTCAAGACCGGCGCCTGCGGGGTCAAGAAGGGGCCCAAGTGCGACGACGGCAACGCGTGCACGCTCGATATCTGCGCAAAAAACGGCGGCTGCAGCTCGACGCCGGTCGCAAAAGGCGGCTTCTGTCCGACGGGCGCGTGTGACGGCAAGGGCGCCTGCACCAAGGCGCCATGCGCGGTCTACACAAAGACGTATTCGCTGCTCGACGAGTTTCCCAAGGACGGCATCCCTGGCGATGCGCGCAGCCTCGGCGTGGTCGCGGTCAACGGTGGCGGCGCGCTGCACGTCGACTTGGCCGTTTCCAAGAAGAACGCCAACACGATCCGCGTGGTCCGGCGCGACGGGAAAGGTACGGTGCTCAGCGTCAAGCGATACGGTGACCCGAAGGTGTCGAAGTATCCCTATGGGCCCTACCAGGTGATGGCGGCGGTCGGCCGCAAAGACGGCGGACTGTGGGTGGTCGGCCAGAACACGGCGTTCGTATGGGATCCGAAAAAAACCGACCTCAAGTCGGAGGGCACCGCGTGGCTCATCGACAGCAAGGGCAAGCTCGCGGCGTGGTTCCAAACCGGCCTCAAGAACATGGATTACCTGTGGGCGGCGACCGGGGTCGGCGACAATGGCGTCGTTGCGACGGGCATGGCGGTGCACCCCAAGACCTCAGGTTTCGTTCCGCTGCTCGTGCACCTCGACGCAAACGGCAAGTTGGTCGGTGACGGCATCGTGGTCTACGAGAAAACAAAGACCACCCCGCGGTTGGGGATGGGCATCGCGTATGACCCGGCGTCCAAGGCAACGTTGACCGTCGGTGCACTCAGCAAGGATGGCCTTATCGGGCGGCTCGATCTGCGCAGCGGCAAGACGGTCCTCGCGCAACGCACCATCGCGTCGATTGAAGCCACGTCGGCGGCGGACGTCGCGTTCATCGGCAAGGGCCGTTTCGCGGTCGCCGGGAGCAAATTGGGCGCGTGGATCGGGCTGATCGACAGCAAGCTCAAGCTCTACGCCAGCCACGATATCGGGCCCGCAGGGGGCAGCTTGATGGCGGTCGACCATCGCGCGGGTCGCATCGCGGCGGTCGGGCACCACGAACACGCCTCGGGCATGGAGGGGATCGGCGTCTTCCTCGATGCCATGGGCACGTCTCCCGCCGTGGTTCGCGCGTACGGAGGCGGCGGGCGTCACCGGCTCTATACGGTGTCGGTCGCGGCCAACGGGACCGTCTACATGGGAGGCGAATCCCGGCCGTACAGCGACTGGACCGAGTACAGCGTTCCGTCGGATGACAGCGCCTGGCACCTCGCCGTAACCGCGACCGGCGCGCAGGTCTGTCTGGGCCAGAAGGTGGCGTGCGCGGACCACGGCATGTGTGACGATGGCAAACCGTGCACCGAAGACCTCTGCATGACGGCGACCGGCGCCTGCAAACATGGCCCCAAAACGGGCTGCTGCGGCGCGACCAAGGACTGCGATGACGCCAACCCCTGCACCCAGGACAGCTGTGTGCATTCGGGATGTGAACACAAGCTGGCGCCGGCCGGGACGAGCTGTGTGATGGGCAAAACGTGCGGGACTTTTGGCGGTTGCGGATGTGCGCGGCAGGACATCGTGACCGAGGTGGCGCTCGGCGTGAAAGGCAACAAACCCACCCTCCAAGCCACGGCGATGGCGGTCGGTGGCAAGGGCGCCACTTACGCGGTTGGGTACGCACCCGGTAAGCCTGGCCAGGGATGGGATGGCTTCATCGCCAAGCACGACAAGGTCGGCAAGCTCGCCTGGCGCAAGGCCTACCACGTCGCATCGACCGATGCGCTGTTCGGCGCCGTGGCCGCACCCAAGGGCGGCGTGTGGAGCGTCGGCAGGCGGTACGTCGGCGCGTCCGGCAAGCTTGAGTCCGGATGGGTGTTGCGCGTCGACGACGCCGGTGGCGTGGTTGCGCAGGGGAGTTTCGGCGCGGGTGCTGAGCAATTCCGGGGCGCCGCGGTGGGCTCAAACGGCGGTGTCATCGCCGTCGGTCGCAGCGGCAAGTGGCCCAAGGTCAACCTGTACGTCGTGCAAGTCGACGCCAAGGCCAAGCTCGTCGGGGCCAAGGACAAGATCGTCGCCGTCGCCGATGCGCGCTGCTACGGGTACGGCGCGGCCCGGGACGCCAAGACCGGCCGGATCGTCGCGGTAGGTCGGTGCGAACACCTCGCCAAGCCGGGGGCGCAGGGCGTCATCGCGGTGCTCTCGACGACCGGTGCGACAGTCGCCGTCAAACGCTTCGGCAAGGCGGGACGAGATGGCCTGCACGCCGCTACATTCACCGACAACAAGCTCGTCGCCGTCGGCTATTCGCGGTCGCACAACGGCATCGACGACGACGCCTGGATCGTCATAGCCAAGTCCGATCTGAGCCAGGTGACTCACCACTACCGCATCGCGAGCCGAACCGACCGGTTGCTGGGCATCACCCCGACCGCGAACGGGGTCGCCATCGTCGGTATGACCGCCAGCAACGTGCAGAAGCGGCCCAGCGGTTGGCTGACCGAGGTTGGCCTTGATGGCAAGACGCTCTGGTCGCGGACCTACACCCGGCCAACGAGCTCCGTGCTTCACAGCGTCTTCGCGACCGCGAACGGCTTCGTTCTTGGCGGCGCATCGTCACGGTCCGGAGGTGACCAGACGCCCTACGCGCCCGAGGCAACCTGGCGGGAAAGCCGGCACTGGCTGATGCGCGTGGACAAGGCGGGCAAGGTCACGTGCCTGTGATCGTCGCCGTCCCAGGTACGTCCTTTTTCCTTTTATCGAGCGGGCGACTACGTCATCAAGCGCCCGCGAGCTGCCGCTGGCCCCTCACCCGAGCCGCCACGTCCCGGCTACTCCCACTCGCTGTGGCCCATCTTGCCTACCCAAACCGTGTCGGAGTCGAAATCGTCGTAGCTGCTCTGCACACCCATGCCGTCTCGGGTAGCGTACGAGGCGTACTTGCCCTTGATGCCGTAGAGGACCCAGAAGGTCTTGCCCTGCGCAGGGTCTTCGAAACCGACCCAGACTTCGCCATCGATGCTGACCGGCGTGTGGTTCCACGTACCCGGCCCGCCTTCGGACTCCGATTCGCCTACCGTGCATTTCAGCTTGTCGAGCGTGAGCCGGAGCTTGAACCCCCCGGCCCTCGTCGATTTGTCCAAGCCGGCGGCAAGCTCGAACGTGCCACCGGGTCCGGCCTTGTCCGCTTTGCTCGGGCCGGCGCCGTCCAGTGCCGCGCGTGCCGTGCCATCGACGACGTCCTCGCGGATGAGATCCGCCCAGTCGAACGCGTCGAGGCGAGCCTCGAAATCGTCGCGCTTCGCTTGATCGGCGTCCGCTGCTGCTTTTTGTTCGCGCTTCTCGCCTTCGCCGACGTAGTACCGTTTGGTGCTCTCAAGATCCTCTTCGGTCCACTGGAGCAGCTTGGCCATCGCGTCGGGGTAGCTGAGCACAAGGTGTTCGCGCTGGGAGGGGTTGAGCAGTTCGTACCAGGTCTTCTCGGCGAAATCGATGGCCATTCCGGTGCCGCCGTAGTCACGGCAGACGGTCTCCATGAGGAAGTACGCATCCTCTGGGCTCATCTCTTCAGCCGCCTGTTGCTCGTCGTCCGCGGCGGGGCCAGCGCCCAGATCGGAGCTGCGTGCTTCGTCGCCGGCCCCTTCGCCGGTAGCGCCTTCTTCGCCGCTGCCGTACCACCATGAGCTCAGCGTGTCTTTGCCGGCGTCGAGCATGCCGCCCAGGCTCCAGCCGCCGCCTCCCGCAGCCGGCTTCATCATCACCGCCTGCGCATCGGCGCCTTCGGTTTGCCGCATGTTGTCGGTGATCTGCTTTTTCATCTGCAGCGCTGGCGTGGCGCGCGATCCCCCACCCGCCGTCGATCCGCCCGTGGTCTGGCCCTCGCGTCCAGCGCTATCGGGGCTCTGGCTTTGTCGTTGCTGTTCGTATCGGCTCATAACAGTCCCTCAGCTTAAGACCGGACGGGTCGTTTGGTTTGTTGATCGATTCGATAGTACCTGTCCAATCGCGGGCGAAAAGCCAGCGCGGCCACTGCGCGCAAGAGCTTGGGGCTCCCGGCCCCCACTAGCGGTATCACTTGTGGTGCAGTCGCCATCGCCGCGACTTCACCATCGCCCCAGGCCCGATTGGAAGTCGCTGACTGAGCGACGGGCCTGCGCTGCCGTCGTGGCCCTGTCGCTGTGGTCGTGGCTGGATGCCGACGGGCCTGTACACCCACGAGACCGTCCTGCCCGAGCTGCGCGAGCACCCCAGCACGCGCACCCGGCAGCGATGGCTGGCGCGGGCGCTGCCGCTGGCGATGGCGACCCAGCAGGCGCTGCGACGCGCGACGATTGAAAGAAGCCAGCCTCGGCCGGCGAAGAGCTCAACTGTAGCCGAAATCACGGCCCGGTCGACTCGGCGGCCGTCGCGGTGGTCGGTTGCGCCTTGGTCGCGGCGTCACTGATGATGGCCCGACAACCGGCCTCTGCACCCTGCAGATAGCCGGCTGCATAGGCGGCTTGGGCGGCCGCGGGCTGAGCGAGCACCTCGTCGTGGGCGAGGACGGCGGCCGTGAATCCAGTCGTGTGCCAAGCGCCGAGGGGCAGCGATGGCAGCGCAGCTCCGGCGGCGGGGTAGGGCCACGGCGAGACGTACCAATAGGGCAGTGGCATGCCTTCGTCCCCGGGGCTCAGGCCGAGACCGACGCTCTGAGCGCTCGCGGCGGCGTCCTCGCTAGCGCCCTGCATGGTGCCAGGAGCTAGTGGGGGCAGGGTCACGAGCTGCGCGATGTCGAAGTGGTGCGGCCAGATGCGCACCGGCGACGGCGAGCCAGGGCCGGTGGCATGGGCCTGCAGCGCGGCCGCGGCATTGTGGAATGTGTCGCTCAGCGCCGAGAGAGCGGCGGCGTCGGGCGCAACGGCAAACACGCCGCCACCCGCGACCGCGTGGGCCGGCAGAGCGTAGCCGCGTCGCTGCGGGGCCGAGAGCTCAACGTCTGGGTGAGCCGCGCGAAACTGGGCGTGCAGCCAGCTGAGCGCCGCGGCGAGGGTCTGTCCGGCGAGCGGAAACGTGGCGACGACCTGTAGCGACGCAGGCTCACCCGACCCACCATTTCTCGGCGCCAGCACGAGCAGGGCGAGCGCGGCGATATCGAGTCCCGCGCGCCAGCCGCCCGCGACGTCGATGGGCGCGCCGACCATGGCCGCGAGGTCCGCCCGCCACGTCAGCGATGTGTGGCTGTCGTCGGCCAGGGTCGGGTTCCAGGAGGCAGCGGCAGCGGCGGCGAGCTGCGCGGCCCAGTGCGCGTCGAGGCGCGCGGCAACGCGACGCTCGGGCGAGATGGCTTGAGCGCGAGGCGAGGCGGGCTTCCACATAGAGACTCCTGGGCGGCGATGAGATCGACGAATACGCCGCGAGCGACAGATCTACCGCGGGCGACAGCGTCGATCTGCCGTCGTGGCCGAGCAGCGACGGGATAAGGCCCCGAATGTTACGGCGATCCAGGGACGGTCCGTCGGGCGGCGACGATGGTCGGTTCGATGCCCTGTAGCGTCGCCTGGTCGGGAGTGAGGCGCCGCCGCTTGACGGCCTGAATGCAGACGCGACGCCCAGCAGGCTGCCAACGAGGTCCTGCAGGTCCGCGTCCGTCCCGGCGTTGATTTGGCATTTCGTGGTACAGTCCAGCGGTTTCCGGCCGAGATCGCGGGCCGGGACGTGGACTGTGCCCGGGAGAGAGGCGAGTGTGGGCGGACTGCCAGCAGCGTCAGAAGACGGCGTCGGGAAACGGAGAGAACGCTTCGTCGCTCCGATCCGCGACGATCCACGTCGACACGCGCTCAACCGCCGCGGCGACCGTTACCAGCTCTGCCGGTGAGCGCCGCTAAGCCCGCCACGAACGCACCATGAGCAGCTACGTCTACATGAAGGTGCTCGAGTCTACCCCCGAGCGATACGACCGCGGCATCCGCTTGCTCTCCGGCGGAACCATCGACGCGCTCTGGGCCGAGATCGCAGCAAAGGTCGCGAAACCTGGCGCGCGCATCCTCGACATCGGGTGCGGCACTGGCGGTCTCAGCCTGGCATGCGCCGAGCGGGATGCCGCGGTGACGGGCTTGGACAAAGACGCCGGCATGCTCAGCGTCGCCCGCAAAAAGGCCGCAGATACGGGCTTTTTGCACGCTCCGCGCTGGCTGGAGGTCGGCGTGATGGAGATGGAGGACGTGCTTTCGCCCGAGAGCTGCGACGCCGTGGTCTCGTGTCTCGCCATGAGTGAGCTCTTGCCGGAAGAGCGGGCCTACACCTTGCGCCAAGCCAAGCTCGCCCTGGTGCCTGGCGGTGTGTTGATGCTCGCCGACGAGGCCGCGCCCGAAGGCGACAGCGCGCGGCTATGGTGGCGACTGAAGCGGGCGCCGCGGGTGGCGCTGACGTGGCTGCTCACCCAGCAGACAACCCGCCCGATGCAGGGGCTCGCCGATGAGGTCCGGGCGGCTGGCTTTGACGGTGTGCAGGAAGCTCGCGCTACCGAAGGTGACTTCATCGTGGTCAGCGCGACGCGGGCGGCGCGGCCATGAGCGCGCTCGGCGATGGGCTGGGGTGGCTGCGCGACACCCTACTGCGCCTTTTACCGCACGCGACTCGCCCGGGCTTGCGGCGCATTGGCAGCCCTGGGCCGACGTCCCCGGTGCTGCTCACGGGGAACTTTACGCTGACGGTGCGGCGCGTGACCGAGGCCCTTGCGGGGCGCGACGTGTGGCTGCTGGTGGCAGATAGCCGCGGCATCAACGTCTGGTGCGCGGCCGGCGGCGGTCACCTGACCCACCATGACGTCATCGCCGTGGTGCGCTCGTCGGGGATCGCTGAGCGAGTCAGCCATCGCCGCCTGGTGCTGCCACAGCTCGCCGCCACCGGCGTGGAGCGACGCATCGTCGAGGAGCGCACGGGTTTCGAGGTGCGGTGGGGGCCGGCGCGGCTGGAGAAGTTGGCGGCGTACCTGGACGCGGGTGGTCACACGAAGCGGCGTTGGCGCCGCATGTACTTTCCGCGCTGGGAGCGGCTGGAGATAGCGCTGATGTGGGCGGCGCCGGTGGCAGCCCTCAGCGGCGCCGTGCTCTGGGCCATCGAGGACCTGCGTGTCGGGCTGGCCGGCGCGGCCGCGTTGGCAGCGACGATCTTTGGCATCTTTGCAGGGCTGCGGTGGCTGCCCGCCAGCGGCGGCAAGCGCTGGCTGACCTACCTGGGCGGCAGCGTCCTGGCGACCGGACTCGGCGCCGCGCTGTTGGCGCTCGTTGCGCCGCTACAAGGCATCCCCGTGGGCCTGCTGGCCGTCACCAACACGGCGGCCATGCTGGTCCTGTCGCTCGACCTGGCCGGCACAACACCTTGGTATCCCAGCACAATGAACACGCTGGGAAACCGCTTCGACCTCGCCCTCGACATCGACCGCTGCACGGGCGCCGCCGATTGTGTGCTCGTGTGCCCGCGCGACGTCCTGGCCATGACCGGCAAGGCGCGCAAGGTGTCGATCGCCAAGCCGGATGCCTGCCTGCGATGCGGCGCCTGCGTCGTGCAATGCCCCGAAGACGCGCTCCACTTCCGCTTTAGCGACGGTCGCGTGGTGCCGGCTGAGACCGTCCGGCGCACGCGCATGAACATGCTCGGCCGGCGCGCGGTCGAGGTGGCGGCGCCGTCGCAGAATCAAGCCCAAAGCCAGCATGGTGGTGGGGGAGGGCACTAGATGTGCGCGGCGAGAATGGCGATCCGCTCTTCCGCTCCCGCTCCCGCTCCCGCTCCCGCTCCCGGCTCAGCGCTTCTGATGCCGCTTGGCCAGGCCAACCAGCATCGCTGCCATCCGGTCGAGGAGCTCCTTGGCGGTCTTGTGCTGGTCCTGGGCGACAAGCCGTAGCCTG
>Ga0209992_10002282_pt1 | contig 17904 bp, 15 predicted proteins | sample 2SBtaG_2_FD_182564 | JGI IMG/M metagenome (GOLD analysis project Ga0209992, IMG submission 182564) | Deep subsurface microbial communities from Kolumbo volcano to uncover new lineages of life (NeLLi) - 2SBTROV12_ACTIVE470 metaG (SPAdes)... | ecosystem: Environmental > Aquatic > Marine >... | reverse complement strand
TGGACTGACAACTGCCCTTGATATCGGCACGCATTTTGGTTTTATCTCGCAATTTTTGTTGCGGCTGCCGCAAATGACCAGGGTTGACGGGGTAGAGATGAACCCCGGTGCCGCTTCTGCGGTGGCCGCCAACCACGCGCTGAACCCGGATTTGGACCCGGAAAAGCGGTATCATATGCAACTGGCCGGTCTATCTGATGAGACGTCGTTAAATCAAACCGTGTGGTACGAAGGCATGCGCCTGTCGTTTGAACGGCACGACCGCTTTACAGAGGTCGATCTGGATATTCTGTCCCTCAGCGATCTTGTGGCGCGGATCGGCCATGTGCCCCAATTGATAAAGATCGACATCGAAGGGTTTGAGGGACGATTGGTTGATGATCTTAACACTTTGCTGGAAACCCACAGGCCCAAGGTATTGCTGGAATTGCACTGGGACGAGATCGTTGAGCGCCACGGCCACACCCGGCGCGAGATCATGATGGCCTTTCTGTCACGCGGTTATCAATGCGGCCGGTTGCAGTGGCACCAGAAAATGCCCAAGGCAGGTTTTATGCAAGAGGTGAACCCGGACAATCTGGACGAAATGCTGGGCAATAAGAACCACGCAATGTATGTTTTGTTTTGACGGCGCCGATCTTCGGCCTTTGGGTTGCCCCAGTCGCGGAGTATTTGTTTGGCGGGGCAAAGTTGCCGCGGTCTGAATTTCAACACAACGCCCTAAGGAGCGCTTTTGACGGACAAAACCCCTGATCACGCCGGAGACTATTCCGGATTTCGCGGATACTCACAGTCGCAACCCAAAGATATTGATGCAGAAATTGCCATTGTTGGCCCGGGCACGCCCGCCGGCGAATATCTGCGGCGTTTTTGGCATCCGGTTTACCTCACCAGCGAGTTGGGTGATTTGCCGAAAGCCATAAAGATCCTTGGTGAGGAACTTGTGGTTTTTCGCTTTGGCGATGGCACGCAGATTGGGCTGGTGCATAAATACTGTCCGCACAGGCGTGCTTCGCTGGAGTACGGGCGTTGCGAGGCGCGCGGCATTCGCTGTTGTTATCACGGCTGGTTGTTTGCACCTGATGGTGAAATACTTGAAACACCGGGCGAAGACTCCACCGCAAAAGCGGCGGAAATGGTCCGTGACCGCACCCGCCTTGGCGCTTATCCGGTGATCGAATATCAGGGGCTGATTTTTGCCTATATGGGCCCGCCTGAACTGACCCCCGATTTCCCGATCTACGACTCGCTGGAAATCGAAAACATGACGTTCAGGCCCTATAAGGCACCTTACACCTGCAATTGGATTCAGGTGATGGACGCCATAATGGACCCGGTGCACACGTCTTTTTTGCACAGTCAAAACAGTCACCCGCAATTTTCGGAAGGCATGGCTGAAATCGGTGAACTGAAGTTTTATGAGCGAAACGAGAACCATTTTCTTGGCACCTCGACCCGTCGGGTGAACGACAACGCCTGGGTGCGTGCCAACGAGCTGATCCTGCCAAACTTTACCCAAGCGGGCTCTGCTTTTGCTGCGGACGGCACGCGCCCGCGGTATTTTGGCCGATCTTGTTTCACCCGTTGGGTTGTGCCGGTTGATGATGAAAACACCATCGCCTTTGCCTGGGCGTGTTTTGGCGAGCGGGGTGATCCGCATGAATATAACACTCAGGAGGGCTGTGAACTGATCGAGCAGGGCGAAGTTCTGGACCGCCCAGACGAGGAAAAACAAAGATATCCGGCAGATTCTGAGGCGGTGCAGGGCATGGGCGCGATTTCAACCCATAAAGGCGAAAACCTGATGCCCACCGATCGCGGCATATCGCTTTACCGGCGTCGCGTTCGCAAACAGATCAGAGACCTGGCAAACGGCACAGAGCCGCCCCAGCCCAAGCGCTTTGGCAATTTGTCGGTACGCACATACGGGCAGGACACGGTGCTGAATTTACCGCCGGTTGCCGGCAAATCCGACAGCGCATATCTGGCGGAAATCGGCAGTGCGGTTCTTGAGGCACAGTTTGTACACGAAGAAAAGAACAACACAGAACGCGACGGCGCGATCATATCACAACTGAAAAAGATAGAGACGGACGGCCTGCCCTGATGCCTTCCGCCGCCAAAGGATTGGCCAATGACGACCAAAGTGCACGTTAAAAACAACCGTTGGGCCGAAGGTTCATTTCCAAATACACCAAGTGGCGAAGCGGTTTTTACCATTACAAAAGAACGGTTTGAGGCAGCACTGGCCGGGTTTGGCGCGATTGCGGATCAGATTGAAACCACTATCGATTGGGATACGGATAATTTTACAAATTCGATGCGGGACGCCGAAGTATTATTGACCTGGGACTTGCCTACGGAAAATCTGCGCCGCATTGCGCCAAACCTAAAGTGGATCCATTGTATCGGCGCGGGCGTTGAACATATGCTGCCGCTTGATTGGTTGCCCAAGGGCGTTTCACTTACCAACAGCAAGGGGGTTCACGCGGCCAAGGCGGGCGAATTTGGTCTGATGGCCGTTTTGATGCTGCATTCGCAAATTCCGGCAATTGTGACCAATCAAAACTCCGGGGTTTATAACTCGCTTTATGCAGCGCCGATTGCCGGTAAAACCCTGGTTGTCCTGGGAACCGGCAGCTTGGGTGGCGCTGCCGCAAAGAAAATGCAGCAACTGGGCGTTCACGTGATCGGGGTCAATCGTTCCGGACGTGACGTTGAGGGTTGCAACGAGGTTGTGACCACCGCCAAACTGAACAGCGTCCTGCCAAGGGCGGATTATCTTTTGGTGGCAACACCGGATACGCCAAAAACACGTGGCCTGCTGTCACGCGCCCGCCTTGACATGATGAAGCCCACCGCGGGCATCATCAATATCGGGCGCGAGGCGGTTATGGACTACGGTGCGCTGTGTGACAAACTGGAAGAGGGCAGCCTTGCCGGTGCCATTTTGGACGTGTTTGATCCGGAACCCATTGATGCCACCTCACGACTTTGGCGCACCAAAAACCTGATTATCACACCTCACGTATCCGCCGACGACGGGGATAACTATATTCCCCTGACGCTTGGTTTGTTTTTTCAAAACATGGAACTGTTTTTGGCTGGCAAGGCGTTGTTAAATCCAATCAGACCGGACCTTGGCTATTGAAGAAAAAAATCTGGCCATCCAATGCAGGAAAGTCCGGGTTCGCCGGATAGGGGTTCGCGGGGCAGAGATAAATATTCAAACTGGGGTGCAGAGAGGTTCCGGTTTGGGTCCTGTCCGCTGACCGTCAAGTCAAACTAACCTCATTCCTCTAATATCGCCACCGCCCGGGTGAATCCGGCGGAGGCGGCTTTGATCTTGAACGGAAAGCATGAAATTTCAAATCCGTTCGCGGGCAGGTCTTCAAGGTTGGTTAGCTTTTCGATATGGCAATAGCCGATCTCCATTCCCGCCCGGTGACCTTCCCAGATGATCGAAGGATCGCCGGATTGTGCGAACGCTGCCGCTGTCAGCGGAAATGGCGCGTCCCAGCTCCATGCGTCAGTACCGGTCACACGAACCCCGCGGCTGCTCAGATAAAGCGTGGCTTCCCGCCCCATGCCGCAGCCTTTGGCCAAAAAATCAGGCTTGCCGTAATGTGATCCGGCCGAGGTGTTAACCACAACAATATCAAGCGGTTGCAAGTCATGGCCGATCCGCGAAAGCTCTGCCTCTATATCTGCCGCACTGACGACATAGCCGTCCTCAAAATGCCGGAAATCCAGTTTGACGCCGGGGTTGAAGCACCACTCCAGCGGCACCTCGTCGATTGTGATCGCCCGCTCGCCGTTGTTCATGGTGGAATGAAAGTGGTACGGCGCATCCAGATGGGTGCCGCAATGGGTGGCAACCTGCATCATTTCCACAGCCCAGCCCTCTCCGCCCGGCAACTGGTCCTTGGTCAGCCCGGGAAAAAACTCGCAAACCTGCGCGGCCGTGTCTTTGTGGCTTATATACTGGATTTGCGGCAGCATCGGTGGTGGATCAGAAATGATCCCGACTTCAAGGGGCACGGACAAGTCGATAATGCGGCGGGTCATGGGTTTTTTCCGTTGTTTGACAGATCGTAAGCCCTTCATCACATTTATTTCCGTCAGAGGCGATATTGAAAATAACTTTGCGCCAACCTCTGTTTAGGTTGACAATCTGCGCAATCTCTAATGTTTTGGTGTTACCGACGGGAGCTTGGCCATGCCGCATGATCCGCATTTTGACATTCCGGGGACCATCGTTTTTGACGGTGAAATGGCCATGAAAGGTTATGGTCTTAACAAAATGTGCTTTTCATTTAACAAAGCCGCGGCGCGGGAGGCATATCTGGCGGATCCAGAGGCGTATTTTGAACAATTCGGCCTGACCAAAGCCCAGCGACGCGCGTGCCGGAACAAGGACGTGTTGGCCATGATAGAGGAAGGCGGAAACGTCTATTATCTGGCCAAATTCACCGGGATATTTGGCATGAACATGCAGGACATAGGTGCGCAGCAAACCGGGATGAGCGTGGATGCGTTCAAAGATAAGCTAAAGCGGGCAGGGGACTGATATGGCGACCATCATCGGTGGACTGACAACGTCGCATATTCCGGCAGTCGGCAAAGCGATTGCGGAAAAATCCTTTGACGAGCCTTATTGGAAGCCGTTTTTTAAAGCTTATCCGCCCATTCATGAATGGCTGAACAAGCACAAGCCTGACGTGGCGATCAACATTTACAACGATCACGGGTTGGGGTTGTTTCTGGATAAAATGCCGACCTTCGCCATCGGCGCGGCGCATGAGTATATCAACGAGGACGAGGGCTGGGGCATCCCCACAATGCCGCCGTTTAAGGGTGACGCAGCCTTGTCATGGCATATCATCGAAAGCATGGTTTCGGACGAGTTTGACATAACGTCGTGTCAGGAATTGCCGGTTGATCACGGCTTTACTGTCCCGATGCAGCTTTTTTGGCCCGACTTGGGTCCTGACATGCCGCGTGCCATTCCAATCAGCGCAAACACCGTGCAACACCCGATCCCAACCATGAAACGCTGTCTTGATTTTGGCAAAGCTTTGGGACGGGCGATCCAGTCTTATCCTAAAGACATCAAAGTTGTGATCCTTGGCACCGGCGGCATGAGCCACCAGCTGGACGGCACCCGCGCGGGGCATATCAACAAAGAATTTGACCAGATGTGCATGGAAAAAATCGTGACCGATCCCGAGGCGTTGACCAAAATATCGCGCATGGAGCTGGTGCGGCAGGCGGGCACCCAAGGCACAGAGTTTATCATGTGGATGATGATGCGCGGGGCGCTGGGCGACAAGGTGACGGCGCTGCACCAGAATTATCATATCCCCATTTCCAACACCGGCGCCGGTACCATGATACTGGAGTGCAAAGCGTAAATCTTATGGCAGCGGTCAAAACCCAAGTGGGCATTATCGGCGGCGGGCCGTCGGGCCTGCTGCTGTCCCAGCTGCTGCATCTTAATGGCATCGACAATATTGTGCTTGAAAAACACAGCCGCGAATACGTGTTGGGACGCATTCGGGCCGGCGTTTTGGAACATGGCTTTGCCAAATTGATGCGCGAAGCCGACTGCGGCGATCGCATGGATACAGAAGGCGAAGTGCACGATGGGTTTTTTATTGCCTACAACGGCAAAAAAAATCGGGTTGATCTGAAAGGCCTGACCGGGGGCAGCAGCGTTGTTGTTTATGGCCAAACAGAGCTGACGCGCGATCTTTACGACGCACGCGCAAAACTGGGCGGGGTGGTGGTGCATCTGGCTGAAGACGTGCAACCCCATGATATAACGTCTAAAACCCCCTACCTGACCTATGTGAAAGACGGCAAAAAATGTCGTGTGGACTGTGATTTCATCATTGGTGCCGATGGTTTTCACGGCATCAGTCGCAAATCTATTCCAGCGGATAAAATACGACTGTATGAACGAAGTTATCCATTTGGCTGGCTGGGCGTGTTGTCAAATACCAAACCGGTCTCGCCGGAATTGATTTATGCCAGCCATGCGCGTGGCTTTGCCCTGTGTTCGCTGCGCTCTCAATTCCTTAGCCGTTATTATATTCAGGTTCCGATTGAACAGAATGCCAGCGACTGGTCCGACGACGCGTTCTGGGCCGAACTTAAATTGCGGCTGCCGAACGATGTTGTGGCACATCTTGAAACCGGACCATCAATTGAAAAAAGCGTCGCACCGCTGCGCAGCTTCGTGGCAGAGCCGATGCGATATGGCAATATGTTTCTGGCAGGTGACGCAGCCCATATTGTACCGCCCACGGGCGCGCGCGGCCTAAATTCTGCTGCCTCTGATATTTACTATCTTTATCATGCGCTTATGGATCATTACCGCAATGGTGACGACGCCGGTTTGAGGGAATATTCGCAAAAGGCATTGGCGCGGGTCTGGAAAGGCCAGCGTTTCAGCTGGTGGATGACAACCTTGCTGCACCGGTTTCCCGACAACAGCGTATTTGACAACCGTCTGCAACAAACAGAACTGGATTATCTGTTTTCCAGCGAAAAGGCTTTGGCCGCATTGGCCGAGAATTACGTGGGGTTACCTTTTTAGAAATTATTGTCGCCGGGGTAGATTTTTCGACCACTTAACTTAGACTGGCGAACATTATGCAAAAGGGCATACCTCAGATTGTTATGCACAAAAATACTTTGAAATAGACCATCTTAAACCGCCACGGGCCGCCGGGGAAAATATGTCGGAAATTACTGTTTTCAAAGCAAAAAAGATAATCACGCTGGACCCAAACAGGCCTTTGGCCACCCATGTTGCGGTGCGCAGTGGCAAGATTTTGGCGGTTGGTGGTGCGGGTTGCGCCGATGGCTGGGGAAAATCAACATTAAATACAGAATTGGAAAATACCGTTTTACTGCCGGGGTTTGTTGAAGGCCACGCGCATATGATGGCGGGTTCCGTCTGGAAATACGCCTACGCCGGGTTTCACGACCGGATTGATCCCGGTGGTGTCCTTTGGCGCGGAATGACCAATATCGACCAGGTAATTGCCGGACTGACCGCGCATCAGGAAAAACTGTCTGACGATGAACCATTGTTGGGTTGGGGGTTTGACCCGATCTTTTTGTCCTCTGAACGCCTGAACAAACATCATCTGGACGCGATCAGCACCACGCGGCCGGTTGTGGTTGTCTATTCGAATTTCCACCTGATGTGTGTGAATTCCGTGGCATTGGAACTGGCGCAGTTCTCGCGGCATTCAAGCGCTGTTGGCGTGGTTAAAGGCAGTGACGGCGAACCGACCGGCGAATTGCGGGAAATGGCGGCGATGTTTCCGATCATGCGCCGGGTTGGTCTGGACTTTCGCGATCTGTCACAAAAACCCGACGCCATGCAGTCGTTTGGACAGGTTGCCTGTCGGGCCGGTGTGACCACAGTCACCGATCTTTACAGCAGTATGACCGATGCCGACGTCAGCGAAATGCAACGTATAACCGGGCACAAAAATTTTCCGGTGCGTCTTGTTCCCGCGTTAAACGGCATGGAAACCCCGCCTGACAAAATCGCAGCGCGGGCAATTGATCTTAAAAGCCAATCCACCGACATGCTGCGCCTTGGCGCGGTCAAACTGATGACCGACGGGTCCATACAGGGCTGGACCGCCCGGACAAAATGGCCGCATTATTTTGGTGGACAACCAAACGGTATTTGGATCACCGCGCCGGAACAAATTTTTGATCTGACCAAGCGTCTTCACGCGGCAGGTGTGCAAATGCATATTCACGTCAACGGAGATGAAGCGTCTGAACTGGCCATTGATGCCATTCAGGCGGCAATGGCTGAAAACGCCAACCCGGGTTTGCGGCATGTATTACAGCATTGCCAGATGATGGGCGTGGATCAGTTCAGGCGCTGCGCGGAACTTGGAATTTGCGTCAATATCTTTTCCAACCACATCTATTATTTTGGCGATCAACATGCGGCGCTGACACTTGGGCCGGACCGCGCGGAAAGGATGAATGCCTGCCAAAGCGCATTAGACGCAGGCGTACATTTTACCGTTCATTCTGATGCGCCGGTCACGCCTCTGGCCCCGTTGTTCACCGCATGGTGCGCGGTCATGCGGCAAACGGGTTCAGGCAAAACCTTGGGCGAAGCACAGAAAATCACACCGATGCAGGCGCTTCATGCGATAACACTGGGCGCCGCGTACACGCTGCATCTGGACCACGAAGTCGGGTCAATCGAAGTGGGCAAATGCGCTGATTTCGCGGTCTTGGGCGATGACCCTTTGACGGTTGAACCATCCGCAATCAAAGACGTGCCGGTTCTTGGAACTGTTTCCGGAGGGCGGGTGTTTTTGGTATGACACCACCCCCTTTGTCGGTTGTCGTTATCAGCGGATATTTGGGTGCCGGAAAAACCACCTTGATCAATCGTTTGCTGGGTCAGGCGGCCGGGCAAAAAATAATGGTGATGGTCAACGATTTTGGCGCGATCAATATTGACGCTGATCTTTTGAAAAGTGCCGAAGAGGACACGCTGACCCTGACGAACGGCTGCGTCTGTTGTACGATGGGGGCCGATTTATTTCTGGCAATGGGCGATGCGCTGGACCGGCAACCGCGCCCTGATATTCTGGTGATCGAGGCCAGCGGCGTGGCGGAACCCAGCAAAATCGCCGAGGCGGCGAAGGCAGAACCGGATATGCGGTACGGTGGTATTGTAACCGTGGTGGATGCGCTGAATTTCCTGCGCACAGAGGCCGACATGCGCATCGGCGCGCAGTTGCGCGAACAGGTGATTGCGGCTGACATGTTGTTGATTTCTAAGTCGAAAAACCCTGATCCGGCGTTGATCAGCCGACTGGAGATGCTTAACACTGTTGCGCCGCTTCATGTTGACGCCCCCTTGATCAGCGCCCTTTTGCTGCGCCAGCCCCGCATGCCCTCGGCGCGTGCCGCTATACATGCCGAATACGTGCAGTGGTCTTTTGAGGGGCAGAAAAAGATGGCATTTGATGACCTGAAATCAAAGCTGGACAACCCGCCGGACGGGGCATTTCGGATCAAGGGATTTGTCAATTCAGATGCCGATACGGCCTGGGAAGTTCATCTTGTGGGTAAAACAGTGGACGTGCGCGTCTGTCCGCCCAACCCGTCCACCAGTTTGGTGGCAATCGGTCTGAAAGGTATTTTTCATCCGGAAAATGCCGAAAACTGGTGGAATTCCAACGGACGTTGAGCGGAGAATCTCATGACAATCATTTGACCGGAAAAAGATCTGCGGATGAGAACCTGTTTGCTACGATCTGGCTTGCTGACATCGGTGGTTCGGACGACATGAATGCGGTTTGGGACGCTTGGGTTGATCCGGACAACCCTCCGGCACGGGCCTGTGTTGAGTCAAAACTGATCAGCGACTGGTTTTTGGTTGAGGTTATGGTCGTGGCGGCGCTGGACTGACGACAATTTTGTCATTTTATTTTTACGAACACAGATGCGACCAGAAAACCCGTTGAAGCTACCGGCGAAACTGTTCAAAACCCATATTATCTTAAGCCAAACAGGATATGAAATGCTTCGAATTATTTCTCTTTTGATTGCCACGGCAATCGCCACTGCGACTTTAGCAATCAGCGCAGGCGCCCAGGACAGCGGCGCCACCATAAAAATCACCCCGTTTTCTGTTGAAGGCTTTGTCAAAGGCACGCGCTATGACATCGGCGCGGAATTTTCAGCGGAACATAACATTCCGGTTCCGGCACCGTTTACCTTTATCGCGCCCCGGGCAAAAACCCATCTGGTTGGAACTGAACCCGCTCCGGGTGGCACGGGCATATTCAAGGTTCATTTCGTGACGCTGGAAAAAGCGCCAAAATCAAACATCCAGTTCGTGCCTTACACAGTCGATATGGGCGAGGCGGCCAACCGGCTTGAATCCTCAAAACGTATTTTGCAGCAGGCTTTTGTGGCCAGCGTGGTTGATCCGGAGCGGGCGGAAATCAATGTCACCCGCCTAATCGAAATCGGCCCCTATGCCGCGGTGGAATCCATTGGTCGGTACGATGGCGGTGCCGATGGCTTGGTGGTGTTGCGCATTGTCGCCATTCCAAATCCCGACAGTACGGACTCGATGCTGGTGATCATCAACGCGCTGTCCAAAAACCTGCCGATGGAAACTGTCGAGGACATTTTGAAAACCGACGCCTCGCGGGCGCTGGGGACGTTCAGGTTTCGGTAGAATTATGGCAGGCGCACCGCCCCGTCCAGACGGATGGTTTCACCGTTCATATAGGGGTTTTCCACGATAAACCGGGCCAGATGGGCAAATTCTGACGGGCGGCCAAGGCGTTTGGGAAATGGCACGTCTTTGGCCAGCGCCTCGGCGATTTCCGGGCCCAATGTGTCAAACATCGGTGTCAGAAACAGCCCCGGTGCGATGGTGCAGATGCGAATGCCGTTATAGGCCAGATCACGGGCAATCGGCAGGGTCATGCCCGCCACCCCGGATTTTGACGCGGAATAGGCCGCCTGTCCCTTTTGCCCGTCAAAGGCGGCAGCAGAAGCCGTGTTGACGATCACGCCGCGCTCGCCATCCTCGTTTGGTTGGTTTTTCGCCATTTCAACCGCCACAAGGCGCAGGACATTAAACGTGCCTATCAGATTGATATCAACCACGTGGGAAAAATCGGCCAGCGGAAACGGCCCGTCACGGCCCAACGTCTTGATCCCATTGGCGATACCGGCGCAGTTGATCAGGGCGGAAACACCACCCATGTCTTCCGTTGCGGATTGTATGGCTGCCTGAACGCTGCTTTCGTCGGTGACATCGACCGCGTGAAAGCCGACGGATCCACCAATTTCCCCTGCCAGCGCGGCGCCGCGATCCGCATCGCGGTCAAAAATCGCAACCCGGGCCCCATGTTCGGCAAACCCCCGCACACAGGCCTCGCCCAGTCCAGAAGCACCGCCGGTCACAATCACACGCACCGTTGAAATATCCATTGTCATTCCCAAATAATTGAACGCTTGTTCAATTATGCCCGCCAACCTCTGTTTTGTCCAGCCGATCTGGCCATAAATCCGCTTGCATCCGGGAGAGACCCAGGTAGGGTTTGCCCGACTTCCAGCAACGTAATCAGAGGCAGTCATGGCCAGCACAAATCCGTTTAAAACCGCCATTTCCACCGGCAAATTGCAGATCGGCATGTGGCAAAGCCTTGGAGCGGCGATCACGGCAGAAATCTGCGCCCACGCCGGGTTTGACTGGCTGCTGATTGATGGCGAGCACGGCACCAACACGCTGGTCACCATCCGCGACCAGTTGCAGGTGATTGAAAATTCACCAAGCCACGGCATCGTTCGGATTTCAGACGTCAGCGTGGCCGAAGTGAAACAGGTGATGGACGCAGGCGCGCAGACGGTGTTGGTGCCGATGGTGGATACGCCGCAGCAAGCGGCAGAGATGGCGCGGGCGATGCGGTATGCCCCACTTGGCATTCGTGGCAACGGAGCCAACGTGGCGCGGGTATCAGGATATGGACGCGACAGTGATTATCTCAGCAATGCCAACCAAATGGCGTGTTTGCTGGTACAGGCGGAAACCCAAACCGCATTGGATAATCTGGATGAAATTTGCGCCATTGACGGCGTTGATGGTGTATTTATCGGCCCATCCGATCTGGCCGCAAGCATGGGGTATTTGGGCAAACCCACTGATCCTGTGGTGCAGGCCGCCATTGAGGATGCGATCACACGCATCGCCAAGGCCGGCAAAGCCCCGGGCATTCTGATGGCCGATGAAACGCTGGCGCGGCGCTATATGGCGCTGGGTGCGCTGTTTGTGGCGGTTGGTTCAGACGTTGCAATGCTGGCCAAGGGTTCTGACGCGCTGGCCGCGAAATACCTGGGTGGTAAAGCCACGTCGTCCAAAGGACAGGTTTACTGAAATCACCCGGCTTCTTATTGGTAAAAATATCCCCGCGCGGAGCGCATTAGAGCCCTTCCCCCTTATTCATAGGCACCCGGCCTGCGCCAATTTGGCCCTAGATCAAGCTGTTGTTCGCAGCCGGTAATGGAGTACCTGCAAGAACAACGGCGCGGAAATTGGGGCAAATTGGCGTGGGTCCCGAGGGGATTTCACCCGGATACGGCATCCGTCGCCCCGTTGGCCTTGCATGATATTCATATCGCGCTGCGGCCAATAGAATGACGGGCTGCCGTATCCGGAAGAAACCGGGTGCTTGTGAATAAGGGTGAAGGGCTCTAAACCTTTGGCAAATGAATATTGAACCTTTCCCGAATGCGGGCATCACGGTCCGCGTCAAAGGCGGCTTTTGACGGCCCGCCAAGAATTTCCAGCTTTTTCGCCTCTGCCGCCGCCACCAGATTGGGCTTGCCAAACTCCTCCCATTCTTTGGGCGAGGTACGATCCCCCAAAGACGGATAAACATATTCAGTTTGCATCAATCCCAGCGTTTGCTCGTGCCCCAGATAATGCCCGGGGCCGTCCAGACACACGGACGCCATGCTGGCAAGGCTCAGACTGTCCTCGGTCACCTCAATCCCGCGCACGCAGCGCAGCGCCTGACCAATCAGGTCATCGCCCAAAATCAAGCTTTCCTGGCAAAATCCCAGCAGGGAGGCGTGCATGCCCGCACTTTCATAAACCATGTTCAATCCAGCGGTTCCGGCCGAAACGGCAGACATCGCCTGTTCCCAACCGGCCTGCATATCCGGCATCTTACTGTCGGCAAATCCGGCCGGAGCGCCGGTTGGCAGGTCGTAATACTGCCCCATCTGCGCAACCGCCGCGGTCATGATTGCCTGCTCGCCGGAGCCGCCGGACATGGCGCCCGTGCGCAGGTCCAGAACAAACGGCCACGGGCCGAATATGGCCGGGTGGCCGGGTGTGATGGCATTGACATAAAACAGCCCGGCCAGACATTCCGCCACGGATTGGGTAACTGCACCGGCAATCGGAGCGGGTGACGTGGCACCTGACTGGCCCGCCGACAACAACAATACCGGCATGCCGCCCTCAATCAGACGCTCCATAACAGTGCAGGCGTCGGTGGCAAATTTCATCGGCGGCACCACGAAACAGATGGAGGCAGAGATAAACGGTCTGGCCCGCCAGGCGGCCTCGCCACCAGCGATTTCGTGCACCAGATCAAGGCAAGGCTCAACGAAATCAGGCTCAAAAATGCTGGTGCCCACGTGTTTGGTGGTTCCGCTGCAGCAGGCGTATATGGTGTTTTGATCCATTTCCAGATTGTCCGGAATATCGCGGCACACCATTGGGCGCTGAAAGAAATGGATATTGTCCAGATGATCGGCAATCTTGGCGGCATCGTGCAGGTCCTGCACGGTTGAATCGCGGTAAGAATTATCTTGCGCGTCAACAATATGAACCGCAGCACCTGCGGTGCCGTAATGCACCCGCGCGCCTGACAAATCCATATCGTATTTGGGGTCTCGGGCGAAAAGCGTCAAGTTTTTGGCAGCCTTTTCAAGGGTTTCAAGAATAAGATGGCGTGGAAACCGCAGCCGAAGGTCTTCGCCAAGCAATGCCCCGGCATTGACCATTATTTCCACGCCTGACGGTGGCGCATCGGCCAATCCAACAGTTTCAAGCGCGGTTAATGCCGCTTCGTGGATACGATCCATGTCAGTCGGGCTGAGAGGCTTGAACGTGCCGCCGGACATGCCGGCGCGCACCGGTCGCAAGTCTTCGGTTAACGGGGCCGCGCGCATGGCCTGCCGCGCGGCACGGCCTCCGGAACGGCGGGAAGTTTTGTCTGTCATGGAATATCTTTCGTTGGTTGGGAATTGTAGCCAATCAACGTTTTTTCGGGGCACCTCTTGCCGCGCGACCGCGCAACGCGCCGATGGTTTGTTCGACCAGTCGGATTTTCCACATTTGATCAGACATGATAACCCTCTGAAACTTTGGGGCAATTTTTCATGGAATATAGCTCGGCGGTCTGGTCTGTTTGCGTCAAATTATACGTCGGAAACGAGCGCTTGACCTGTCGGCAGCGCATTTTTGGAATTGAGCGACGGCCCGAAATTTGAACCAATGTTCAGATTTTTTAAATAATTATAACAACGCCTTAGATGTCTTTATTGCGCATCGCTTTACTTGAAATTTGGATAGTTCTAGTTTTCCGGACTTCCGGACTTCCGGACTTCCGGACTTCTGGAATACTGAACGTCTGGAATACTGGACTTCCGGAACTCCGGGAAATCGGATTTATTCCCTTATTATGGATTGACCCCTTGAGGTTGAGTAAAAAATCGGGATGCCGGGCTATTTCCGGCACACCGAAATAATTTCGCGGTGCAGGGATGATTTCTGCGACTGGACTGCTAACCGCGCGTCTGGTTGCCAGGTTTCCACTTGTCCAATTGTCCTGAATTTTGGTGCGCATTCGCTTTCAGTACGCTGATATCTCCATGATCGACGCTTGGAAAACCAATCGATTGATACAACGACCGTGCCCGGTCTCTAAAATCAATGCGGCGAACAAAAAGTCGCAGACAACAGCAAATTCAATGGACCACTGAATTGACAGCCAAAGGAAATTTAATACTCATCGATACCGGGGCTGCGCGCTGCGATACCGGGGCTGTGTGCTGTTGCAAAAATGGAAGTTTACGCAGATTCTGCTTCCTCTTCTTCAGGGGTATTTTGAAATGACGTAACCATCGATTTATTCAACTCCATTGCCCGTTTCATAAACGGTTTGTTTTCCATGATCGGAATGTCCGGGTCCCATAGTTTTGCCATGTCTTTAAGGTTACTGCGGTCCTGTTCGATGAACTGCTCTTTGGCCTGTTCAACCTCAAAGGCGTTCATGCCCATTTGTTCCAGCACGTAACCACCAGCCCGAACGGAACTGTCAAACATCTCGCGCACGATGTCATCAGCGCCGGCTCTATACAGGCGGTAAACGCCGATCCGGTCGCTTGATCGCGCGATGATGTGTATATCCGGCCGGTCGCGGCGGGCGTGTTTTACCAGCTTTAACGCCGCATCCTGATCATCAATCGCCACCACCAGAATTTTGGCCTCCATCAATCCGGCGGCGTGCATCAGTTCCGGGCGGGTTGGATCACCAAAGAATGTTTTCACGCCAAATTGCCGAAGCCGTTCGATGGTTTTGATGTCGTGATCCAGAACTGTTGAATCAAATCCGTTGGACGTGGCGATCCGGTTGATCACCTGTCCAAAGCGCCCAACACCGGCGATTATGATTTGCGCGTGTTCGTCCATGTCGTCCGCCGCCTGCTCGTCAGCACTTTCAGTCAGCATTTTGGACAACCAGTCAAACACGATAAACAACAACGGCGTCAGCAGCATGGACAGCGCCACCACCAGGGCCAGCGTCTTTGACAGCTCCAGCGGGATGACGTTGGTTTGCACAGTAAAACTGAGCATCACAAAACCAAATTCACCCGCTTGCGCCAACCCCAGCGCAAACAGCCATTGATCGCGCCCACGCAGCATGAAAATCCGGCCCAGAATAAACAGGATGACGGCTTTGGTGGTCATCACCCCAACGGTCAGCCCCAGAACATTGGCAAAATCGCCAAACAGAATTTCAAAATCGATGCCCGCGCCAACGGTGATAAAGAACAATCCCAGCAACAGGCCCTTGAACGGCTCGATATCGCTTTCCAGCTCGTGCCGGAATTCAGAGTTGGCAAGGACCACGCCGGCAAGGAACGTACCAAGTGCCGGTGACAGGCCCACAAGGGTCATCAAGAGGGCAATGCCGATCACCAGCAACAGCGTAATTGCCGTGAACATCTCGCGCAGGCGCGACGCGGCGATGTAACGAAACAGCGGCCACGTCAGGTAATACCCCCCCAATACAACCGTGGCGACCGCGCCGAGTGTAACCAGTGTGACGCCCCAGTTTGGCAAGTCTTCGACCAGCGACATGCTGGCCGCCGCATCGCCATGCGCGACATCCTCGTTGTGCAACCCTTGCAGGGCCAGAAGCGGCACAAAGGCCAGCATGGGGATGACGGCGATGTCTTGCGACAGCAGCACTGAAAAGCTGGAGCGCCCGCCGGGGGATTGCATCAGGCCTTTTTCGTTAAGCGTCTGAATTACGATGGCGGTTGACGATAGGGCAAATGTCAGGCCAATCGCAAATCCCACCGTCAAGGGCAGACCTAACAGCACGCAAAAAGCAGTTATGGCGGCGGTTGTCAGGGAGATCTGCAACCCGCCAAGCCCAAGCAACCGGTGCCGCATGTCCCATAGCGCCTTGGGTTCCAATTCAAGGCCAACCACAAACAGCATCATAACCACGCCAAATTCAGCAAAATGTTGTAAATTCTGGGTTTCTGATCCCACCAGCCCGATCACCGGCCCGATGATGACGCCGGCGATCAGATAACCAAGTACCGAGCCCAACCCAAGACGCTTGGCAACCGGCACCGCGATCACCGCAGCCCCCAAATAAATCGTGGCCTGATACAGGAAACTTTCCATTGCATTCGTCCTTATAGCGGAAGCGGCGCGTCCGATTTTGTTTGGTCCATCACGATCTGGCTTTGCACCCGCGCCACGGCCTCGTGTGGCAGCAGCACCTCTTGGATCAACACGTTCAAAGCGGCCAGATCATCACAGTATATGCGCAGCAGATAATCAGCCTCGCCGGTCAATGTCCATGCACTGACAACTTCGGGCCGGGCGCGGATCAGGGTGCGAAATGCCTGCGCGTTGCGGTCTGAATGGGTGGCCATCGAAACTTGAACGAAGGCCTGCACTGTCAGGCCAAGGCGCAGGGGATCAAGGCGGGCGGTGAAACCGGTGATATATCCTTCGGCCTCCAGCCGCTGGCGCCTGCGGGCGGCCTGAGAGGCAGAAAGGTTCAGGATGTCACCAAGATCAGCCGCCGACGTATGGGCGTTGCTTTGCAGCGCACTTAGCAGCCGAGAATCAGTTCGGTCCAACATAATTGCTCCATAATCTGCATATTATTGACTAATTATGCGTGTTTCACGCAAAAGTAAATCGATTTATGCCAAAGATTGCGTGCTATTTGCGGCAACTGTGCGAGATAATCCACTTGCAACAGCAAAGGAATTCTCATGGGCCCTTTCCCGCACAGCGCACCCGCCGCCACGATAACCGAAGAAAATCCAGCCGGAACCGACGGGATGGAGTTTGTGGAATTTGCCCATCCACAGCCGGATATGCTGCGCAGCCTGTTTGCCAGCATGGGATTTTCCCTGACAGCACATCACAAATCAAAAGCGGTCGAACTTTGGCAGCAAGGCGACATCACTTATGTTCTGAACGCTCAGTCCGGTTCTCAAGGTATGGAATTTGTAAAAAAACACGGTCCCTGCGCCCCTTCGATGGCGTGGCGGGTGGTGGACGCGGATCATGCGCTTAACCACGCGGTTTCAAAAGGTGCCATTGCCTATGACGGCGATGACAAGGTGCTGGATGTGCCGGCAATTTACGGGATCGGTGAAAGCCTGATCTATTTTGTTGACCAATACGGCGGCACGGCTTCGCCGTATGAAGCAGAATTTGACTGGGTCAGTCCGGGCGCGGCAAAGCGCGAGGGATTTGGATTTTACTACCTCGACCACCTGACCAATAACGTCAAACGCGGCAATATGGACAGATGGTTCAATTTTTACGCAGATATTTTCAACTTCAAACAGATCAGGTTTTTTGACATTCAGGGCAAGAAAACCGGCTTGTTTTCCCGTGCGTTGACCTCGGCCTGTGGGCGCATCCGCATTCCGATCAACGAAAGTGCTGACGAACATTCGCAGATCGAGGAATATCTGAACGAATACAACGGCGAAGGCATTCAACACGTGGCGGTGGGCACCGAAGACATTTATGGCGCGACTGACCGCGTT
>Ga0209992_10002280_pt1 | contig 17909 bp, 19 predicted proteins | sample 2SBtaG_2_FD_182564 | JGI IMG/M metagenome (GOLD analysis project Ga0209992, IMG submission 182564) | Deep subsurface microbial communities from Kolumbo volcano to uncover new lineages of life (NeLLi) - 2SBTROV12_ACTIVE470 metaG (SPAdes)... | ecosystem: Environmental > Aquatic > Marine >... | reverse complement strand
ATGCCTGAGTAGTAATATCGGCAATACTTTCACTTAATTTTCCATATTTGGTGCTACCAGCGCCAAGAACACAAACCTTTTCCACAAATGTCACTGACCCATTTCCCTATAAAAATTGTTTTAGTAAATTCATCATAGAAAATGCCAAGAAGAAAATCTAGTCTCAAAACAGTTCAGATCAAAAAACCTGTAATGAGACATGTTGTCAAAACTACAAAGTCTAAAACCAACATATTCAAAAAAGAAATAATTCAATATTTTGATAGTAATGGATTTCTTTCTTGGTCAGCAAAGGAGAAGAAATATCTTATTCTTGGAACAAATTCTCCAAAAAATGGACTTGTTCCATGTCCTGAGTGTAAACTAGGAGAATTGATGGTGATTAGAAATAAGGCAACAAGAAAACGATTCATGGGTTGTTCAAACTTTTATGGTGGATGTAAGGCATCATCACCACTATTACAAAAAGCAAGAATGCGAGCAACTAAAATGCCATGTGATGTGTGTAAATGGCCAATGATAATTTTTCGTTATTCACGAAATCAAAAATGGACTAAACAATGTGGGAATTATAACTGTGAAAGCAGAAAAACTAAGCCTTCAAAGTAGGATAGACATCAGTTCTTCTGTTTTTTAATAGTGGTAAAATTTTTCTCGTTTGTTTTACTTTTTTTAAATCAATATTTACAAAACTAATTCCTTGTTTCTTTTTCATATCAAGTAATATTTTTCCATATGGATCAACTACTAGACTTCGTCCACAGTAAATATTTCCAACTTGATCAGGTGCTACAACATAACATCCATTTTCAATTGCGCGTGTTTTGTTAATTGTAATCCAATGTTCTTCTTTCATATTTCCTTTAACCCAAGCTGATGGTGCTACTAAAACTTCAGAGCCTGCTGCTGCAAGTGATCTTGGCATTTCTGGGAATCTTAAATCATAACAGATCATCATGCCAATTTTTCCAATAGATGTTTTTACTGGCTTTGCAATTTTTGAGCCTGATTTCATTTTGTCTGACTCTCTAAAGCCTAATGCATCATAGAGATGTATTTTACGATAAGTAGAGATTACTTTGCCTGATTTATCAATAACAAATGCAGTATCATAAACTCTATCTTTTGTTCTACTTTTTTCATAAAATGAACCTACAACTTGAATTTTATTTTCTTTTGCAGCTTTTGCAATAGTACTAACAAAATTTCCTTTAATTGTTTCAGATAAACTTGCTAATTGTTTTGAAGTTTGAGATGAATTTGTGTAAAACATCATAAACTCTGGAAATGCACAAAGCGTTGCATTCTTTGATGCAGCTTTTGAAATGTATGAAATAATTTTTTTTAGATTATCTTCCTTGTTAGTTGATGCTTTGAATTGAATAACTGCAACTTTCATGGAATTGGTTGATTGTATTATAATAAAAGGATAAACTTGTGGTACAACTCAGAAATGTACCATTTTACTATTATGTAAATTCATTGTATACAATACAAACCGATCATAGTGTGTATGTCAAACCCAGACTGGAGGGATATTTTCCAGTCAAATATTTTTTAAAAATAATTAAAGTTGGTTTCCTGCTAAAAACCAATTTTCTTTAGGATTGTCTTCAAAAACAACAATTACGTGATTTTCTTTTGTCTTTAGAATCTCAACAGCTGATTTTGTGATTGCTTTTGCGTATTCGTCTTTTTGTTCCTGAGTTCTACCAGGATACATTGACACAGTGATCAAAGGCATGTGAATTTCAAATAGAATCAGGAATTTATGCTTTCAATAATCTGGTCTATAGCCATATCTTGTGCCATATGTAAAGTCAGACCTGTGCATTTTTTTGTAAATGTATCCAGTTCCTAAACCAACTGCAAATCCGCCAATGTGTGCAAGATATGCTACACTATCGCCTGCAACACCAAAACCTCCAATGAAAAATGGAAGTAGATTTTGGAAGACTAGCCAAAAAGGCAAGAACCAACGAGCCTGAATGTGCATCATTCTCCAAAAGAAACCAAGCATCATGAAAGTTTGAATTCTAGTCCTTGGGAAAATTATCAAGTATGCACCTAATACTCCAGAAATTGCACCAGAAGCTCCAACAGCAGGAATTGCACTGCTAGTATCTCCAAGTATGTGAATTAATCCAGCAGTTATTCCCCACATTAAATAAATTCCAAGAAACTTTAGTTTGCCAAATTTTTGTTCAATGTTATCACCAAATATCCACAAGAACCAAAGATTGCCACCAAGATGAAGTAAGCCACCATGCATGAAAATAGATGTTAACAAAGAAATTTCTGAAACTGCAGGACACTGTATAATTCCATTACCTGTATCTATTGCACTAAATTCTCCTGTAACACAAGCTGGAACTGCGCCCCAGTTGTAATACATTACAAATGCATTTTCATTTGAAAAATCAAAAAATTGTCCTGTATATGCTACTTCCATGAAGAATACTATTACGTTTATGATAATTAGTGCAATTGTAACTTTAGGTTTGAATCCTGGCGGATGTGGATTCTCATCTCGTAATGGAAGCATTGGTGATTTGTTTGATTGAAATTTGTATAATAAGATTATTCAAGTTTTATCGTTAGATACATCTATTATTCAAATTTTATAAATTAAAAAAATAAGATGAGAAACAACCCTAATGACTCCTATGTTTCTCACCTGACTATGGCCTGTGTAATTTACTAGAACATTATAAATAAAAACAAAATTGGTACATTCGAAGAATGTAAAAGAAAAAAAGAAAAAGATTTTTTGGATTTAATCGTGATGAGGTTCACTCACTCCATCATCAAGAAGGCCTTTTTTATCTAATTTTTTACAAAGTTTTTCGCCTTGACTTGTTGGTTCAGCAAATCCCTTGAGAACACCTGGACCATTATGTACCATGACATAGAATTTTCCATTACACAAATCACCTAGATTATCAGTTAATGGAAGTGATTCTCCATGATGAACTCCAGCATCATGTGGGGTTACATCACTATCATCATAGATTCCTTTGATTATTCCAAGTGCAGGTATGACTCTCATCTGATCGTCGTCTTCAATTGGTGCCTTCCACACGTTAAGAACATGTGGACCAGTAGTACCATCACCAAGAGATGCATCATGGAGATGTAATGCACTTACATCATCAGTAGTATCTGCAGGAGTTTGAAATCCAGTTAAATCCATATTATCAATTTGGATTTTATATTTTAGATTCTCACCATTTTTGTCAAGCCAGAATGAAGCTTTACAATCCCAATCTACATTTGCAGGTGCATTGTCTGTTTGCATACAATCAGCTGTAAAATCTGCTTTCTTCTTGAATTTTAGTTTTTTCTCATGATCATCATCATGATCTTTTTCTGCTACAGCTTGTGGAAGTTCTCCCATTGCAACAACAGATAAAGAAAGAATTGCAGCTAGTGAAAATACTAGCAAATTTGTTTTTGTTTGCATTACAAAATATTTCCAATTTTTTTATTAAACAGATCTGGGATATTCGTCGAATGTACCAACTAAACTACAATAATTTTTCTTTTAACTAGATTCTCAATTATATTCAGAAAATCATCATCTGAAATTTTTTCTTCGTACCACCAACCAGCAGAAGTTTTTATCCATGAAGGAATACTCCATTGAGATTCTGAAATTACATCTCTTTGAGGAACTGATACAATTTGTTTTTCAAAAAGAAAATCAATTCCTTCAAGAAATTCTGAATCTGAAATTTGATTTGTTACCCACCAATTAGCATTAGTTTTAACCCATTGTGGGATTTTTGGCATTTCAGGCGGTAGTCCCTTATCAAAACCTGAAATTTTGAGTGTACCTTGTGAAATTGGTTCTACTCTAAATGCAACATGCCAAAACCCCATCTCATCAATACTTTGAATAAATTCTACAGGTTCATCATTTAGTGTAACAAAGAATTTTTCATTACCTGAGATTGGAGGGAATTCAAAATTTGCATATGTCTCCAGAGGATAACTATTGTAACCACGAATACTCATAGTAGTTCCTGCCTCATCAAATTTTGCTGCAGAATACCATGCTCCTGAATCATATCTAAAATCAAAGTCACCACCTTCTTTCTTTGCAGTAACAGGAATTACAGTAGTATCAACAGGTGCAAAGCAGCTGTAATAAAAGACATCTTCAGTAATTGCAGGATCAGGATACATTGAGAAATCTAAAATTTCTCCAGGTTCAATTTTTTCAATAAATTCAATGTTTTGTGTTATATCTAATACATTTTCATATCCATGAACTACAGCATAGATTTTGGGATAAAAGATTGTTTGGTCACCTGTGTTTTGAATTCTTCCTGTGATGTGGCCGTCATTGTGTTTTACCAATGTTTTGTCATACAATATTTGGATTGGGATATCGTGTGTGATTGCTTTTTGAAATGTTATTTCAGGATTGACTAGTACTGGAGTATTAGATAATAACTCTGGAAATTTTATCTTAAATGGTATTTCTTTTTCAGGCCCTAATGGAACATGATTAATTGTTTTTGAAATTGTTTTTGAATCATCAATAACTGAAACAGTAATTGTAGGAACTATTCCAAAATCATTTGTGTTTTTTACATTTCCTACAACAGTATAGATTCCATTAGAATCAAAATATCCTAGATATTCATGTAATGGAACATAGACATCAGCAAATGCTAATTGTGGAACAAATAACATTACAAGTAGAAAGCCTAACAATAAAGGAGTTTTCGATGCTAGTACTCTAGAAGGAATTGATAATATCTTCGAATCCAGATGTTGGCTTTTCAAGCAAGCTTGGTCTATAGTCTTCAATTAATTTATCTATAAGATCTCTTGCTTTAATATGATATCTCTTTTTGAGATTTACAAATCGTATCTCAACTAATCCATCCTCTACAATTTGTGATAGATATAATGAAACAGTTGACGGTGATTTTTTAACTGCTTTAACTAATTGTGAAAATTCTAAACCATCATTTTCAATTAATGCAAGTAACAAATCACGTGGAGTTTGTTTTCTTAGAGCTTTGATTACAATTGATTCTTCTTCAGTTATTTGAGGAGGATAAAATCTTGATTGTCGTGGTCCTCGAATCACTTTGATGATTCCACTTTTCTCTAACTTTCCTAAATAATGACTTAGAACACCATTTTTCAATCCCGAAGAACGCATAATTTCTCGGAATTGAATTCCAGGGTTCTCTTCAATAATTTGTTGTAATTGTGAATCTCTGTCAGTCATTTCTAAACACTCCTAAAGCTAATAGTCCCAATGTAATAAAAGTCAACAAATGTCCTACTTCAGAAAGAGATAGTCCCGGAAGATCAAAAACATTTGGCCATGTTGCATCCACTAGTAAAACAATTTCAGCTGCAATAAAGTTGGCAAAAGCTGCAGCACTAAGTAAAAGTCGTTTTGTTCTTAATCTGTAATATGCAAATCCTGCAAGTACTGAGATAAAGACTGCAAGTGTGATTCCACCTATATGCAAAAAGATGTGAGCTAAATGATAACCGTGTAATAGATGAGGAACAATTATTGGCAAAGCCAAAATTGCAATAACACCCGTAACTACAATAGAAAACAACGTTGATTTTCTTTCAACTATACTTTCAGGCCTAAACAATGTGATCAAAATTACAATTTTAGAGATTTAAAGCGACTGGTTCATTGATCGAATGACAATCGATCAAACACGAAGAATTCCATTTTTGATTAGATATTCCAAGCCTTGAACGAATGTATTATCGTCAATTTGACCATCAGCCCACCAAGCTGCATTGTTTCTAATCCAAGAAGGAATTTCTTGGGACTCTGTAGTCTCTTGTTGGGTTTGAGGAATTAGAATTATTTTGTTTTTAATTAGATATTCAATTCCCTGAACGAATGTATTATCGTCAATTTGTTCTTGTGACCACCATAAAGCATTGTTTCTAATCCAATCAGGTAATGAAATTTCTTCATTTGTTGTTATTCTATCAATTACAATAGGAATTGTTGTCTTTGCAAGATTATTGTTATTCAAGTTTCTAAAATTCAAATTTACAACTCCTGAAACGTCAGAAGGAATCATAAATTCTGCAATGTTATGTTGATCTCTTGAATCAGTACTTGTTCCACTTTGTTCAAAAATTATTCTATCATTTTGAGTTATAGAAAAATCATAATTTGTTGCAACTGGTTTGTTTTTTAAGAAAATATCAGTAATGTCAAAAAGTATCTTTCCATTTGAATTAGATTTTAGATTTTCTGGCTCCCAAGATACAAGAATTCTAAACTGTCCGTTTTCAGTAACAGAACTTAGATGAGAATAATCACGATCTGGACCAATAACAAAGTCCATTCCGTTTTGGTTTGAATTACTATCAAAAATTCTCTGTAATTCTTTTTGATATATTATAAAATGAACAATTCTTCCATCAGAAAAAAAATCATCAATATTTACAATGTCTTTAGATAATTCAACACCATTAACATTCATTGTAAATCCAGATACAAGCAAATCACCAAATGTTTTGGGAATTACTAGTTCTTCGTGAACAACTGATGTTTGATTGATGTTAGATTGGCTCCACTCAAAAGGCATGAAAAAGCTAATTTCTTTTGAATCAGAGTCATAATTGAAATTTGAAATTTCATCATAATAGGTGATTACATGGATGTTTTGTTCGCCAAAGTTAGGATCTACAAAGTCATGTTTTGATGTTTGGGCAATAGAAATTCCTGCATTGAATACTAACGGTTCATCTAATTTTTGTGAATATCCATCGGCAGTTAATATACTGACATCTAATTTGTATAATCCACCTTCACTAAGTTTGTGCCCTTTAACATGTATCATTCTACTTTCTAATCCCAATAAAGAACCAAAGAGGTTTCCTCCATTTTCTTCTTCTAAAATAATTGAATCAGTTTCTTCTGATACAAAATTAAAAACAATGAATCCATTATCTGCTTTGAATTCTTGCTCAAAAAGGAATTGTTCACCACGTTCGGATTTGATTAAAAATGTTACATCCCTCAAAGTAATTTTTGAATTAAAATCAATTAATGAAATTGAAATTTGCTGATCATCACTTGTTTCAGGATCACTTTGTGATGATGAAACTTCTAGGGTTACAAGTTTTCCATTTAGATCTACAGGAGGAAAGGTTTCACTTCCTATACCATGTCCATACACATTATCAAATCCAACAACAAAAACACTTGAGAGTATTAAGAATACAAATAATGATAAATTTTTCAATCTAAGTCCACTTGTCAGGATTTTTCTTTCTAATTTGTTTTCCATCAATTGTGATCTCATCTTGTTCTTCAAAAACTGTATGCCACTTTCCATTGTCTGGAAAAATTTTATTCATTTCTTCTACTTTATCATTTGTTGGTGCTTTGTTCATCAAAGCTCCCCATCTCATGTTAGGAACCTTTGGCATGATATCATTGATGTCTTTCATTATACTATCACTTTACAGAATTTATTTAAAAACCTATGATTGTATTCTCATAATTCCTTCTTTAATCAAGAATTGAATTCCTTGAATAAAGGAGTCATCATCTATTTGTCCTGCTGCCCACCACTCTGCATTGTTTTTAATCCAGGCTGGAATATCATTTGAGCCAGAACCAGCTCCTTGTGTGGTTGGAGGAATTTTTAGAACGTCTTCTTTAATCAAGTATTGAATACCTTGGACAAAAGAATCATCATCTATTTGTCCTGCTGCCCACCACTCTGCATTGTTTTTAATCCAACTAGGAATTGGTGTTTTTTCAGGAACTGAAGGAGTTGTTGGAGAACCAGGACCAATTTCAATAATTGCTGAACCAATTCCTGCATATGTTGGATCATAATCTAATCCAGTTCCATAAACTAGAATGTCAACTCGAATTTGACCTTGGGATGGCACATAGATATTTTGAATATCTATTCCTTCAACAGATGCTATTCCTGGATTTATAGGATCAGTTCCATCGTTTCTTACAATTTCGTTATCAGATTCATCTAAAACAACATAAGCATATTTTACATCTTTGATTAAGTCTCTATTATCATCAAAGAAGGTGAATTCAAATGGAATTTCTTCATTAGCGCCATATTTTCCATCCCATGAAATGTTTACAATTGTTGGTACTTTTTCAAAGTTTGTAGTATCTACAAGGTAAAATTCAGTAGAACTTTTTGAAGCTTCAGCTAATGGAACTAATTTTAAATCCATTTTTTGATTATCATAGTTTGAAGAGCCAAGAGATGCATTAATTTTTTCTAATTCTTTTTTGGTAATCAAGAAATGAACGATGTTTGTATCTTCATATGAATATGGATCATTGAGTAATGCTCTTTGATCAATTTCTACTCCATTTACATATCCTTTGAATTGTTTTCCTTCTGCATATGGAGCAAATGTTTTTGGAACTCTAACTTCCTCATGTACTACTTGTACCAAGTTAACATATTCAGGATCCCAATTAAATGGCATATCAAATGAAATTGAATCATCTGATTTATCAAATTTAAAATTATCAACATCATCATAGTATGTTTTTACTATGACTGGAATTTCCTCAGCATTTGCAGTTTGAAATGAAAAGTTTTGTTCGTGTGCAACACTGACAAATGTCTCATAGCTTAGTAAATTGGCCAATACAGTTCTTGGGCTGGTTGCAGCTTCAATATCAACTCTAATCTTGTATAGTCCACCTTTAACAAAAATTGGGCCAGTAATTGAGGGTCTGCCACAGATGTCTAAATTATCATCATTGCAGTCTTCTCCTTGAACATATAGAGCACCAGGGGCACTAGCATGTTCAGAACCACCATAAATTGAACATTCATGAAGATTGACTTCATCACAGTCAGTTTGTGGTTTGATTTTAACATCTAGTCTACCATCCATATCATAAAACAAATTTCTAGCCAAAAGTTCACCATTTTGCCAAACTTCTATTCTGTATGTCACTTTATCTAAATTAGTATCAGTTAATGTATCAAAAAATCGTACTTGCATATTAGCAGAATCAACTTCACCAACTGTAATATCAGATGGACTCAACTGTGTACGAACAGTAACTTCCATATCACCAAATGATATCGGCGGAGCTTGATCTCCTCCAAGTCCATGTCCAAATGCATCTGGAAGAATAGTGGCAATTGAGAAAATACCAATTATTGAAATGAATAATGCTAAGTTTCTATACAATACGTAAATTGTAATAATTCCATATTTAAAGATGGTATAGTATTTCTATGCGTGAGAATTTTTTTCATTGTGGAAAATAGAGTACGACTTTTATTTCCGCGTTTCAGAGTATCAGTATGAAATTTTTACTCGCTGTGTTACTAATTCCATTATTGATTATTCCAGCATTTGCCGAATCGCAAACACTACCAACTGAAAAAGGTACACTTGATGTAAAATTAACATATGATGCAATTCAGCCAAATACTCAAACAAAAATCAATATTGATTTTCTAAATCCACAGACAAAAAAAATTCAAGAACATATTGATTATACTGTTTCTGTTTCAAAAGACGGTGAAAGAGTCTTTGGACCAATTCCACTTACTCACACATCTCTAGGTTCTGTTAAAATTCCAATTGAATTCAATCTTGGAGAAGGAGTGTATACCATGAACTTTGAAATAGAAGGAATTTTGTTTCAACCAATTCCAACTGAAATGGTATCATTTGAAATTGTGGTAGGTGATGCTCATGCACAACCAACAGCACCAAACAATGATGTCCCACCTATTGAAGAAAATGGTGGATGTCTAATTGCAACTGCAGCATTTGGTTCTGAAATGGCACCACAAATTCAACAACTAAGAGAACTTAGAGATAATACTGTTTTATCAACAAAGTCTGGAACTGCTTTCATGAGTGGATTTAATCAATTCTATTATTCATTTTCTCCTGACGTAGCTGACTTTGAAAGAGAAAATCCAGTTTTCAAAGAAATGGTAAAAGCTGGATTAACTCCAATGCTATCATCATTATCATTACTAAATCATGTTGAGATTGATTCAGAGCAAGAAATGTTAGGATATGGAATCTCTATAATTATACTCAATGTTGGAATGTATGTAGGAATTCCTGCATTTGGAATTCTAAGTTTGTACCAATTTAGAAAAAATTAGTCCTCTTTCTGGAAATTCCAGTGAGGTTTTTATGTATCCAACCAAGTAATTTCTTTAATGAAGACTAAAGCAATAAGCTCTTTCTTCGTACTATTTGCTATCGCAGCTGGTATTGTCGCAATGACACCAGGTGCTTTTGCAGATCATTCAGAAGTCACAGTTGAGACTGCAGCAGGTTCTGGTGCACCAGGTTGTGAAGAAACTGCAGAAGGATGTTACATCCCAAGTACTGCAACAGTTGATGTTGGCGGTGTAGTTATCTTTTCAAACACTGATAGTGCAGCACATACATTCACATCTGGAACTCCAAGTGATGGACCAGATGGTGTATTTGATTCTGGTCTAGCAATGGCTGGAAATACATTTGAATGGAGTCCAACTGAAGCAGGTGAACAACCTTACTTTTGTATGGTACATCCTTGGATGCAAGGTTTGATTGTAGTACAAGAAGCAGGAGGTGACGATCATGGTGACGATCATGGTGACGATCATATGGATAATGGAGGTCACTTGATCACAGAAGCATCTGCAACAGGTATGATGTCTGATGGAACAAAAGTTTCAATCTGGACTACTGAACCAATGGCAGGTGAAATGATGGAAATTCATGTAGAATTTGAAGATTCTGAACATGTTAACCATGACATCTCTGCTACACAGAACGGAGAATCAGTTCTAGATGATGTGGGAGCACACCATCATGAAGGTTCAGGAATGCATACAACAGCACCACTAAGTTCTTCTGATCCAGTAGACATTACAATTACCTTCCAAGGTTATGGTGTCGATGATCCTAAAACAGGACCAATTGGTGAAGAGGTCGTATTCTCAAACGTTGTCCCAGAATTTGGTACAATCGCAATGATGATACTAGCTGTTGCAATCATAAGCATCGTAGCAGTAACTGCAAAATCTAGAGTCGTTCCAAGATTTTAGGAATTCCTCTTTTCTTATTTTCTTTTTATTAGAGCAATGATTGCCAAGATAATTGCTGCTGCTGCAATTGACAATCCCAAAATTGCAAAGTCATAAGCTGCGCCACCATCAGATGAAACTGTGGTTTCACCAGAGTTTAGTTTAGAAACATCTTGTTGTAAAGATGAAATTGCATTCTTTAATGCTGCAATATCAGCATCACCTCCACCAGACGTTGGAGGAAAATCTAGTACTGCTGTAGGCTCTACATCTTCAACAGGGATTTTTACATCTATAGGTTCACCACGAATCTCTCCCTTGAATTCAACTAGATAACTTCCAATTTTAGTTGGAATAATTGGTGAGAAATAATATCCAGGTCTGGGATCAGAATTAATATCAATTTTTTTGGTAGCACCACCAAACATTACAGTAGCATCAGTATTTTTAAAAACACTTGTTACTCCTTTATGAGTTCCTTCTGTATCTCCTGCCTCAGTAATCTTGAAAACCATATCATTTCGAATTCCTACAACAGGTGGTTCAATTCCCCATCCGGCTTCAATTTGATAGGGTCCAACTTCTATAGTAGTATGAGCAAACGAGGGGGCAATCATTCCAATTGAAAATAATAATGCAATAAAGCCGAAAACTGCTATCTTCACGAACATCAATGGAAAATCATTGGTTATTATCTTTATGTAAATTGGTACAAACTTAGAATTTGTAAACTGTTTAAATTATCATAAATCAACTTAACAGCAAATGAGAAAATTTCTAATATTCTTACTGGTTTTATCATTCATTTCAATTCCGTTTGCTGCAGCACATCCATTTACAGAAGAAACTATTCCAAGCTTGACAACTAATGCCCCTGTTGGAACTACAGAAGTAATTGTATTTTTTTCAGAACCAGTTGACATTAACTTTAGTGAACTTAAAGTCCTAGACAACAATGGAAATCAAATAGATAACAAAGATACAAAATACTATGATGGAGAGTTATCTCTTATTGTTACTACTCCACCACTAGAAGATGGAGTTTATACTGCAACAACCAAAGTACTCTCCAAAGTTGATGGACATTTAGTTCCAGGTGCATTCTTGTTTGCAGTAGGAGATGTTATAGTTGATCCTTCAATTTTAGGAGTAGAAACACCATCAGAACTTGTTTTTTTGCCTGAAGCAGGTGCACGATTCCCAGGAATTGTAGGACAAACAATGGTTCTAGGAGTTGTGATTGCATCTCTGTTCATTTGGGGAACTCAAAATAAACAATCCATCAAAGAAGAATTAGAAAAAATTGAGATTACTCATCATGGAAAATTTATGTCAATTACTGGAATTGGTCTTGCCTTAGTTTTTGTTTCAGATATTTTGATGATTGCAGTACAAACAATACGGTTAGAGACATCTCCATTAAATGCAATCCAAACTGACTTTGGAAACATTTGGTTAATCAGAATGATAATTACAATAATTTTATTAGGAATTTGGTTTGGATTAGATAGAAAAAAAAATCTATCAAAGAAGAATCAAATTCCAATGCTTGTAATGTCACTTGCATTAATTTCTACTTCAAGTTTAATTGGACATGGAGCAGCTAGTGGAGAAATACCTGCTATTGTATTAGATTACATTCACAACTTAGTTTCAGGAGTATGGATTGGTGGAATGATTTATTTTGTTTTTACATTATTACCAACATTTTCTCAACTTAAAGAATCAAAACGAGAAAAGATGAGTCTATTAATGATTCCAAGATTCTCGATAGCATTTATCATTGCAGTAGGAATTGTAATCATTACAGGACCTACACTCTTGTGGTTCTTAGAAAGTGATGTAGGACTAATCACAGAATCAGTTTACGGTCAATTAATTATCCTAAAAATTGCAATTGCAGCAGTTATGGTAGGATTGGGAGGATTTTTCCAGTTTAAAATTCAAAAAAATGCTGAAAAGAATTTATCGTCAGGGAAAATTTCAGTACATAAAAAATTAAAGAGATCTCTCAAAGTTGATGCAGCTTTGGGAATTGTTCTTCTGGGAGTGGTTGCATTGCTAACTAATGGAACATTACCAGCAGGTGAAATTCAAAAAGTTGACGCTCAAGAGATTATCTACGGATTTAAGACGATAGAATTTACTGAAAATGCAAAATTTGATATTGATATCTCACCATTTTCTAGTGGTACAAATACAATTCTTGTAAAAGTAAGTGACTTTGAAGGGAAACCATTATCTGATTCAAATCAAGTAAAGGTTAAAGTTTCAAATCCATCAAAAAATATTTCCCCAATTGAAGTTCCTATGGAAATTATAAAACAAGATGAGAACAGACCGACTGAATTTCAAGGGGAATTAACATTTGGATTTTCAGGAGAATGGTTAGTGGATATTGAAGCTCAAAGAACAGAGAATGCAAATGAATCTAAATTATTGAATATGCTTGTTAAACCTAGATTAACAGATATTCAAACCCAAATTATTGAATATGAATTACCAGAAGATGCAAAACCACTCTTCCCTCTATATGATGGAGGAAATTCAATTTGGTTAAGCGATGCTTCAGCTCCTAGATTGTGGGAGTTTTCACTTGGTACTGAAGAGTTTACATCATATTCATTTGATGGACTAACTACAACATTTCTAACACAAGACAATAAAGGAAACATTTGGTTTACTGATACTCCTACAAATCAAATTGGATTCATTGATCCAGTTTCTAAACAAATTACAACAAAAACAATTCCAAAACTAGATCCTGTTATTTCAAAGAATACGCCACTATTCATCAAAGCAGACTTTGATGGAAATATTTGGATTACAATAGTTAACAAAGATAGAATTGTAAAATATTTGCCAGAAAGTGATGAATTTGAAGAAATTGTATTGTCAGGAAAAGAAAATCTACCATTTGCATTAGCAGTTGATGATAATGGAAAAATGTGGTATACCAGTACAGGTTCAGGAAAGATTGGATATATTGATACTGAGAATAATCATCTGACTGAAATTTCTACAGAAACTGTTTTGCAAGGTCCTGAAGCTTTGTTGTTTGATAAGGATGGAAACCTGTGGATTGCTGAACATACAGGCTTGGCAATTTCTAGATTTAATCCAGTTTTAGAGACATTTGATAGAATTTCAGTTCCTAATGAAGAAGCATTACCATTTGGAATGACATTTGATAAATATGGAAATGTATGGTTTGCACAACATACCATTGATTCTATTGGAGTATATGATCCTGAGAACAATAATTTAATCGAAGTTCCTATTCCAACTGAAACATCATTTGTTCAATTTATGACAGCAGATGGAAATGATAATGTATGGTTTGTTGAACAACAATCAAATAAAATTGGAACAGTAAAACTTACAGAAATTCCAATAGTTCCATCACAATTAGGAGGTTCAACAAATCTAGAAATAAAATATACTGAACTTGCCTCACCATTGATTGCTTTAGGAATTATTGCAACATCACTATTTTATGTAAAAAGCATACAAGACAAGAGAAGATTAAATTCTCTGATTAATTCTTAGATAGTAATCCCGCAGATTTTATTCCCATTGTTCCTGCAAGCAATCCAATAGATATCAAAACAATAGTTCCTGCAGGTGTAATATCAAATATGTAAGAGACTAGAATTCCTACAACAACTGAAAAAATAGAAATACTCATGGAAATTATTGCAGTTTGTTTGAATCCTTTACCATACATTATTGCAGTAACATTTGGAATTACAAATAGAGCAGAGATCAATAGTACTCCAACAAGTTGAATAGAAGTAACTACAGTGATTCCCGCCATAAACACTATCAAGTAGTTTATTTTTTCTACAGGAATACCACTGACTTTAGCTTGTTCTTCATTGAATGTGGAATAAAGAATTTGTCTGTAGAGTGTCAAAATTACAATTAGAATTACACCAGTTAATGCCAAAATTAGAACTGTATCATTTACACTAACAAGTAGAATACTACCAAATAGGAAACTAAAGATGTCAATCGTAAAACCTCCCGACAATCCAATTATTACGAGCCCAACTGCAATACCTGAAGACAATAAAACAGCAATTGATGCATCACCTGAAATGTTGTATCTGTCTTTAATTTTAGTAATGATTAATGCACTAGCTATTGAAACTCCATATGCTGTCCATAGTGGATAAACACCAGCTAGTAAACCCAATGCAATTCCACCAAATGATGAATGTGCAATTGCATCTCCGAATAAAGAATATCTCCTCAAAACTAAGAATAATCCAACAACTGAGCAAAGAATTGCTATTGCTATTCCAGAAATCAATGCTCTATTCATAAAACCAAAGGTTAGAATTTCAAAAGACATGATTAATGATGATGCATGTGTTCCTGCATTGAGGCCTCAGAATATTGTTTGACTAGTTCATCATCAGAAAAGAATTTTTCAGATTCACCATGAAAGAATAAAGTTCTATTCAAACATGCGACATGATTTGCAAGTTTGTTAACTGCATCCAAATCATGAGATGACCAAATTATTGTGATTTTTTGTTTAGAATTTAATTCACGAAGAATACTGTAAAACAATTCAATACTTTGTTGATCAATTCCAGTTACTGGTTCATCCAAAATCAAAATTTTAGGATTATTTACCAAAGCTTTTGCAATAAAGACACGTTGTTGTTGTCCACCTGAGAGTTCACCAATTCTTCTATTTCGAAGTTCATGTATCCATAATTGCTGTAAAATTTCATCAATTTTGTTTTCATCAGATTCTTTTCTTAGTCCCATTCGTACTACATCACTGACTGTGACTGGGAAACTTTTTTCAAAAATTGGTTTTTGTGGTACATAACCAAGTTCTTTTAGATAATTTTTAGATTTTTTTATATCCTTATCAAAAAATTTGATAGTTCCTTTGTATTTTGTATGAAGTCCTAGCATTGATGCAAAAAGAGTAGATTTTCCTGCACCATTAGGTCCAATTATGCCTAGAAAATCACCTTGGTTAACTGTAAAACTGACATCATCAAGTGCTTTTACATCTGGATATTGAACTGTCAGATTGTTGATTTCAACTACTTTCAACATAATGCCTCCTTGAGATTTTCAAGATTTTGAGTCATTTTTGTAATATAGTTATCTTCAGAAACAATTTCCAGTGGTGATAAAACTAAAACTTTGCCACCAATTTCATTTGCAATAATTTGAGAAGTTTTTGTGTTAACTGTTTCTTCACTAAAAATTACATGTATATTTAATTCTCTAGCTTTTGAAATTATATTTTCTAATGTCTTTGCAGTAACTTCACCATGTGAATTTGTTGTTGCAACTATAGTATGTTGATTTAGATCATATTCTTGTGCAAAATATGAAAATGCATCATGAAATGCAATAAAATCCTGTTTGCATGTTGATAAGTCATTTTTAATTTTTGTATCAAGTGAATTTAATTTTTCACTATATTTTGCGGCATTTGTATGATAAAATTCTTCATTTGTAGGATCTGAATTTGAAAATGCTAATGCAATATTTTGAACTTGTTTTTTTGCATATACTGGATTTAGCCAAATATGTGGATCACCAGACTCATGAGCATGTTCTTCATCATGTACTTCGTTTTTTTCTTCTGATTTTATAGATACAATCCCATTACTAGTATCAACTATTTTTCCTTGATAGTTATTTTCAATCAAATCATCAACCCAGTTTTCAAAACCAATTCCATTAATTACAATCAAATCTGATTTTTGCATTTGTTGAACATCTTTGATTGTTGGTTCCCAATCATGTGGTTCAACTCCAACTGGGACCAATAGTGTGACATCAACTTTTTCCTGACCTACTATTTGTGAAAACTCGTAAAGGGGATTAAATGATGAAATTACCTGAAGCTTAGAATTATCAGTGCTTGTAATTTGTTGAGGTATATTTGTGCCATATACGGCTACAGAGGTTAATGGAATTACTATTGAAATTGCAATTATTGCTAGCTTGGTTTGGGTATTCACGCAGTAGCTCAATCCAGATTATTAATAAATTTATAAAATGTTAATAAGATTAATTGCTAAACTTATAAGATAATTAATAACATCATGCATATGCCAATAGTTTCAATCTCGTTAAATGATGAAATTCTTTCAGAATTAGACAAGCTTCAATCTTCTATGGGATTTTCAGGTAGGTCAGAGGCTATCAGAGCAGGAATTCGATCATTTGTTTCTGAAGAAAAACAAAAAGCAGATTTGGAGGGAAATATTCATGCAATTCTTTTAGTTGTACATAATGACGAGTTTGATCATGTTGTTTCAGGCATCACACATAATTTTGAGGATCTCATTACAACCCATCTTCATAGTAAAATTGAGAAAGAAAAATGTATGGAACTATTTCTAATTGATGGAGATGCAGAGAAAGTTTCTACCATGACAAAAGATTTTCAAACAAACAAAAACATGGATACCGTAAAGTTAGTTGCACTTTAGATATTAAGCGAAGATTTTCTTGTTACAAAAATTATACTCATAACAGAAATTATCAAAACAAGTAGAGCAACGCTTCCAAATTCAGGTACAACAACTAGTGCAAATTCAGTTTCTTGGCCAGTATTTCTAATATTTTCAAACTTGATTATTGTCGGACCTGTTTGATCTTCAGAGAAAGTGAATTTTTCAAATTCCCCACCTACTTGTGCCATTCCAGATACCCGATGAATTTCTTTACCATTTTGAATAACTACAAATGTATAATCAGAACTTCTTAAAGGATCATTTGTTTTTCCATCTCTTATTGTGAAAATGAAATTAGTTGGAACACCAGGTTCTACATCTAGAGGATCCCACGAAAGATTAACTTTGAAATCTT